>Ga0123339_10000526_pt1 | contig 29744 bp, 31 predicted proteins | sample lystaG_FD_89956 | JGI IMG/M metagenome (GOLD analysis project Ga0123339, IMG submission 89956) | Glacier valley bacterial and archeal communities from Borup Fiord, Nunavut, Canada, to study Microbial Dark Matter (Phase II) -... | ecosystem: Environmental > Aquatic > Freshwater > Ice > Glacier ...
GGGCTTGATGTTAATTACCCATCCAGAGTTGTTTCTGCTGGTGGGCGCTTCATGTTTAATGATGACTGGGAAACACCAGATACACAGACCATCACATGGGAATTTCCTGGAAACAAAGCCTGTACCTGGTAGGGTCACAGTTGTAATAACCGACCTAAAGAAGATACCGGCCGTGGGGTAATTTTCTTCGGAGAAAAGGGTAGTATGATTATTCCCGGGGGTAACGGCTATAAAATTCTTGATCTCAAGAACAAAAGTGTAAAAGAAATTAAAGATCTGAGTGTTGTCGACAAAACCAATACTGTTAGTCCAGGAGAAGCCCTTGATGGGGTACATCTCCAAAACTACCTTGACTGTATCAGAAATGGTACTACTCCAAATGCTGATATTGAAACGGGCCGCAAAAGTACATTACTGGTTCAATTAGGAAATATCGCATACCGAACCCGCCTATCACTTGACATAGATAGTGAAACTGGAAAACCCAAAAATGAGGAGGCTATGAAATTATGGGCAAGATCTTACGAACCGAGATAGGAGCCTATTGTATAGGTTTTTGAAATGTAAATACCGAGGCAAGGAACCTTTCAACCAGATTGGTTGAAAGTTGCCCACCCGGGCCATTCAGGTTGTAATCAAACCCATGGGTTGCCCAAGGCAAAGCCAGTAAATAATGCCTGACACCTAGTTGGTGCAGTTTATTGTTGAGCCTGCGGCTATGTTCAAAAGCTACCATCACATCATTACCCCCATGCAATAGCAGGGTTGGAGGTGAACTTACACTGGCAAATTCAATAGGTGAACTCTGCCTGTAATTTTCTGGTACCTGACTGTATGTGCCACCTAGATAATCTTCCATCACTTTTCTTGAATTTAAGACCAGTGGGTTTGATGGCTTTGAATACCCCCAGATCATATCTGCAGGCCCATAAAAATCTATCACCCCTTTTATGTTTTTATTGTGAAAAGTATAGGCAGAGAGCAGAGCTATCTGTGCCCCTGCCGACCGACCAAGCAACACAATATTGTTTGTGTCTATATGCAATTCAGTGGCATGGGCAGATAAATAAGCCAGTGCCAATTTTACCTCTTCTAGAGGTGCCGGGCTTTTAATGGCCGGAGCCAGTCCATAATTTATGCTGGCAACAGCGTAACCTTTGTCAGCAATTACTGAATTTAATTCTGGAAGTTGTTGACTATTACCCCCACTCCATGACCCACCATGAATAACCAGAACACAAGGCCTGAGAGATTGATTCTTGCTGGTATCTGATACAGCTGATTCTCTGTTGCCTGAGTTTAATGAAACATGCAGATTGGGAAGATAAAAATCAAGTGTCTCCTGCCGATTTGCTGACTGAGTATAAACGTATGTAGTAAAAGGAACAGGATTTTCATGCCTGAGCTTAAATAAGCTGCTAAATATTAACGGCCCACTATTTTCCTGCAGGTTTTTATTCGTTGGAAACTGATATTCAAAATCGACCGGAAAATCAGAGGCAGCAATTACAGCTTCAAAAAAAGGTACGCAGAATAATAAGATGGCTATGAGTAAAACATAGGTTCCCGCTTTTCTAAAACGCTTGATTCCAAGCCCACCCATAAGCAGGAGTATTGAAAAAACAATCAGATAAATACCATATTCATTAATCACGATTGCTCCAAGCCACAGCAGAAATACAGGTGCTGGAAAAATATTTAACAGCGAGAGCAGTAATAACAGTAAAGCAATTGCAACCCTTATCACACCAGGCCAAATACTAGAAGTCTTGTTTTTTTCATTTATTAAGTCAGGCATAGGTTTGTCAACCAAAATTTATTCCAAAAGTTTCCAATCTCCGGCTGAAAACTCAATATCAGCCGATTTTAAATTTTCATGTAGATGAGCAATAGATGAAGTTCCGGGAATTGGCAGAATCCAAGGCGATTTATGCAATAACCAGGCAATATTTACCTGAGCCTTTGAAATCTGATATTTTGCTGATATCTGATCTATTACAGCGCTCTGAGCAGCAAGACTTGTAATGAGCGTAAAAAAAGGCGTAAATACAATTGATTCTGCTTCACAAAGATCGAGAACCTCATCACCGCCCCGGTACTCTGAATACGCGTTTCTATAGGTTATTCTGCTACTTTCACTATACTGGTTTTGCACAGTGGCAATTTTACCTTTTGATAAACCATACTCAAGTTCAGCACGGGTAATATTACTCAGGCCCAGATGCAGAATTTTCCCTTCTTTTTGAAGTTCAAACATGGTCTCCATTGATTCTGCAAACGGTACCGGATTATGATAAGCACTCATTCTAAAATGCACGACCTGCAACTGTTCTACCTTCAAACTCTGTAAATCTTCATCGATGCTCTGGCGCAGGTTCGCAGGTGTGGTAAAAGATGGCCAGCTTTTATCTGCTGCTCTTGTTGCTCCTACTTTAGTACAGATGACAAGCTCTTTTTTATAGGGATATAAAGCCTCAACAATTAACCTGTTGGTTACTCCCGGACCATAATAACCAGCAGTGTCAATAAATTGAACTCCTTTATCTACAGCTTCCGTTAAAACTTTTAAAGCATTGCCACGATCAGTTGGTTCACCCCAGACTAAGTCACCGGGTAAACGCATTGTTCCGTAACCAATTCTATTAATTGTTAATGGATTTTCTGTATTCGAGCCTATAGTTATGGTACTAATCATGTAAAGACTTTATGGGCTAAAACTAGCGATATTCTGCCCTATCATTAACACCTAAACCAGATTACGGTCATTTTTTGTTTCGAAAACCGTATGCCAGAGAATTGCAGCAAGTATAGCCCCCACAATTGGAGCGATAATGAATAACCAGAGCTGGGCAAAAGCTTTGCCTCCAGCAAAAACCGCAGGCCCAAACGATCTAGCCGGATTTACTGATGTACCTGTAATTGGAATGGCAACCATATGTATCAATACCAGGGTAAGCCCAATTGCCAGGCCCGCCATATTTGAATTACCCCATTTAGAAGTAGCTCCGAAGATAACAAACAAGAACAAAAAGGTGAGCACCATTTCAGCCAGGAAGGCTGATGTTGCATTATACCCACCCAGATAACCCGGTCCCCAGCCATTAGATCCGAGTGCATACTCACCTATTTCAAAATTTGGTCCACCCTTCTGAAAAGCATATAGGGTTCCAGCACCAATTGTAGCACCAATAAGCTGGGCAATAATATATCCAAAAGCATCTTTATTACTGATCTTTTTTGCTACAAGCATGGCTATCGTTATAGCTGGATTTATATGGCAACCAGAAATTGGCCCAATGGCATAACACATAGCAACAACTGCCAGCCCGAAAGCCAGTGCGATACCAAGAATTCCAAGTCCTGCCGGTGCATGAGCAAGAACAGCTTCAGGTATGGTATTACCTGAAACAACAGCCGCGCCGCAACCAAAAAGGACCAGAGCAAAAGTGCCAATAAGTTCAGCAAGATATTTTTTCGTTGAAGTCATAAATACTGGTTTAAGTATAATTTTTAAACTAGTAAAATTCAGGCAAACTTGAAGTTTAATATTAATAATTTTACGCCCTGACCAGTATACAATTTACACGTTAATTTAAATGAATTGAGCCCGATAAAATACCGGGCTCATCACACTAATTATTTTTTAAACTTGTGAAAGTTTTGGGATTTAGTCCCAGCTCATCACGATCTCTAATCAGAAACTGGAATTATTTTGATTGTTTTTCCTAATTCACTGAAAATGGCCTTTTAAACGCATTACTATATCAAAAAGTGAATGTAACGCCAGCACTCACATAAAATACAGCGGTCTTGTCGACTGAAGTTGTTTGAGAAGCAGAACTGATTGAAGTATTTACAGCCCTGGCATAAGATGGGGTTAGTTCAAAACCAAACTTACCGCAGGTATAATTAACTGGCATGATAAATTCGTAATCAAGCAGTACAAGCTTGCTGGTATTGACAGATGTAGCAGTTGCAGGTTTTTTACCGGTAGTAGCATTCTTTGGAGATTTAAGCCTTAAAGTTCTTTTATCCTTGCGCAGGTAATAAGTTGAATAAAAGTTTTGGGTTCCTGCGTTTAAGAATATTCCGGGATTAATACTCAGATTATCATGGGCCGAAAAAGGATGATCAATGCTAAAATCATGTGTCAGGCCCGGTGTCAAAATAATATCATTGCCTCCGCCAGATTTACCCAACGCGAATTCTGCGTGCATGGTTGGCGTGATAAAATCAGCAATATTATAGCTTAAAGATGCCCCAATGGTTGCGCTTAAAGCTGCAATTACCAGCGTACTATTGTCGCTGCTAAGATATTTACTTATTTCAAGGCCTCCGCTTAAATTATTGTGTTCAAAATCATAGCCTGCTCCAATACTTCCACCGTCTAATTTATTCGTTTCACGGCTGGGTATATAATTAACTGAGCCATTAAAGAATATTCCCGATTTAAGGGTATACGTTAAGGATGCATTAAATAAGGGTATGGTGATGCTGTCAGCACGTCCCAGAAAAACACTATTACTCGAATACCCGATTCCCAAAGTTAATTTCGATTTCTTATCGGGTACACTGTCAGTGTGTTGAGCCAGTAACCTTGACGCAGAAAAAAAAACTAGAATAAATAAAGAATAAACAGATTTACCAAACATATCTTTTGATTTTAGCATACTTACGTAGTAACTTTATAGAAGGTTGCATGGCTAAAAACCAGAAGTTATATGTCAAAAAATAAAAAATCTATTAAATCAATGATCATTAACAGGTTAGTTGAGTTTTTCTGATCTGTATTGTATAAACAAAAATTAAATTACTTCAACCGCCTATAAATGCATTATTACGTTTAATTCACTAATTATTCTCTGCGCCAGTGCATCTGCGCGCTCTTTAGTCGCACTTTCTGCAATAACTCTGATAATAGCCTCTGTATTTGATTTGCGCAGGTGAACCCATTCTTTTTCATAATCAATGCGAATACCATCTTCTATATTCAGTTTATTATTCTTGTACTTTTCAATAAACTGAACAAGCAGTGCATCCACATTGGTAGATTCTGTCAGGCTGATTTTATTTTTGGATATATAATAAGCAGGATAAGAGTTTTTCAATGTGGTCATCTTATGACCCGTATGAGCTAGGTGTGTTAGAAACAGGGCAATACCTACCAATGCATCACGACCGTAATGAATTGCGGGGTAAATAACACCTCCATTTCCCTCACCTCCTATTACGGCATGAACTTCTTTCATTTTGGTGACAACGTTTACTTCACCCACAGCAGAAGCATAATAGATGCCCTTATGGTTAGCGGTAACATCATCAAGAGCCCTGGTCGAGGATAAATTAGAAACAGTATTGCCTGGTGTATGACCAAGTACAAAATCACTTACAGCTACCAGTGTATATTCTTCACCGAACATACTGCCGTCTTCAGAAACAAAAACCAGGCGATCAACATCAGGATCAACCGAGATACCCATATCAGCTTTAAGCTCAATGACCCTGGCTGATAGATCAGACAGATTTTCAGCAAGTGGCTCAGGATTATGCGCAAAATTACCGTCTACCGTACAGTATAATTCATCAATTTTTGCAACGCCAAGAGCCCTTAATAAAGCTGGAATAAAAATTCCTCCGGTTGAATTAACAGCATCCAACACAACAGAAAAATTAGCTTTTTTGATTGCTGCTACATCAACAAGTGGTAAGGCAAGTACAAGATTAATATGCTTTTGTAAATAAGAATCATCAAAATGAATTTTTCCAAGTTCATGTACTGTGGCAAAGTTTATTACCCCACTCTCAGCAAGATCCAGAATATCAAGTCCGTCTTTAGCTGATACAAATTCGCCATTGGCATTCAGTAATTTCAATGCATTCCATTCTGCAGAATTATGGCTGGCGGTTATGATAATACCACCTGCTGCGTCTTCTCTCATCACGGCAATTTCAACCGTTGGGGTAGTTGATAAACCAAGATCGATTACGTTAATACCCATGCCCTGTAAAGTACCACAGACAAGATTTCTAACCATATCACCCGAAATTCGGGCATCCCGGCCTATTATAATCGTTTTATGAGTTGAATGCTTTAAGGCCCATGATGCAAAAGCAGCAGTAAATTTTACCACGTCTAGGGGGCTAAGTCCCTGACCAGCAAAGCCGCCAATGGTACCACGAATGCCTGAAATTGATTTTATGAGTGTCAAGGTATAGGTTTTTACCAAAAGTACTATAAACAGGTATATTTGGGTCAATTAATTGCATTGCAGTATGCTCAGTACCTTATTAAATTGGGATCGTCAGGCTTTTTATTTTATAAATCATACGCTTGGAAACCCATTCTTTGATCTTATAATGCCCATTATCAGGGAAAAACTTACCTGGATTCCCTTGTATCTTTTTATTGTCCTCTATTCTTTGATCCGTTATAAACTAAAAGGGCTGTATATCATTCTTTTCCTGATTGCAGCAGTTGCTATCAGTGATTTGATTAGTGCTCATCTGATAAAGATACTCGTACACAGGCTAAGACCGTGTAATGACCCGTCAATGAAACAGCTGATTACAGACAGAGTCGCCTGTGGTAATGGTTATAGCTTTGTTTCAAGCCATGCTTCCAATCATTTTACAATTGCTGGATTTCTGATGGTAATCTTTGGCAGAAAATGGGCCTGGGTGATACCTGCTACATTCATCTGGGCTTTTCTGATTTGCTTGGCACAGGTATATGTGGGAGTTCATTATCCTATTGACGTTACAGCAGGTGCTATTCTTGGCTGGTGCATTGGAACATTGCTGGCAAACCTTGCTGTCAAACTAAAGCTTATCCCAGAAGAACTATTAAAACCAAAGTTCCAGTCTACTTTCTTAATTTAGTAAGAAGTGCATTTAATTGGTTTAATTCATCCTCATTAAGGCTATCACCAATAATTTCATGAGCAACAATATCTTTATCAATGACTTGCAGCAATTCCAAACCCGTATCACTTATACTAATATCTACAGCCCTGCGATCAAACTCACTGACTTTTCGAACGACCAGTTCTTTTTGAACTAGACGTTCAACGATTCTCGAAGCATCACACATTTTGTCAAGCATGCGCTCTTTCAACAAATTAATTGTTGCTGGTTTATCACACTGCCCACGTAAAATACGTAGAATATTATACTGCTGTACGGTGATATTATGTGGATCAAAATGAGCCTTAAGGTTCGTATTCATCCATGTATGCGTATATACAAGATTGATCAGGGTTCGCTGATAAACGTCATGATCTTTCGTTAATTCAGGTTCCTTTTCCATACACTTTTCAACATCCATTTTCAGATCCTCTTTATATTTCATTTTTTTAACTGCTTATCAATAGTTTAGCTATTATTTCAATTTAATGCTTTTTAACTAAATAGCTCGAAATAAATTATCAATTTCTGTTACCTGCCTGATCAAAGAATGGCTATCATCATTATAGATGATAAGATCAACGAGCTTCATCTTTTTTTCTTCACTCATTTGTTGATTTATTCGGCTGATTACCTGATCTCGTGTAACATTATCTCGTTTGCAAACTCTTTCAATTCTTATTTCCCTATCAGTATAAACGAGAATATTTCGGTCATTTTGTTTAAAAGAACCACTTTCATACATAATAGCTGCTTCTTTGATACAATATGGCAAGGTCTGATCAATTGATAAGGTCCAATTGTCAAAGGCAGTAAAAACCGCAGGATGAATAAGCGCATTAAGCCTTTTCAATAATGACTGGTCGGCAAAAACAAGTGCGCCGATCTTCTTGCGATCTGGTTTACCCTCGTCATTAAAACAACCCAAGCCAAAGATTTCTAGAATCCCCTTGTGTATTGATTCATCATCATTCAGTAGCTGACGGCCAATGTCATCAGCATTGAAAACAGGTATACCAATCAGACTAAATAAACTGCAAACCATTGATTTACCACTTCCTATACCACCTGTTATTCCAACCTTTAACATTACTTTTTAATTAAGAAGTCAACACTTGCAGGCTCAAGTTTTTCAATCCTGATAAAGGCAGGTGACCTGTTTACTGTAAGTTTTAATTTTGATGAACGGTGAAATTTCCAGTCATTGAGATCTGCAGTAATTTCAAATAATTCTGGACGAATGTTATAAAAATATGTCAGGGGAACCTGAAAGTACACTTTTATGCGTGATGGAATGAGGGTTATACCATACTGGCTGGTATTATTAATTATATGTACCGGCACAATAAGTACATCTTCTGTAAACTGATCTACTTTTACACTGAATTGCAGGTGATCAGGTTTAATAAGCAACCCTGGGTATTTACTGTTTGAAAGACTTATCAGCGTATCTGTAGAATGATTTAATCTACTTAAGGTAAAAGGTTTGGTCTCCCAGGATCTGATTTTGGCAATTTCTGAGTTAGGACCTGAAATCGTCACACTGTCTAAACCGGTAGACACCGGATCAAGAAAATAAAATTGCTTTTGAAAGTCAATGGTATACCTGACTAAAAGTGGAATCTTTCGACTACTACGCCCTGTGTAATTAAAATGAATAGTATCTGGCAGCAAACCAAGCAAGCGCTGGCCAGGGGGCAATTGTAAATTAAAATCAGGGATAAACTCGGTTAAAGAAATAAAACCACCGATTTTATGACCACTTAAGTCAGCAAAAAGATCTGTATTTGTTAAATTTATACGAGACGTAAGTAATTGCCATCCAGATCCTTCAATCTTCAAACTGACCTGAACTTTTGCGGGCAGAGATAGTGAGCGTTTCTCAGGTATATTACTAAATTCGATATTGGCAGGGGTCGTATAAGTATATGTTTTTGAAAGTGAAAACAGTAGCCAGAGACAAACCGAAAACAGACCACATGCCAGAAAAAGGGTAAGTTTTTTCTTATCCTTTTTCTGAAAGCGAAGTTGGTGTTTACCTGTTAATTCTTTCAAACAAGAAAATACTGATTATGATTTTACTACTTCTGCTTTATTCAGGGCTGCTGAAAGCTCAAGAGAAATTGCTGATTTTTCAAACTTAATACGCACATTATGATCAACCTCGAGAATAAAAAAGGCAGGATCAGATTCTACAATCTTACCATGTATTCCACTATGGGTGATGACCCGATCACCTTTTGAAAGTTTTTCAACAAAGCTCTTCTGATCTTTCATTTTTTTTGCTTGGGGCCTGATCATGAAAAAGTAAAAAACAACAGCGATTAAAACAAAAGGAAGAATAGTTGCAATTGGATTTTGGTTTGCTCCCCCTGGAGCGGCCATCAATAAGAAGTCGTACATAATATTAATTTTTTATTTGGTGTTATTTTATGATTCCTGCCATGGCAACCTGACTAAGTCGCAGAACAGTATTGGCTATAATGGTAACGATTTTTCGTTGAATGCCTGACTTACCATCGGTATTAAAGACTACCTTAATTTGCCCCTGTTTACCGACCGCAACTGGTATATGATCATGAATTGTAACTGTTCACCCGCATGAAGTATAAATACCTCTGATCATTAGCGGACTTTTCCCGTCATTTACAAATTTGAAACTATACGTTATTAAAGCACCAACTTTTACCTTTTCAACAAGATAATCTTTGTGATTAAATCGAAATTTTGCTGCTGTAGTAGAGTCCCGTGAAGTTAAGAGCGTTTCTGAATAACTGTTACGAGGCTGATGACAGGCCAGCAAAAATAGTGAAATGCAAATTGAAGACATTAATACAACCGTTACTTTCATTTTATTCTACCAGGCCCCTTCCTGTTTTGACAAGTTTATTATTTTTTTTCAGGTCAACAAGTACTTTGTCTAAGATACCGTTAATAAAAATCTTGCTTTTCGGTGTACTAAACTCTTTAGATATGTCAATATACTCGTTGATAGAAACCTTGACAGGAATCGAAGGAAAATTAATAAGCTCGCAGATAGCCATCTTCATTAAAATGGTGTCCATTAATGCAATACGGTCAACATCCCAATTCTGTGTTTTCTCTGCTATATAACCCTGATACTCTTCTTCATTCTGTAGCGTCATTCTAAAAAGTTTACGGATATAATCCTCATCTTCTTCCCAGTTTGAAGTCAGTTCAAGCAATTGAATGCCTGCTGGTAGTTCAGCCGTCTTCAACGTCTTTACTACCATGCCTTCAACTACTTCACGATCTACTGGCCAGCTGATATTTTTTTCTTCAAGCTGTTGCTCAAGAAGCGGATTCTTACAGACGATTTTTTTAAATAAAAACTGAACAAGTTCTTTATCTACTGAGAATTTATGCTCTTCGTGCTTACCGTAAATTTCATATTCAGCACTTGCCCGAAATTCTTTGAAGATCGCCCGGATCGTTTCTTCATCTTCATGATGACTGATTTTGTAAAGCTTAACGGCCTTTTTAAGCTCAGGATTTTCATCCATCAGTTTGATCAGCAAATTACTGGCAATACGAAGATTAGGATTCAGGTCTTCGGCACTGGGAATATACTTACCTGCGCGTTCAGTGGCATCTTTAGTAGCATAAGCAGCTATTTCTAAAGGTAATGTAATCAGGTACAGGTAAATTTCATAAACTTTATGAACCTGTTTAACTAATTGTTTTTCGAAAGCAGGTATATCTCTGTCTGCCGATAGATGATAAGCATACAAAGCTTCCAACACTTTAACCCTTAGGTGTCTGCGGTTTAACATAGGTAGGTAAGAACGATTAAATTTATTAATTAAAAAAAAGCAAATCAATAACTTGCTTTTATTTTTTTGATGTCTTCAATACGTTTGCGGGCAATACGATGAGCCGCCTCATGTGTTGGGATTTGCTCATTACCAGACTTTTTAAAGATTTCACGGGTAACATCGTAAATTTTTTCAGTCAATTGCAATGCACGCTTTTTGTTATAACCGGCAATTTCTGAATAAACATTAATAAGACCCCCGGCATTAATCAAAAAATCAGGAGCATATAGAATGCCTTTATCAAGAAGCATTTTTCCATGTACTTCTTCATCTTCAAGCTGATTATTCGCCGACCCAGCAATGATGGCACATTTCAATTTTGAGATCGTTTCGGTATTTAAAGTGGCACCCATAGCGCAAGGGGCATAAATATCGAGGTCCAGATCGTAAACATGATTATTTGCCATTGGCTTGGCATCATATTTCTTAGATACTGATATCAGACGCTCTTCATCAAGATCACTAACATATACTTTGGCATTTTGCTCTTTTAGCAATTTAACCAATGCTTCTCCAACATGGCCTACTCCCTGAACTACAACAGCCTTACCTGCAAGGCTATCATTACCCCACAATTCTTTGGCGCTGGCCTTCATACCCATAAATACGCCATAAGCTGTAATAGGAGTTGGATCACCACTGCCACCTAATGATTCAGGAATACCTACCACGTGTTTGGTTTCCATGTGAATGTATTCCATATCGCGTGGGTTGGTACCAAGATCTTCACCCGTAATAAATTCACCGTTAAGGCTATTTATAAAGCGGGCGTATCTGCGTAGAAGCGCCTCTGACTTATCTTGCCTTGAATTACCAATTATTACAGCACAACCACCACCAAGATTAATTCCTGAGATAGCAGCCTTGTAGGTCATGCCTCTTGATAAACGCAGTACATCTTCAAGCGCCTCTTCTTCAGAGCGGTAGGTCCACATTCTTGTACCCCCGACGGCTGGACCAAGGGTGGTATCATGAATTGCTATGATTGCTTTTAGTCCCGTTCCTTCATCACTACAGAACATCACTTTCTGATGTGACTGTCCTAACATTTTTGAAAAGATGGAGGATTTCTGCACCTTGGATTCCTTGGTTTCAATCATATAACATGTAAGGATAAAGTATTGCAATTTATGGAATTTTTCATTAGCAAGATGGCTTTCGCCTATCTTTGACGACGAATGCAAGAACTAAAAGAATTAAACCCATACCTGTACCGTTACCGTTTGCGGTTGATTTCAGGTATTCTATTTGTAATCCTGTCAAACGTTTTCGTTATTTTTCCTGCGCAGGTAATTAGAATAGCTTTTGATCTGGTTAACGATAATATAGCCCTGTTTAAAATAACTACAGGTTTTAATGCCCAGGATGATCTATATTCATTTTTTGGGTTAATCGTTTTATGGTTTGGCTTGATCGTTTTTATTCTTGCGCTAATCCGAGGACTATTTCTGTTTCTGATGCGGCAGACAATAATTTTGGTTTCAAGGCTGATTGAGTATGATCTGAAAAATTCGATCTACCAGCATTACCAGCGGCTTAGTCTTGCATTTTACCGCAGGCATAATACAGGTGACCTGATGGCGCGGGCTACTGAGGATGTGAGCAGGGTACGCATGTATCTGGGACCTGCCATCATGTACACTACGAACGCTATTGTGCTTTTCATTCTGGTTATTGGCACCATGCTGAGTATTAATGTAGAATTAACGATTTACACAATTCTCCCACTCCCAATTCTGGTAATCGTAATCTATTATGTTAATTCTCTCATTAATAAAAAGAGTGAAGAAATTCAGACCCAGCTCTCGGGGCTGTCGGTTTTCGTCCAGGAAACGTTTGCCGGTATCAGGGTAATTAAATCTTTTGTCAGGGGTAAAAAATTCAGTGCTGATTTTGCAATACAAAGCGAGCTGTATAAAGATAAATCAATGGATCTTGCTAAAGTTCAGGCATTTTTCTATCCAACCATGCTGGTCCTGATTGGGCTAAGCACGACACTTACAGTTTTTGTTGGCGGATTACAGGTATCTAGCGGGCAGATTACAGCAGGAACAATAGCTGAATTTATTGTGTACATCAATCAGCTAACCATGCCGGTTACAGCCCTGGGTTGGGTTACTTCATTAATTCAACGTGCCTCTGCTTCACAAAAGAGAATCAATGAGTTCCTGTTTACAGACCCTGAGATATGTGATGGTACAATTGATAATCAATTTCTGAAAGGGGAAATAGAATTTAGAAATGTATCATTTATTTACCCTGATACGGGAATCTGCGCATTAAAAAATGTCTCTTTTCATGTGAAGCCTGGGCAGATACTTGCAATACTTGGACGAACGGGCTCAGGTAAAACGACTATTGCCAACCTACTCACCCGTATGTATGATGCAACTGAAGGTAAAATACTGATCGATGGAAAAAACATAGAAGACTATAAACTCTCAAGTCTGAGGCAGCAGATTGGTTTTGTTCCTCAGGAAGTATTTCTGTTCTCAGATACCCTGTATAATAATATAGCTTTTGGTATTGATCAAACGAGCCCTGAGCAAGTTGATCAGGCAGCACGGGATGCCGGAATCTATGATAACATAATGGCCTTTCCACTCGGTTTTCAAACCTACGTTGGAGAAAGAGGCATCACTTTATCTGGTGGGCAGAAGCAGAGAAGTTCAATTGCACGTGCCCTAATTAAAGAACCTAAAATTTTATTGCTTGATGATTGCCTTTCGGCTGTCGATACTCATACCGAAGAAAAGATCTTGAAAAATTTAGGCAGAATTATGAAAAATAAGACGTCAATTATCATCAGTCACCGGGTGTCAACCATACGTCATGCAAATCAGATCCTGGTTTTACAAGATGCTACTATAATTGAAAATGGTAATCATGATTCATTAATGGCCATAAGAGGTGCTTATGCAGAGCTTTTTGAAAAACAGTTACTTGAAGAAGAAATTTGATATATAATTTTATCAATTAAAACATTTTTTGAACTTTACTACTATATCTTATATATTTACCATGAAGAAAAATTCAGCTAATGGGAGATTTTGATAATAAAGACAGGGAAGAAGTTTACTCGAAAAAGATAAGGGCTGGTAAAAGAACATATTTCTTTGATGTAAAATCAACCAGATCTAACGATTACTACCTGACAATTACAGAAAGTAAGAAGCGACTTGAAGATGGAGTCTTCGTCAAACATAAAATATTTCTCTACAAAGAAGATTTTGAAAAATTTTCAGAAGGCCTGACAGATGTGATTAGTTATATTAAAAGCAACCAGGAAGTTGTTGAAAAAAGATACGAAGAATTTGACCTTGTTCGTAAAGTTGAAGGTGATGATGTGAAATTTGAATACTAAAAATATAGTTCTACCTTAAACAAGCGTAAGGATATTATCCTTACGCTTTTTTTATGATCAGTAAATGATAAGATTAACAGTTTTATTCCTGCTAAGTATCAGCAGTTGTTTCATGAGTTCTTGCTCTCAACCAGGAGTTAAAACACTAAATACAACAGAGAAAGGTTTTGAAACACCGAGTTCAATATCTTCGCGCAAACAGCAAATAACAACTGTACCTACCAAGGTAATACAGGTATTAGAGTATATTCGCATTCATCATTCAGCACCAACAGGTTATGTAGGAAGCCGTCACTTCGGCAATTTTGAAGGCCGGCTGCCAGAAACAGATTCTGCAGGCAAGCGCATAAACTACCAGGAATGGGATGTGAACCCTCACCAGAAAGGTGTAAACCGGGGTGCTGAAAGATTAATCACCGGCAGCGACTCATCTGCCTATTATACACCAAATCATTATGAGTCATTTATTACAGTAAAGGATGCAAACTGAAAAACTAAGTCCCCGAGCTTATTACCGGGTAAGCAGAGAAATCGCAACAGGCAATGAAAGCAATTTAACAGATACTAATAGGGTTACCCCCGAAGGCAGTAGTGCCAATGCAATTTCAGTTATTAATGATGGACTGCAAGTACATCTTTCAGGTTCAAAAATTCACTGGCTTGATGCTTTCTATGAAAACATCGCAGATTTACTTCAGTTCCCAGACTATTTCACGAATAATCTGGATTCATTTGATGAAGTCATCAATGATCTTAGCTGGTTAGATGAAGCAACCATTGATATTTATATCACTGAATATTCTGCCTTTTTGAAAGAAGAAAACTCTTTGAAGCGCTTGCAGGTCATAGAGCTTCTTGGCCGCGCTGCAGAAAGCGGGCTGTTTGATTTATATGTAGAAAAGGTTTCTGAAAGCCTTAGTGACCTTCAGAAAAATGGTCTCCATTTCTCTGAGCTGAAACAATAAGGCATACCGCCTTTAATTCAGATTAAAGCTTTAATTTCGCGCTTTATTTAAACATACACTAGCAATGGGATTACAATGCGGTATTGTCGGCTTGCCAAATGTAGGCAAATCCACTCTATTTAATTCATTATCAAATGCCAAGGCACAGGCAGCTAATTTTCCTTTCTGTACAATTGAGCCAAATATTGGTATTATAACAGTCCCTGATGAAAGGCTAACCCAGCTAGAAGAGCTGGTAAAGCCCCAACGCGTTGTTCCAAATACTATTGAAATCGTAGATATTGCAGGTCTGGTAAAGGGGGCAAGTAAAGGTGAAGGTCTGGGTAATCAGTTTCTGGGTACGATTAGAAATACGAATGCCATCATACATGTGCTACGCTGTTTTGATGATCCAAATGTCATTCATGTTGACGGTTCTGTTGACCCGATAAGAGATAAAGAGATTATCGACACCGAGCTGCAACTTAAAGATCTGGAATCGGTAGAAAAAAAAATTCCTAAGGTTGAAAAAATGGCAAAAACCGGAGGAGATAAAGATGCCAAACGTGCATACGATATCTTGACGTTGGTTCGCGATCACCTGCTTTCAGGACAATCTGTAAGATCGTTAGATCTAGATCCTCTTTCGCAGGAGCCTTTAGAAGACCTGAATCTTCTAACCATAAAGCCAGTAATCTATGTGTGTAATGTTGATGAAAAATCGGTGCTTACCGGAAATGACTATGTTGATAAAGTAAAAGAAAACGTCAAGGCTGAAGGTGCAGATGTACTTATCATCAGCGCAGAAATTGAAGCTGATATTGCTTCACTCGATTCTTTCGAAGAGCGGCAGATGTTTCTTGCCGATCTTGGCCTTGACCAGCCTGGAGTTAACAAACTGATTAAATCATCTTATACCCTGCTTAACCTTGCCACCTATTTTACCGCAGGTGTACAGGAAGTGCGGGCATGGACCATTACGAAAGGTATGTCGGCACCTCAGGCTGCCGGTGTTATTCATACTGACTTTGAGAAAGGGTTTATTCGTGCTGAAGTTATCAAATATGCAGATTTTGTTGCCCTTGGTTCTGAGGCCGCTTGTAAAGAGGCCGGCAAATTAGGCGTTGAAGGCAAAACCTATATCGTTGAAGATGGAGATATCATGCATTTCAGATTCAATGTCTAAAATTCGGTTATAAAAATCTCTATTATGTGGAAGAAATTCAAAACAGCAAAGCCTACAGAAGGCATGATCATCATTAGAAATACCGAAAAGAATAGCTATGAGATGATTTCTTTTGATGATATGACAGATGCTAAAAAAGCATATGGTGATCAATACGAATGGACAGTTTTTCAGGCTAATCCAAATAAATCAGGTTTTCAGCAAGGCATAGAAAAAGGATATAAAGACGGATGGGAAGATTCAACCATAAACTATGGGCTAGAATATGATCCTCAGGCCGTAGCCCGTGGTTTTCGTGAATACCTTGATCTCTAGCCAGAAGATATGCCTGCCCGTTTGTGTCTTTATAATTTTCCTGCCAGTTCATCAAAAACAACTACTTTAGATTCAGTAAAATATCTGAGCTCATGGCAGTTGTTGCACCTACCACCGCATTTCCTATTGCCGGTTACCAGAAGCTAAGTTTTCTGAAATCATTAATCAGGCATCCACAAATTTTTATTGGCGATTATACGTATTATGATGACTTTGAATCAGTAGAAAATTTCAAGCGAAATATCCGTTACCATTTTGATTTCACAGGTGACAAACTCATAATTGGTAAGTTTTGCATGATTGCCAGTGGAGTTGAATTTATCATGAACGGAGCGAACCACCTGACTCAGTCAGTAAGTTCATACCCGTTTTCGATTTTTGGAGGTGACTGGGCTGATTCAATGCAAGGAAAAATATTTCCAATAAAAGGAGATACTATTATAGGTAATGATGTATGGATCGGTTATAAAGCAGCAATTCTACCGGGAGTAACGATTGGTGATGGAGTAATAATTGGCGCTTATTCAGTGGTAACAACTGATATTGAACCCTATAGTATTGTAGGGGGTAATCCAGCAAGGCTCATACGTATGCGTTTCGATACCGAAACTATTAATGAGCTACTAGGGCTAGCATGGTGGAACTGGCCAATTGAAAAAATCACCCAATTTACTGCTCACCTCTGCGGAGATATTGATGATTTCCTGGAGGCCCTTAAACAATATGAATAACCTCAGTGCCTGAGTTTATAGAAAAACTAAAAATCAAAGTTCAGATAGCATATATAGTGAGCAAGCTGCCAATATCTTGATAGATCAGTTTGCTCACTGCAAATGCGGTCTACCTTTTATCAGCCTTAAATTTATTCTCATCTACGTCATGCAAAAAACCCGTCAGGTGACTGAAGTAATTGAGCTGATCATCATACATACTCATATGGCTTCCATTCGGACATAAATAGGTACGACTATTTGGAATCAGTTTACCTTCTAATCGCATATCAACCGGGTTCATTTCATCATACATACCTCCGAGAACCAGAGTTGGTACTTTTATAGATGGCAAACGATCCCACATTTCCCAGTTCTTAAAATTGCCCGTAACATGAAACTCATCGACCCCCTGCATCTGTATGTAAATAATGTTGTTAGACTTTTTAATAGCTCTCACAAGTGGCTCAGGCCAGCTTTCATAAGGCAGTCTGCAAAGAACATGGGTGTAGAGGGTTTTATTTACCAGATCCTGATAAGTTTGTGAACTATAATCTTTACGCCTGTCAAGGGAATCATATAACGCAAGTTCACGTGGAGTAAAAAATTCAATTTTTTGTTTTTTAGTATAGGCTACATAACTCTTTATGCCTGCAGTCATATTTGACAGCACTGCAGCTTTTACATGGCTTTGATATTTTGTAAGGTATTCCATGGCTAGCATACCACCCCATGAATGCCCGAGCAAATAAAATTGTTCAAGTCCCAGTCCTTTTCTGACTGCTTCGACTTCTTCAACAAACCGCGGAATGTTCCATAGCGTGGTGTCAGCGGGCATATCTGAATAGCCACTTCCCAGCTGATCATAGTAATAGAATTCAATACCTTCTTTGGGTAAAAAGCTTTCGAAACACTCAAAGTAATCATGCGAGAAACCTGGGCCTCCATGTAAAAGAAGAACCTTAATTTTACCATCGCCGATTTTCTTGGTCCAGACTTTATATTTACCGGCAACGGTAATCATTTTTATGCCCCCAGTTTGAACTTCGTAGGCACTGGTTTTTAAAGCAGCCTGCTTATCTACCATTGAACCAGTTTGCACATCAGAGTTTGAGCCTGACTGCCCGACTGCCTGATTGTTTACCGAAATTTTATGCTGGCATGCGAAGAAACAGGAAATTAAAATTGAAATATATAGACAGCGTAATTTCATAAAGATATTTTCCCTTAAAATACTGAAATATTACCCGTATCGGATAAGTGTAAGTAAAATTTACACAGATACCAGAAAATCCATTTTATGTCCAGAAAAGATAAACAAGCCTATCCATAAAAATCGTTGAAAACGCGCGTTCAGCTTATAAATTCAAATTCAAACTGACTACCGGGATTAAGTATATATAACCGGTTATTTAGGTTATCATTTATAAGTGAGTTTAACTGATTAAAGTCAAAGGCCAAAACCGTTAAGTTTTCAGGAATAACTGACATTCCCGTTTTTTGAATCATCTCCTGGTCAGTAAATAACGGAATGAATTCACCTGAATCGCGTTTATATGTTTGAAAATTTAATATACTGCTATCCATAGAGATATCCTTAAAAAGTGTAATTAATTTAACACTTTTGATGCTTTCTATTAACTGCGCTTTATAAACTTCGGGTTGTAAAAAATACTGAAGCAGTATTGGTTCAATTACTTTGGCTGAACCTTTTTCATAGAACGTAAAATTTCCTGATTTTACAAAACTATAAATGCCATCATCAGCCAAACTTGAGGCAAAGTTCAGCACAGAATCAGGCAGATATTTTGATTTGATGAACCAAGTCATCGATTTTACCTTTTCTTCATCTCCTGATAAACCCAGAGCTAAAAAAAGATGCTGTAGATTCGTATTATTATTATAAACATAGCCGAATGAGGCGTCCGTAACATGTTCATTTAATTCAAAACTTGTAATCAGGTCATCAATAAAGTTCCTCATTTGACTGATCAGACTTTTGGGAGTTTTGGTAAAGATGAAGTCTTGTGTAAATCATTTTTTCTTGCGTCAGCCTCTATCACTAATTTTAACTGGTCTTCAATTAACTTAGAGAAACTAATTTTTTTATTTTTTGCTATTTGCTGGGCACTTCCAAGAATTTGTGGCTCAATTGAAAGCCAAATTTTATCTTTCATCTTACAATTTATATTTGCGAATATACGATCTGTAGAATAAAGCCACTTAAAACAGAACTGAACAAGCTTTGATCTTGGTAAAAAAGGATCTCCGAATTTTTCCTGAAGTAGAATATAATTAAATTAGCCGAATCAATTTTTATCGTCCTGCCTGAAATGCTAAACTTAGAAGAACTATTTAAAACAAGGCGTGACACCCGGCACTTCAAATCTGATTCTGTGCCTGATTTAGTGCTTGCAATGGCTCTTGAAGCAGGGCATATGGCTCCTTCGGTTGGCTTAACTGATGCCAGCAGATATTATATCATTCATGATCGTGCAATAAAAATTGAAATCAAAAAGCTCTTTGATTCCTCAAATTCAAAAGCGCTTGATTGCATTGAATCAAATGATAAGAAAAGCCAATATAATTCATTGAAATTAGAGGCTATACTTGATGCCCCCGTTGGTTTAGTAGTTTGCTACGACAGATCGGTACTGAATGATTTTACTATTGGCACAATAGCCACCAATGAAACTATAAAATTCAGTGCTGTATGTGCGGTAGAAAACATCTGGCTTTCGCTCACCAATCAGGGCTATTCTATGGGCTGGATCTCAATTTTAAACTATTATCACTTTAAAAAATTATTAGGCCTGCCTGATGAGATTGAGCCATTGGGATATTTCTGTATAGGTAAACCGGCTACTGACTATGAGCAGCAGCCTATGCTTCAACAGTTAGGGTGGAAAAATAAATCATTGAAGCCAGTTGTGACAACTATCAATTATATTTCTGGGAAAGCAATTTTAAATAATAATGAATCAATAAAAAAATCAGAAAAAGAAGTTGTACTTCAATCTGATGTTTGTAATAAGCCGATTAAAGTAGTTGAGGAAGATTCGAGAGGAAGTCATTTTTCAAACGACGAACTGACAGGAAAGCAGATAAAGGCCGAAACAATTCAGCTTTCAATAAAGCTTAAAGAGCGAATCAGTCAAAAGACCAAACCTGAAGGTTCCCTGGGTATTCTCGAAGATCTCGCTTTTCAAATCGGAATGGTCCTGAATAGCACAAACCCTGAACTTGTAAAACCTCATGTCGTTGTATTTGCAGCCGATCATGGTATTACAGCCCTCGGTATGAGTAAATATCCAATGGAAGTTACAAGGCAGATGGTAAACACTTTTCTGGCAGGTGGAGCGGCCATCAATGTTTTTTGTAGACAAAATGCTATTGAATTATTATTGGTAGATGCTGGGGTAAACTATGATTTTAGTCCGTCCCTAAATATTCTAGATCAAAAAGTCGGCAGAGGCACAGCCTCTTTTTTATCAGGCCCTGCCATGACAAGCCAGGAATTACAACTTTGCTTTGAGAAAGGTCGAAATTTAGTCAAACATCTTGCAAAAGAGGGTTGTAATATTATTGGTTTTGGTGAAATGGGTATCGGCAATACCTCGAGCGCATCGGCTCTTATGAGCGTACTCTGCAAAATACCGATAGCAGAATGTGTGGGTAAGGGCACAGGCTTAAATAAGTCTCAGTTAAACCATAAAATTCAGGTATTAGAACTGGCGATAAACAATTTTACTGGTAATAATGAGCTCTTAGATTATATGGCCTGGTTTGGTGGTTTCGAGATTATGCAAATTGCGGGTGCAATTCTTGAAGCACGACAGCAAAATATGGTAATTCTTATTGATGGTTTCATAGCTACAACTGCCTGTCTTTCTGCCTATATGCTTGATAAAACAATAATTCAAAACGCTATATATTGTCATGAATCTGGTGAAAAAGGGCATCGTAGATTGCTGGATTTCCTTGGAGCAGAACCACTGTTAAAACTTAGTCTGCGCCTGGGAGAAGGCACAGGCTGCGCTCTTGCCTATCCCCTGATTAAAAGTGCAGTAAATTTTTTAAACGAGATGTCAACTTTTGAAAATGCCAGTGTAAGTAATAGTATTTGAAGCAGTACGGTCTACTGCTCGGTAGTACAGTCAATTAACATTCAATACGCTATTTTGCCCTGCAGTGCTGCCTTTTGCTAAGTACGGTTTACTGGATGATAATACGCTTTTTTGCACAATGGTCAAAGATTTTCGGCGTCAATTAGTGAAGCAAAACCGATGAAAAGCTATAGTCACCAGCAGTCAATTCAAAAACTGCTTTCCCTTTCTCAATACCAATAAACTTTACAGCACTGCTTCCAATTGATTTGCCATTTTCAGCTATGCTCTTCAAATCATCAGCTGGCAGAAATAAGGTAGCCGAAGTATTTGCCGGTACAGAAGTTTTATAAAAAAAAATTCCTTTAGCAAGTTTCCAGCTGCTACTAATAGGCCCATACTGAGAGTCATACATGCCTTTGGCCCAGATCATTTTACCTGTAGGGTCGGGTTCGGGCTGTAATATAAAATGCTGGAATCCGGGTTTATCACGCTGAATACCCAGTGAATAGGCCATTAACCATTGTCCAATAGCACCGAAAGAATAATGATTGAATGAATTCATACCGTTATTTCCACCAAACCCATTTTCAGCAGTATAACCATTCAGGCGTTCCCAAATGGTCGTGGCGCCTTGATTTACAGGATACAGCCATGATGGGAATTGTTCATTTTCGAGCAGTTTATAAGCAAGATCTGTTAAACCTGCATCAGAAAGTGCTTTGCTGATCCAGGCAGTTCCTATAAAACCTGTCATCAGAGAATTTACGGGTCTCATTATACCCTTGTCATCTATATTTTCGCGAAGAATTGTGGCTTTTAGATTTTCAATCATAAATGGAATATTCCTGTCATCAAAAACTCCAAGTGCCAGCCCTACAGCATATGAGGTCTGGGTATCTGCCAGTTTAAACTTTGCCATTTCAGTAGTTTGAGGCTGTCCTACCCCATTGCCACTGACCAGACCCAATGACTTTTTATTACCGTTTACAAAAGTTTTATTGAAGAAGGCTTTGCGCGCTGTATATTCTTTTCTGAACATGGCTACATCAATCGGTTTATGAAGAACCTCAGCTACCTGTACCATAATACCAAGGTCAAATACATGATAGGCTGTCACCAGATAATCTGTACCCAGCTGGTTATTTTGAAGACCCAACCAGTCACCGAGCGCATTATCACTGCTTAACCCTGTCACTTTACTAATGGTTGATTTCAGGTATGCCATATATCTGCTCATTGCTGCATACTGATTTTCAAGCAAACCCTTATCCTGGTATTGCTGATAGGCTTCCCAGGCAACGGTTATACCTGCACTGCCCCAAAGCAAACCACCAAAGCCCCCTCCCACAGGAGCGATATCTGTAAATTTGCCATTTGCAAGCTGATCATCACGCATTGCCAGCATATGCCTGCTTAAAAATTGATCGGCATTAGAAATATAAGAAGCTGTACGCGAAAAAACACTGATATCACCAGACCAGCCCATTCGTTCATTACGTTGGGGACAATCTGTTGGAATCGACAAAAAGTTATCAACGTTTGACCAAACCAGATTTGACCATAGCTGGTTTACCTTTTTATTTGAGCTTTCATAACTTGCCGTAAGCGTATGAACAGAGCTTATTGAAATTCCCTGTACTGCCTCAAGAGGTAAAGGCTGGTCAATGCCCGTAATCTCTATATACTGAAAACCATGAGAGGTGAAATGAGGTTGAAAAACCTGAAAACCATCTTTCATAATATAGGTATCCTCACTTAAGGCGGCTCTGTAATTTTCAGTCATAATCATACCAACATTCTTACCCGATTGCTTCAAATCAGGGTAAAGAACTTCAGAAAATCTTACAGTTATTTTTTGTCCCGCATAACCAGTAGCGAAGGTTATTTTGGGTACTCCAACGATATTCTGACCAAGATTATAGATGTACACTCCTGGTCTGACTTCCTGCATACCAATTGCATTAAGTGTTCTATAAGTACCTGCATTTTTACCTATCTGCCCTATTAATTTGAGCTTGTCAAAACTTAAAATCTGTTTATGACCAAATACGTCAAGGCTTTGCCCATTGTATGCTGATCCTTCAAGGTTAACGATAGAAGCATTTTTCCACTGACTATCATCGAATGATGCGAAGCTCCAGTTGCTGATCACTTCTTCACGTCTTGCATCTTGAGCCTCGCCCATTAACAGGCTGCTATAAACTACTGGTCCGTTATTAAAATACTTCCAGTCTTTATCATTGGTTGTTATTACTTTTTTTGAACCATCGGCATAAGTAATTACCAGCTTGGCAAGTAAAGACTGACGGTCACCAAAATAATTCCAGTTAGTACCAAAACTCAACAGCCCGCTCCACCAGCCTTCAGCAAGCATTGCTCCAAGTGCATTGTCTCCTGGTTTTATCTGGTCGCTGACATCATAAGTCTGATAGAAATGCGTATGATCATACTGGCTCAATCCTGGATTATAATAATCATCACCAATTCTTTTTCCATTCAGATAAAGTTCATAAATACCCCTGGCAGTCACATAAATACGTGCAGAGGCAACCTGTTTTGTAGTAGAAAACTTCGTGCGAAGCATTGGCATTGCATTATGACTGGGATCTGCAATCACCAGTATCCCCTTTTCACCCCCAGATAACAGGAAAGCACCATTTGAAATACTCAAACCTGATGCTCCTTTATTTATAAAATTGGCAAAAATACCTGTATATGTGTTATTCAATAAATCTTCGTGAAAAACAGTTGTATTAGGAGGCCTTGTATTATAGACAATAAGATCGGTTATACTCGCATTTTGTCCGGCATCAACTGAGAATCCCAGGTCACATAGCATACCATACGGAATAACGTCATTACCTGTCCCCATTGGATTAAGGTTTAGGGAAGCTACTGGCAAGACTAAAAATGCCTGAAGAGGTTCAGGAATTGTTGACGTCTTTGTCCTGGCATTACGTTTTAACAAAGCATTCCCGGTTTTTCTGATACCTCGTTTTACCTGAGCAGACCCGGTTTTTCTGTCGACATCTTTTACCTGAGAAGTACCGGCTGAATTAGTCTCTGGATTTTGAGAAACAGATCCTGATGATATAGCATCTCTTGCCACCAGGTTATTACCGGCTGGTCTGGGCATTTGGTTTATTGTAGTTGCACCCTCAGGCCCAGCTGTTGCAGGTTTTTCAATAAATGCTATAGAAAAATCATTACGTCCGTCAATACTAAAAGTTAACTCACCATACTCACCATGAATCAGAAATTTATGTGGTAAATTTTTATTCAGCTCATTAATGATTGCTCTGTTAATGATGAACGTCTTTACTGGTACATTTACCTTATCAGTATCAGTATAACCAGACCTGAATATATGCAGGTATGCATTTCCCCTAACGCTACTTAAACTCGTAATATCTAACTCCACTTTAAAGTAGCTTGTATTAATTTTATTTTCAGTCTGAAAATTATTTTTGTTTTTATCCATCAAACGGCTGTCATTTGCACCCAGGATCACAGCCGCCCGCTCACTTGCAGGAAGTATTTTTAAGGAATATGCCATATTAAATAGAGGAAGGTATCGGGAATATAGAACTATATCCTTTGATGTACCACCAATCCAGTTTGCACCATCCCAAGCTTCCAGGTTTCGATTTGAATTCATTAATCCGGTTTCAAACCAGGAGGTATTATTTGAGCTGCCACCTGTATGATCCCAGACGGTAACTTTCCAATCATACCTGCTGCCTGGTTTTAAAGGACTGCCACCATAAACGATTGCCAGAGACTGAGAAGTAGTCACCATAGATTTCCAGACTGTTCGTCTTTTGAAATCCTGAACCTCGAGCTGATATTTAGTCTGTCTGTAACCACGACTTCCCGGCGGAGCCAGCATCTGCCAGCTGAACCTGGGAGCAATTACATCTATACCCAGAGGAGTGTCAGTATATTCAACCTGAAGTTTGACAATTTCAGCTGAACCAGGTTTATTTCTGAATTTAGATCTGTCTGGTTTTATGATATTCCAAGGCGTTGCAAAAAGATGGCTATGAACAGGAAAGAGAAATAAAACAATAAGTATTACTGTTTTATTAGTATGTACCATTAGGCTATTCATAACTGGATTTATAAAGATTTTCTAGCTAAAAAAATTGATTTCCCACTGTAAGCTCCCCGATAAACTGGACGTTTGATATTTAGGAATTCCTGTTTAAATTTTAAACTTTCATCAGCATTCATAACAGAATGGGTTTAAACAGACAGAATAAAAGACCATGTTAAACCAGCAAGCAAAAAGATAAATTATTTCAAATCAAAAGGTAAACTAATTGATCTATTTAAGATCGATCAAGAATCCAGGAATAATATCTTATTTCATTATTTGAAATTTCAAATACACAAACCAAGGTGAATAAAAAAAATAAACAATCAAAAGAGACAGGATCATTAATAATTTTTATTCTTCGAGTATTGCGTATCAGGATCGGGTGGGCATAATATCTTTCTCAAATTTATTATGTATTGTCAGAATCAAAAGCCCGTAAATGATGGCAGAAACTATGAGGATAGTATTCACAGAACCATTTACGACAAATGACAAACGAATCAGGATCGTTGAAATAATAAAACCTGAATTTCGAATTACTTTATGAAATTCATCGGTGTGAAAGAATGAAAAGAGTAATAAAATCACATCAACTACAATTAAAACAGTAAAGAACTGGTCAAAGAAAATATTATTGATATTTTTAAAATTAATTATGGCTTTATTTGACTGATAGAAAGTACCTGTTACCCAATTAATTAAGGTATAAATTGCTAGAATTAGTAAAATTGGAACCAGGCAGGTTGCAATAAACTTTTTTAATTCTATAAACTGCAATAAATTAGCGGGTAGCACTTTTTTCTCTTCAGTATCTTTTGGAGCCTTTTTACTTTGGAAGTAGAATAAATACAACAGATAAAATATTACCAGAGAGGCAATCAGATCATAAGTGAATTGCAGATCAGATTTAGTCCGGAACCAATCAGAAGATAGTGACAGATGTGCCAGGTCTTTAAACAATCGCCTGATCACGATCAGGGTAATAATTTCATATTGTTTACTAACGTAAGTGGTAATTGATTTTGGCAGGTAATAAATCAATAAATAGACCTCGTACACCAGGATAAATGAGAATGGGGTATAAATAGCAGCAATAGGATTTTTCAGCAATTCAGAATCTGAACTATTTGGAATAACATTAATTGAAACCAAATAAATAAGGAGTAAATGAATTAAGAAACTGAAAATTGCTATGATAAGAATTACCCGTTCACTTTTTTCCCTGGTTTCATCAGAAAGTAATTTATTAAAGGCCAGGTTTAGAAATTTATTCTGTTTCATTATTTTGTATCCTTCTCGATTGGTCAAACAGACTCAGGCTTATTCTGTTTTTATTTGAAAAAAAATTTGTCCGAGGTCTATTCCCATTTTATCACGGATAAGTTTATCGACATCCTGACTATTCGTAAAGGAAGATTATTTGTTTGGCTCGTAACTACCATATCTATTTCGATCAATTGGTTGGTTAATGCCAGGCCTTTTACCTCAAGCCATTTGCCAGTTGGAAACTGCTTTTTATAAAAAGTATTCCGAAAACCAGAAGCTTTTATAAACCTTATCCTATTGATAAAAGATTTTACATTATTGCAGTTTTACAAGTATAAAAGGATTCGACTTCTTTAGTTGCAAAATAAAACCTTCCTTATCCAAAGGAGAAATAATACTACTATCAAATGAATTATAAAAGATTTCAAGCCTGTCAAGAGAATTAGCTGGAGCACTTATTGGGTTTCTGGTTGGAATTATACGGGTAATATGATCCAGGTAAATTTTCTTATTTATAAAAACACCACATTTTACGATCAGGCAATCTTCTGTGATATAGTAGATAGTAGAATTAAACAAGTAGAAAAAAAAGAAAACAACTAATAGTAAAATTGGAAGGCCTGCCCAGGCTTTAGTGAAAATTATCAAGACAAAATTGAATGTTAAAATAATACCAATTGGTATCACTATTTCAAGTCCGATTTTCGATTTGTATGAAGTCATGATCCTAATTTCAAATTCTCTCCAAATAAATTATGTTAAACTCAAGCGGTAATTATGGGAAATTAATTAAAAAAGAAAACTCAACCTTATATCAGATTAGATTTTCTGGCATGTCTTACAAAAAAAGCTGTAATTGGCATTTCACAATAAAGGAAAAATAGACTTTCACCAGTAATCGCAATTCCAATAGCACATATTACAGATAACCAGGGTAAAGGCATTCCAAGAATATTAAGTATCGCTGGTGCAATTGGGGCAATCATAGGATGTAATAAATAAAGGGAATAGGATGCACCACCCAAGAAAACCATCCAGGCAGGTGGTGAGAAGTGTATCTGCTTTTCAATAGAGGTTGAACTGTAGACTATTAATAAAGAAACCAAAAATATAATCAATTTATAGGTTAACTGATTATTGTGTAATAACGGAAGTATGTACTCGTTAGGGATAACTAAAGCTAGCAAAGAGACAAAAAGAATAAAAAAAGCAGGCTTTTTCGGTAATTTAATGTTGTTCAGGATCAAACTGGCGGCAAAAACGCCTAGCATAAAATTGATTATAATTGGTTGAGCATAAAGTCTGCAATCAGGCCATGAATCTTGTGCATAAAAACTGAGTATAAACAAAGGAATCAAAACAAAACCTAAAAAGATTACGGGCTTGATCTTTACAACAAGCGCAATTGCAAATAACAGATAAAAAAACATTTCCATATTGAGCGTCCAACCGACACCTACTATAGGAAACAATACTCCATCTAAATTTAAAGCCGGAATAAAAAAATAAGATTTTAGTACTGTTAATGCACTTAAGCGAGAGTGGATAATTAAACCAGGAAGTGCCAACATAAGAATAAGCTTGTAGGTCGTCAAAAGCCAATAAACGGGAACAATCCTGATTATTCTTCTAATCGAGAAAATACTCCATCCATCTTTCTTATCGACTAATTTTTGAGATGAAACAATCATTACAAACCCACTAATTACAAAAAAAAGGGCTACTCCATTATATCCAGACTGATATAGGTAGAACCCTTTTTTAAGCCGTTCAGCTGTATAAAACGTAGCATGACATATAACTACAATTAAAAAGGCAAAAAACCTAAGAAGTTGTATAGTCTCAAACTTATGATTTATAGTGGTTTTAGCTATCTTAATAGTATTCATTAAGTTTTTTAATGCCAGGAGTTAATAAATAATAGTTGTTAGGCTTTATGATATAATGTTTAAAAAATCTAACTTTTTTTAGATAAAATTTCCAAAATCGAATTTATATATTTTTGAACTCTGGGCTATATTAAAGACTATCATCTTGCATAATATTACAAATTCCTGTTGAAAGTAACTTTTATAGTTCCGTTTTAAAGAAATTTTTGTAATTGATAATTAAGGGGTGGAAGTCTTTCGGAAACCAGGTTACCCGATATCAAAAATGAAGAAAGATTCAGAATCAATACACCAATTTAGAACTATCGGCTTTTCAGTTTAACATCTTTATTTTATTGCTGGGCTATTGTTAAAAGCTCATTTGTCGTTTTCCAATTTCTTGTTGTTGCTGTAAGCTTCAATTTTGTTTCAAAGAAATTATTGGTCAGCTTTGTTTTTCCATATCCATTCTGGCAATACAAGTAAATAGCATTTTTAACAAAATACACTTCTTCACCGCTTTGCTTTTTGGATTCAATTGTCCGTATATCAAAATCTTTAAATGCTGTAGAAAGAAAGGTAACGTGTTGAAAGGATAGATCTTTATCAATTTGACTGGTAAGTGGGTTGTTATTAATTATCTGGCTTAAACTGCCTGCCGAAAGTACGATAACTGGCACTTCAAACCCAAAATCTTTCTTTATCATATGTGAAATATCCAGTTCCAGCGCATCTGTTTCCCGATCCCTGTCAGAAAAGATAACATTACCACTCTGCAAATATGTTATCACATCAGAAAATCCAAGATTTTGATAGGACTTACAAAGCGCTTTCATTGTTATCAGATTGTGACCGCTTACATTGATTCCTCTCAATAATGAAATATAGGTAGTCATAGGTTGTCAATAAACATCAAAGCTGCGGCAAGATTTATATCGCTAATGACCAAATCTTTAGGCTCCCATAATTAAATTTTATTGTCCTGAAGATACAAAATACGAACGAATTTACTGTAATCATTATCTTCAATATAATCTAGAATTTTTACACATTCATTTTTAAGCCTTATTACGACGTTTTCCATATTTCAACCCTATAATTTATCACAAAATCTTTTGATGAGGGCTCAAAATCTGTTGTTTCA
>Ga0123339_10000529_pt1 | contig 29667 bp, 27 predicted proteins | sample lystaG_FD_89956 | JGI IMG/M metagenome (GOLD analysis project Ga0123339, IMG submission 89956) | Glacier valley bacterial and archeal communities from Borup Fiord, Nunavut, Canada, to study Microbial Dark Matter (Phase II) -... | ecosystem: Environmental > Aquatic > Freshwater > Ice > Glacier ...
ACAGAGACCTGGGAGAAATACCAGGAGCGTATCTCAGACGTGCTTAATCTCGGCCTCAAGGCGGCCTAAATCTTCCGAACCATTGTAAGCTACCACTCGCCCCTACTTCTACGGCATTTCTCTGACTTTGCAGAGTCTCATCACTCGAGCGGGGCGTCAAAACCATCCTTCATGCCGAAAGCGTACTCACTCGGTCCGTGCTCGAGCAGATGGTCGTAGCGCGCTCTGGCGTGCTCGAGCGTGGGGTGTTCACCCACCCTAACCCACCACAGCGCGCTGGTGATACGGCCCAGTGGCTCGAACCAGTCGGCACGGCGGCGAAAATAGGCTCCATGTCCGCTCTGAAAAGCGTAGTGCTTGAGGGCCTCGAGCGACTCCCACACCGACATGTTCACGAAGATGCCGGGACCAAACACCGGTCCCAGAAAGCTCGAGGGCCGTCCCTGGTCGTCCTTGAGCCGCCGTACAAAACCGGGCGAACGCTCAGCAATCTGGTTAATGGGGTCGAGCGCTAGCGCAAACTCGGCCATGCGCGGGTCCTCGAGCGGAAAACGTAAACGTCCGATGTTGACTTGAGCGAGGTGATAATTCATAGGGGCCTCTTTGAGTACTCTCAGTGTTGGGTGACGACTTTCTAAGTACGTTCTGGCGAGAATGGAACGTACTTTCTTCCCTACTCGCTCTGCTCGGTTTCTCTATCGTTCAACTGGGAGGTACTTAGGCTCGAGCGCCCAAATCCACCAGCGCCTGAAACACGCGTTCTGGGCGTTCGGCAAGTCGGTTGAGCAGGTACAAAACCCACTCTCGTCCGTAGACCAGATACAGGCGCGTGGGGTGTCCCAGACTTTGCAGGCGCTCGAGCTGACCCTCGGTGAGGCCGTAAAGCATCTCGAATTCGTAATTCTGGAGATTTTTATGCTCGAGCCAGCCGCACAGCGCGTCCAGAATCACGGCGTCTCGGGTGGCGATGGAGCACAGGTGGCCGCTCGAGAGCAGCTTCTCCGCCACCTCGAGGTAGCGCTGCGCGGTTTGAGGGTTCTCGCGCCGCAGGGCCACCGTTTCGGGTTCATCGAAGGCACCCTTGACCAGCCGGATGCGTCCAGGGCGCTCGAGCAGCGCGTCCAAATCCGCCCAAGTTCGCAGCAGACGGGCCTGAACTGTGATTCCGACGTGAGTAAAATGAGCACACAGCCGCCCGTGGACCGCCAGAATCGCCTCGGTTCGGTCCGAGCCTTCCATACTGACCATCAGCTCGAGGCCCTTTTGTGCGGTCATCTGAGCCAGCCGAGACGCCCCCTCGAGACAGAGTTCGTGGTCCACCGTCAGGCCGATGTGCGATAAATCGAGCGAGATGGAGCGCTGAGGTCTACCCTCGAGCGCCCTGGCGTCCAGAGCCTGAACCAGACGTGAAAACTCCTCGAGCGCTGCCTGCGCCGCCGCCTCGTCCAGCACGCTTTCACCCATGAAGTCCACCGTGGTGCGGTGTCCCATCGCCTCGGCCTGCTCGAGTTCGGGGCGCATCTCCTCGAGCGTTTCTCCAGCCACATAGCGCCTAGCCACGCGGTACAGCGGTGCATACAAAGCGGGCGTCTCGAGCACCTGGGCTTTGAGCGCCTGGTCCAGTGCGAGGCGGCGTAGAGCATCGGCGGCCTGAACCTCGAGCGCCGGAACTTGGACCTGAACTTGGAAGGGTAAGGTCATGGAAACTCCTTTGCATCAGAGTGTATACACTGGATACTATGAGTGCAAGTGCGCTACACTTTGAGTATGCGCTCGAGCTTACCCAGCACCCCGGACACCATCGCTCGAGAACTGCGGCTCGAGATTCACAGCGGCGCGCTCGAGCCGGGAGTTGCACTGCGGCAAGAAGACCTGGCCCAGCGTTTTGGTACCAGCCGTATTCCGGTGCGCGACGCGCTCAAGACTCTCGAGGGTGAGGGTCTGGTCCGTATTTACCCGGCTCAGGGCGCGTTCGTGAGCCGACCCAGAGCGAGTGAGGTGCTCGAACTCTTCGAGATTCGCATTCTGCTCGAACTCGAGCTGCTGCGTCAGGCGTGGCCCCATTTTGATGCGGCCCGGATGTTTGAAGTTGAGCAGATGCTCACGCCGATGCGCGACGCTCCCGACCTCGAGACCTGGAACGCGCTCGACTTCGAGTTGCACCGCGCGCTTTACACTCCCGCTGGAAAGATGCAGATGCTCGAGCAGGTCGAGAACTTGCGCGGTCAGACCAACCGCTTTTGCCTGCTCACCCACCCGGATAAAAGTGAACTCGAGCACTGTGACGACCAGCACACCGCGCTGATTTCGGCCTGCATAAATGGCCCCTTGGAGACGGCCCTCGAGCGCCTGAAATCCCACCTCGAGCACGCCTCGAGTGTGATGTACACGCATTTGCGTGAGCAGGAAATCTCGAGGTAATCCTGGCTGGGGTCCGTGCCGAACCTCAGTTGAAAACGCAGGGAATTCTGTAAAAATAGCCCCGCCCCGCACGCGCTCGAGCGGCTATACTCGCCCCACCATGACCCCGCCAACCGATTCTTACCTGTGGCTCGAGGACGTAGATAGCACCCAGTCGCTCGAGTGGGTACGTGAGCAGAGTGCCAAAGCTGAATCGCAACTTGCGTCCAGTACGCAGTTTAAGACCCTCGAGCAGAGACTCTTGGCCCAGCTCAACTCGAGTGAGCGCATTCCTAGCGCTCAGCAACACGGTGGCCTGCTCTACAACTTCTGGCAGGACGCTGAGCACCTCAAAGGCGTGTGGCGCAGAACCTCGCTCGAGAGTTACAAACTCGCCTCACCGGAGTGGGAAACCGTGCTCGACTTGGACGAACTTTCCGAACTCGAGGGGGAAAGTTGGGTCTGGCAGGGGGCCAAGTTTCTGGAACCCTTCAGCGGAAGGGTGCTTTTGTCGCTGTCCAAAGGCGGCAAAGACGCGAGTGTGCTGCGCGAATTCGATGTGCTCGAGGGTTGCTTTGTGCAGGGAGGATTTTACGCCCCAGAATCCAAAGGGCAAGCCGCGTGGCTCGACCCGGACACCCTGCTCATCGCTCGAGACTTTGGCCCCAATAGTGAGGGCGAGGAAACCGTCACCGCGTCGGGCTATCCGCGCACGGTGCGGCTGTGGAAGCGGGGCGAGGCGCTCGAGGACGCACAGACCGTGTTCAATGCTGAACTCGAGGATATGGGCGTCTGGCCGTTTCAGCGCCACGCTCGGGGGATTTCACACCACGTCATTTCACGCAAAACGGGTTTCTACACGGGTAAAGACTACCTCTGGCGAAGCGGTGGACTCGTCGCGCTTGAGCTGCCCAACGACGCGGTGCTGGATTTCTGGGGCGAGTATCTGCTGGTTTCACTGCGCTCGGACTGGCTATCACACCCCTCGGGTTCTCTTTTAGCACTCCCACTCGAGGAATTCTTGCAGGGTGCTCGAAACTTTCAAAGCCTGTACACCCCCAGCGAAACCGGGGCGCTCGAGAAGTGGGTCGGCACCCAAAATCACCTGTGGCTGAGCGTGCTCGAGAACGTCCAGGGAAGGATTCTGCGCCTTACCCCGCAGCCTGACGGCTGGGAAAGCCAGCGGGTGAGTTTGCCGCTCGAGGGGACCGTGGACCTGTGGGCGCTCGATGCCGACGCATCCGACGTTTATTTCCTCACCGCCACCGACTACATCACCCCATCGAGCCTGTATCTGGTAGAGGGCGAGGCGCAGCAGAAACTCAAGTCGCTGCCGCATTTCTTCAATTCAGAGGGGCTGAGGGTGCAGCAGCTCGAGGCGTTGAGCGCCGACGGAACCCACGTTCCCTACTCGGTGATATCTCGCGTGAATACTGTGTTGGACGGCCAAAATCCAACTTTGCTTTACGGTTACGGTGGCTTCGAGGTCTCGCTGCTGTCCGACTATAACCCTCGAGCGGGAATCGGCTGGCTCGAGGGCGGTGGCATCTATGTCGAGGCCAACATCCGGGGTGGGGGAGAGTTCGGGCCGCGCTGGCATCAGGCGGCCCTACGCGAGAATCGCCAGCGGGCCTATGACGATTTCATCGCGGTGGCCCAGGATGTCATCGCCAGAGGCTTCACCTCGAGCGCCAAATTGGGCATCTGGGGCGGTTCCAACGGGGGCCTGCTGATGGGAAACATGCTGGTGCAGCGCCCCGCGCTGTTCGGTGCGGTGGTGTGCCAGGTGCCGCTGCTCGACATGTGGCGCTACCACAAACTGCTGGCCGGGGCGAGCTGGGTGGCCGAATTCGGAGACCCGGACCGTCCCGAGGACTGGGCTTTCCTACAAAACTACTCGCCGTATCAGAAGCTCGAGCAGGGCGTAAAGTACCCGCCGGTGCTGTTTACCACCTCCACTCGAGACGACCGGGTTCACCCTGGACACGCCCGCAAGATGGCGGCCCGAATGCTCGAGCTGGGCCAGAACGTGCTGTTCTGGGAAAACACCGAGGGCGGCCACGCGGGGGCGGCGGACGCAGGACAGCGGGCGCACATGCAGGCGCTGATTTTCGAGTTTTTGCGCCAGACTTTGGGGTGAGGTTGGGTGTGGAGTAAATTCCGCCTGGAGCGACCCCCCTTCTCTTGACCGCTTCGCTGTCTTGGACAGAACGGCACTGTCTTGGTGAGAACGGCACCTACCGGGCCTCACCGCCCCGTGGGGCCTGCCCGCTCTCAAGAATATTCCCCCTGTTTGCAGGGGGGAACTAAAAGGTTGTCGCACTCGAGCTTTTAAAGTACCCCCATGTTTTACAGGTTCGCGCAGCTTCCGAAGGACGGGTCTTGCGTGACTACGCAAGGAGGGGTCCTTCCAGCCCGCTCGAGATGACCTCGCATTCCTGAGTTGTACCCACTCGAGCGCCCGAAACCAAACCCACCAAAAACCAACTACCAAAAACCCGCGACGAGGCCCGGACGGTGCCGCTTTCGTCAAGACGCGGCCTAGCCCGATAGGTGCTGTTCAGGCCAAGACAGCCGGAGGCGCATCACTTTAAACCTCTCAAAACCGCTGCACCAAATCTCCATGCAGCGCCTTATCCTCCGGCTCGAGGTGAATCATGGTGGTCGCCCCAGCGATTTCGCTCTCGAGCACGTCTTCGAGTGCGTCGGATAGGTGATGGGCCTCGAGCACGCTCATGTTCGAGGGAACCACCAGATGAAACTCGATGAAGATGCCCTGCCCCGCCTGACGTGCCCGTAAATCGTGAATCTCGAGCGCCGCGCCCAGATTACGTTTCAGCACCCCCCGGACGTGCTCGAGTTCGGGGGTGCTCACGCTCTCGTCCATCAAGGCTCCCGCGCTGCGCCGCATCAGGCGGTAGCCTACCCACACGATGTAAAGCGCCACCACGAAGGCCATAAGGGGGTCGAGCCAGTGCCAGCCCAGCAGTTGACCCACCGCGACCCCGCCCAATACACCCAGGCTCGAGTAGACATCGCTCAGAACGTGCTGTCCGTCGGCCTCGAGCGCGGGAGAACGGCCTGCCCTGGCCAGACGAAGCAGGTAGGTGCTCAGGCCCAGATTGAGCGCGCTTGCAGCGACCGAAAACAGTGCGCCCACCCCGAAATTCTCGAGCGGAAGTGGGTTTTGCAGCCGTGCCCAGGCGGTTTGCCCGATTTGCAGCGCCGCAAACAAAATAAGTCCCCCCTCGAGCGCCGCCGAAAAATACTCGGCCTTGCCGTGCCCGAAAGGGTGTTCGTGGTCGGCGGGCTTGGCCGCCACCGAGAGTGCCCAGATGGCCACCATTGCCGCCGCCACGTTGACCAGTGACTCGAGCGCGTCCGAGAGCAGGCCCACCGAACCCGTTACCCGGTACGCTAAAAACTTGAGCGCAAAAACGAGTGCGCCGACCAGCAGACTGAGCCATGCTCCTCTAACCAACATGCTTCTATCCTCGAGCCTGGACACCACCAAAATCAAGCGCTTCTTCACACTCGAGCGAAAGTTGTTTGGGGGCTTGAAAAAAGTTTAGGAATGCCTAAACTATGATGATGACTGTGCTAACCCCTTCAAATCCTCCCGACCCTCGAGACCCCCACGCTCGAGACCCGCACGCCCGAGACCCGCACGCCCGAGAGGATTCAAGCGTAGGTTGGAAACAGAAGAACTCGAGCCTGAGCCTGTCTGAATCGTTTGCCAGCGTGCCCATTCCGGCGGGTAGTTCCTGGAAGCGCTTTCTAGCCTTTGTGGGGCCGGGAGCGCTCATCGCGGTGGGCTACATGGACCCCGGCAACTGGGCCACCAACATCGCGGGCGGCTCCAAGTTTGCCTACGCGCTGCTCAGCGTTATTCTGATTTCTAACCTGATTGCCATTTTGATGCAGACCCTCTCGGTGCGCCTCGGGGTGGCCACCGGGCGCGACCTGGCCCAGGCTTGCCGCGACGCTTTTCCCAAGCCGGTGGCCATCTTCCTGTGGATTCTGGCCGAAATCGCCATTGCGGCCACCGACCTGGCCGAACTCATCGGCGCGGCCATCGCGCTCAACTTACTGTTCGGGTTGCCGCTGCTGTGGGGCCTAATTATCACTGCGTTTGACGTGCTGTTGCTGCTCTACCTGCAAAACAAAGGCTTTCGCAAGTTAGAAGCGTTCATCATCGCGCTCATCGTGGTGGTGGCGGGCTGCTTTTTAGTGGAACTCTTTCTGAGTAAGCCTGACTGGGGCGGCGTGCTGCGCGGTTACGCTCCCACGCTCGAGATCTTACGCAACCCCGAAATGCTCTACATCGCCATCGGCATTCTGGGCGCAACCGTGATGCCGCACAACTTATATTTGCACTCGAGCATCGTGCAGACGCGGGCCTTCGAGCGCAACCCCAAAGGGCGGCGCGAAGCCATCAAATACGCCACCCTGGATTCGACCATCTCGCTGATGCTGGCCCTGCTGGTCAACTCGGCCATGTTGATTCTGGCCGCCAGCGCTTTTCACTCGGCAGGAAGAACCCAGGTAGCCGAACTGGGCGACGCTTACAGGCTGCTCGAGCCTCTGCTGGGCACGGTTTTTGCCAGTGTGCTCTTCGGGGTGGCGCTGCTGGCCTGCGGTCAGAACGCTACCATCACCGGCACGCTGAGCGGTCAGATTGTGATGGAGGGCTTTCTAAACTTCCGGGTCGCGCCGTGGGTACGCCGCCTGATTACCCGCCTACTGGCGCTGCTTCCGGCGCTGGTGGTCACGATTATTTACGGCGACAAAGCCACCTCGAGCCTGATTATCCTGTCGCAGGTGATTCTGAGTTTGCAGCTTTCGTTTGCGGTGGTGCCGCTGCTGCTATTTACTGGCGATAAAAAGAAGATGGGCGAGTTCGTGAGTCCGCTGTGGCTCAAAACCCTGGGCTGGACGGCGGGAACCCTGATTGCAGTGCTGAACATTTATTTGCTGCTGCAAACCTTCGGCATTATCAAGGGAGCATAACGCTCGAGTACTCGAGCGGTTCAAAAAAAGGGCGACCCGTGGGCCGCCCTTTTGCGTGACTCAAGTTTTACCGTCCCGGAATAACCACGGGTTTGTTGTTGTTGATGTCCACCCCAGAATTGGGGTCGGTGACGGTGGGCTGGAAGGTGGCGCGCACCTGCCACTGGTACTTCTCGAGGGTGTGCTCCACTTCTTGCAGCAAATTCGCGCTGGTGGGGTCCACCTTTTCGATGTCGTCAATGCGCTTTTTGACTCGAGCACCCACGGTTTGATACTGCCCAATAAAGAAGGTCAGCACCTTGGCGTCGTCAATAAATCCGCCCTGAATCTCGGGTAGGCCGGAGGTCTCGACGATGGTAGGGGCGCGTCTGTCGCTCGAGGCCCCCACCGAAAGTAGGCGCTCGGCCACGTCGTCAGCGTACTTGGAGACGCTCTCGTAATGCTCCTGAAGCATCTCGTGTAGCGACCAGAACAGCGTTCCAGAGACGTTCCAGTGGGCCTGTTTGGTTTGCAGGGAAAGCTGCTGAAGCTCGGTGAGGGTGGCTTGCAAAGCCTTGGTGCTCTTGGAGAGGTCGTCAGTGCCACTCTTGGGCAGGGTGCTGTACTGATTGACCGGCAACTTGCTCGAGGGAGTGGTCTGCGCGAAAGCCGCGCCAAATAAGAGGGGGACGAGAACGAATAACTTACGCATGAAAACTCCTTAAATATCGCACAACCAAACCAGCGACCTGCACATGATAGGTTCGTTCCCATCTAAATTGAATTGGTTAATTCTTGCTCAAACCATCAGTCTCAGCTCAGCTCGAGGGCACTTAAATAGCGTGCTGCAAGGTAAATACCACATGAAATACTTCAGTATCTCTCGCTACTATTTAGGAGTTATGGCGGTGCAGTTTGCAGACGAGGACTCACTTGGTAAGGTTTATAGCGCTTGTTTATGCTCACCCTGACAGCACAATCCCGGCGCTCGAGAACAGGTAAGCTGACACGTTATGTCTCGAGCCTTTTCCCCTAGCCCTCGCACGCCTCGCAAACCCGAACTGATGTCTCCAGCCGGGGGCTTACCCCAACTGCGCGCCGCAATAGAGGCTGGAGCCGACGCGGTTTTTTTTGGCCTGGACCATTTCAGCGCGCGGGCCAAGGTGGGTTTTACGCTCGAGTCACTGCCCGAAATCATGGCCGAGTTGCACTCGAGGGGCGTCAAGGGCTTTGTCACCTTCAACACGCTGATTTTTGACCGCGAACTGCGCGAGGCCGAGCGCAATCTGCTGGCTTTATCCGGTGCTGGAGTGGACGCCCTGATTGTGCAGGACGTGGGCGTGGCGCGTCTGGCGGGCGAGGTGGTGCCGCAGCTCGAGATTCACGGCAGCACCCAGATGAGCATCACCAGCGCCGAGGGCGCGGAACTCTCCCGGCGGCTGGGCATCACTCGAGCGGTGCTGGGCCGCGAACTTTCCCTAAGCAACCTCGAGAAGATTGCGGGTGCCACCGACCTCGAACTCGAGGTGTTCGTTCACGGCGCGCTGTGCGTCAGTTACTCGGGCCAGTGCTTCTCGAGCGAAGCCTGGGGCGGACGCAGCGCCAACCGGGGCCAGTGTGCTCAGGCGTGTCGCCTCCCCTACGACCTGATGGTGGACGGACTCGAGCGCGACCTGGGGGACGCCAAATACCTGCTCAGCCCCGGTGATTTGTACGCGCTGCACCAGATTCCCGACCTCGTTCGCATTGGCATTGACTGTTTTAAAATCGAGGGCCGCTACAAGGATGCCGACTATGTAGCCGCCACCACTCGAGCGTACCGAAACGCCATAGACGAGGCGTGGGCGGGGCAGCCGCTCAGCATCACCAGAGCCGAGGAGACCGACCTCGAGCAGGTGTACTCGAGGGGCTTGGGACCGTGGTTTATGGCGGGTGTGAACCATCAAACGGTGGTGCAGGGCCGCGCACCGCGCCACCGGGGGGTCAAGCTGGGAATGGTCTCGAGGGTAGGACAGAGCAGCGTATGGGCGCGTCTCGAGCGCGAGGTTAAACCCGGCGACGGTCTGGTGTTCGACGCCGCGCACCGCCGCAGCCTGGAGCAGCGCGAGGAGGGTGGCGCGGTTTACGAGGTTTTTCCGGCCAAAAATGGCGAGGTGGAACTGCGCTTCGGCAACGGTCAGCTCGAGTTTGGGCGCGTTGAGGTGGGAGATTGGGTCTGGCGCTCGAGCGACCCGCAGCTTTCACAGCGCTACAAGGCGCTCACCGAGGCCAAAACCCCGGTCTACACTCGAGCGCTAAATCTGAAAGTGTGGGGCCGCGCAGGAGAAGTGCTCACGCTCGAGGCGACGGATGGGAACGACTTTGGCAACGCCTCGAGCGTGACCCTATACGGTCAAACCGCGCTGCAACCCGCGCAAAAACGCGCCCTGGACGAGGTTCAACTGCGCGAACACCTGGGCAAACTGGGCGGGTCCCCCTTTCACCTGGGCACGCTCGAGGCCACGCTCGAGGGTTCACTCTTTCTTCCAGTCTCCGAACTCAACGCCCTGCGCCGCGAGGCAGTTGAAAAGTTGCTCGAGCTGAGAAAAACTCCTCCAGAACGGATGGGAATGGAAAAACTTGGGCAAAAACTATACTCGGTTTCCCCCCCTCCTCCCCTCCCCCCCTCTCCCCCTCGTCTCCACCTCCTGGTTCGCACCCCAGACCAACTCAACGCCGTGCTCACCCTCGCTCCAGAATCCATCACCCTCGATTACCTCGAGCTGTACGGCCTCAAACCCAGCGTGCAAAAGGTCAAAGACGCGGGCATCCGCTGCCGGGTGGCCAGTCCGCGCATTCTCAAACCGACTGAACAGAACCTGCAAGAGTTCCTGCTCTCGCTCGAGTGCGAAATTCTGGTGCGCTCCGGGGGACTGCTCGAGGGCCTGATTCAAAGTGCCGCCGAGGGACAGTCGTTACCGCGTCTGAGCGGAGATTTCAGCCTCAACACCGCCAACGTGCTCACCGCGCAAACCTACCTCGAGCTTGGCTGCGAGTCCATCACGCCCACCCACGACCTCAACGCGGCCCAGATTGTCGAGCTGGCCCGCTGGGTGGGGCCGCAGTCGCTCGAACCCATTGTGTACCAGCACCTGCCCGTTTTTCACACCGAGCACTGCGTGTTTTGCCGTTTTCTCTCGAGCGGCACCGACTACACCAACTGCGGCCACCCCTGCGAGAGCCATCAAATTACACTGCGAGACCGCCAGGGCAAAGAGCATCCGGTGATGGCCGACGTGGGTTGCCGCAACACCGTGTTCGGCGGCGACGCCCAGAGTGCGGGCAAGCACTTTACGGGCTGGCTCGAGACCGGAATTCGGGACTTCCGGCTCGAGTTCGTCCACGAGAGTTACGAGGATGTGCTCACGGTGACAAACGCCTGGAGTGCGGCTCTGAGTGGCGAGATTGACCCGGTTCAGCTCGAGCGGAAATTGCGTGAGGTGTCCAGAACGGTTGAGGGCAGTTTGTTCGTGCCTCTGGACTTTGGCGCACTGCCCGCGCTCGAGATGGTTTGAGAAGCAGCCATCAGACATCGGTTTTCAGACATCCGTACAAACAAATTGGCTCGAGCGCTTTCCTCGACACCGCTTCTTAAAAAGGGTTGAGCGAGTGTCCACAAAGGCGGCTGATGCACTTTGAGATGTCGGCCTCGAGCGTATAACTCGAGGCGTCTCAACATTCAAGGAGGATTCATCGTGACTTATTTTGCCACCGATTACCCGGAGTTTCCCGGAGAAGAACCGCTCGAGCCGCCGCCCACCCCCGAGGAGATGCCTGGACAGTCGCCCAACCCGGAGTACGACCCACCCGTGAATCCGGGCGAACCGGGAATGCCGTACCCAACGCCCACCCCGGACTTGCCGCCCATGCCGATGCCCACGCCCTCGATGTAAGGCGCTCGAGTGGAGTGGTCGGAGACTGAATGGCGCGTGTTGCGCCTCCGGCTGTCTTGAGATAAACGGCACCTAGCGGGCCATCTCGCGGGTCGTTAGTCATTGGTTCTTGGTCGGTTTGATTTAGGGCGCTCAAGAGCAGACCAACCAAGTACCAAGAACCAAAAACCCGCGAGCAGGCGGCGAGGCCCGATAGGTGCCGCTTTCGCCAAGACGCCCGGTAGGTGCCGTTCTGCTCAAGACAGCCGGAGGCGAATCCCCTCGAACTCGAACGAATTCCCCCTACAACTGCGCGTCAAACCGCAGTTTTTTCGTGCTCGAGGATGCAAAGTGAGTCTATGAACAGTTCAGACCCGCTCCCAGATATGGAACACGGCCTGCCCGACGAGCGCACCGCGCCGGATACCCCGGAGTTTCACCCGCCCACGCTCGAGGAAAGCCAGGACGTATACGACGAGGACATGAAGCATCCAGATACCGTTTCACACGACGCTAAACTCGAGAAGTAAACTCCTGCTGGTCGTTGCGGGCGGACAGGCCCGATAGGCGGCCCGCCCCAGAGGTGGCGCAGTTGGGCCAAGACAGTGCCGTTTTGTCCAAGACAAGAGTGGAAGGCATCATATTTTATAGCTCATCGCTAATCGCCCAACTTCGGGAGCGCCATGACCCAATATCAATACCACAGCGAAATCTACACCCCGCTCGAGCAAACCGGGGGGAGTACCGCCGTGCTCGAGCACTTTACCCAGACGCTCAACGCCCGCGCCGCACAGGGCTGGGAGTTTGTGGGGGTGTCTCACCTCGAGTTCGAGCGCGGGGCCGGAACCCCCGAGGGCGAGGTGAGCCTGGGTGGGGCCACAGCTCAGAACACCCCTCGAGTGCAGATTCTGGTGTTTCGCCGCAACGTCCAGAACCAGAGCGTTTGAACCATGCCAGACGAATTTTCTCGCTACGACGAGGCCCCGGACGAGGAGTTTTACCGCGCCCCGCGCTTCGTGGCCCACATTGACGACGGCGCAATTGCTGCCGTGACCCAGCTCTACCGCGAGTTCTTCCCGGCGGGCGGGCAAATCCTAGACCTGATGACCAGTCACCTCAGCCACCTGCCCCCAGAGGTGTCCTACGCTCGAGTGGTGGGCCTGGGCATGAACCGCGCCGAACTCGAGCGCAACCCACGCCTCTCGAGTTTTGAGGTGCAAAACCTCAACCGCAATCCGGTACTCCCTTTCGCAGATGCCTCGTTCGATGCGGCGGGCTGCTGCGTCTCGATTGATTACCTCACCCAGCCTGTGACCATTTTACGCGAGGTGGGCCGGGTTCTGAGGCCGGGAGGACCTTTCGTCATCACTTTTTCCAACCGCTGCTTTCCTACCAAAGCGGTGAAAGGGTGGCTCGAGAGCGACGATTTCGAGCACACTCAAATGGTGAAGAGCTGGCTCGAGGGGGCTGGAAACTGGCGCGAGGTGAGGAGTCTGAACCGCAGCCCTGCTCGAGGCGACCCGCTGTACGCGGTGATAGGCTCCGCCTCGGCCCTTTCGGCACAACCCATTCCTCCTGATTCTCACACCTGAGAAAAATGGAGAGTTCTATGCTCGAGGTATGGTCAAATCTCCATACCTACTGCTTATCCCGTGCGGATTGATGCTGGGTCTGCTCACCGCCTGCCCTCAACTCTCGAGCATCCTGGCACCGTCAAAACTTTCAGGACCCATAACCGGAACGGGTCCGGTCCCCACTACGCCCCCGGACGCGTCGCAGGTGCAGATGCTGGCAGCGGTCAATACGGCCCGGTCAGTGGGGCGCACCTGTGGGGGCACCCTTTATCCGGCAGCCCCGGCGCTGGGCTGGAACAGTTCGCTGGCCAAAGCCGCCACGCTTCACAGTCAGGATATGGCGGCTCGAGACTATTTTGCTCACCAGACCCCGGAAGGTGGCACTTTCGATACGCGAATTTCGGCTCAGGGCTACACCTGGAGCGTGGCCGGAGAAAACATTGCAGCGGGATATTCCACGCTCGAGGCGGTGGTTCAGGGCTGGTTGGTGAGTCCGTCGCACTGCCAGAATTTGATGAGTCCCGAGTTCCGCGAGGTGGGCATGGGCAGCGACACTCGAGCGGGCAGCAAGTACGGGGTGTACTGGACCCAGGACTTTGCCGCGCCGCGTTGAAGGCTTGAGCGGCTTCGCCGCCTGCAAACGTCGAACGTCGAACGCCCCAACCCGTTGGGGCGTTCGACGTTCGACGTTTGCCATTTGTAACCTCAGTTCTGAAGTGTGCGCTCTCCAGTGAGCCAGTATTCCACCCGCTCGGCCATGTTCTCGATGTGGTCGCCAAAGCGCTCGAGGCTGCGGCCCACCCGTAGCAGGGTCATGGATTTGCTGATGGTGCGCGGGTCCTCGATCATGTAAGTGACCAGTTCGCGCTGCACCTGCTCATACAAATCGTCCACCTCGTCGTCTAGCTTATGGGCAGCCCGCGCCAGCGCCACGTCGCGCTTTTGTACCGCCAGCCGCAGTTGCAGCAGCATGGCGTCCAAATTGCGAATCATACTGCCCAAATTGATGTACTTTTTCAGGGGGCTTTCCTGGGCCAGCCGTGCGGCGTCCTCGGCCACATGCACCGCGTAATCTCCCATCCGCTCGAGGTCGGTAGCACTTTTTAACAGTGCGGCCACCAATCTCAAATCCACTGCTACAGGTTGATGCAGCGCGATGATTCGCAGACAGTCGTTCTCGAGCGTGTGCTCCAGGTCGTCAATAATTTTGTCGGCGCTCAGCACGCCTTCGAGCAGTTCACCGCGCCCCTCGAGCAGGGTGCGGCCCGCCAGCATCAGGTTTTCGCGCACTTTATCGAGCATCTCGAGCGCGGTATTGAGGGCTTTTTGCAGTTCGGTTTCCAGAGCTTCGCGCATGGGTTCTCCTGAACAAAATAGGATAGAGCGTTTATCCGCTCGAGCTTACAGGTTTGAAGAATTTTTTATCAGATTTCTTTTGGGAGTTGCAAAAGGCGGAAAGCGGAAGGCAGTATCTACCACGCTAGATTCTTGTACAAATTAGACGGGTGAAATGCTCTGACAATGAGTGCCTGGCTCGAGTCCAACCCCCAGAATCCTGGCTCACCACTCACCACTCACCACCCATTACCGGGGCAAAGTCACGCTGAACACGTTCCCCACTCCCGCTTCGTGCGCCGCGCTCACGCTGCCGCCCCATCCTTCCACAATGGTCTTGATGATGTAAAGCCCCATGCCGCTGCCCACGCCCTTGGCCCCTTTGCCGCGTTCTCTGGCCCCGAAGATGCCCACGTAGTCGGGCAGCGGGCCGCCCTCGTCAATCACGCGCAGCACCACGTAAGCGTTAAAATCCTGAACCTCGAGCTTTACGGTTGCGCCTTCCGGGCCGTGCCGTAGCGCGTTCTCGAACAGATTTAAGAGCACCTGAAGCAGCTTGTCAATGTCGGCCAGCACCTCGATTTCACCGTTGGGCAGCTCGAGGGTGGCCCCATGACGCTCGAGTTCCACCGCCAGCAGCTTTTCGGCCCGTTTGGTGACCTCGAGCAACCTGAACGGGCGCTTGACCGAGATGCGAAAGCCCACCGTCATGTCCTCGACCAAGCGGCGCAGTCGGCCCATCTCGGACAAACCTTGTTGCACGAAACTGCGCTGAAGTTCGGGCGGCAATTCGTACTCGAGCGCCTCGAGCACCCCTAAAACCGCCGTGACTGGGGTGCGAAACTCGTGTGAGAGCACCGCCATCACCTCGTGCAGTTCCTGTTCACGCTTTTTAGCCTCGCTGCGGTCTTCGACGGTGAGGGTGCCACCCACGCTCGAGACACTGGAGGTACACACCAAAAAGCGCTCCCCCACCTCGAGTTCGAGATAGCCGCCTTCGATGGCCAAGCGCTCGATTTGGTGCTTGCGGACCACCTCGAGCAGATTGCGGCCCCGTGCCCGCGCCCTTTTTACGCCCCACAGCGTCTCACCAGCGCGGTTGAGAAACAGCACCCGTCCGCCCTCGTGTAGCAAGAGCGCTTGCGGTACGGCGTCCAAGCCCTGCTCGAGCAGCGGGGTGGGGAGATCTTCCTCGGTTTCTTTGCGCTCGCCCAACACCTCAGCCCTCCCCATAAGCCCGCATCCGGTAGCCCTTGCCGCGCACCGTCTCAATGTAGTGTGGCTGAGTCAGGTCCTCGCCCAGGTGCGCCCGGAGCTGGGTGACGTGCTGGTCCACCGTGCGCTCACCACCCAGAAAATCCTGGCCCCACACCTTGTCGAGCAGCTCGGACCTCGAGTAGACCCGGCCCAGATTGCGGGTCAGGAAGGCCAGCAAATCGAACTCGCGGCGGGTCAGGTCGAGTTTGTGCTCCTCGAGCGTCACTTGGGCCGCGTCGAGGTCAATGCTCAGTGGCCCGTTTTGCAGGGTCCCCCCGCGCTCCTCGACCCCGCTGCGCCGCAAGATGGCCCGCACCCGCGCCACCAGTTCAGCGGCGCTAAACGGTTTGGTGAGGTAGTCGTCGGCCCCGCTCTCGAGGCCGTCTACCCGGTCCACTTCTCCGGCCCTGGCAGTCAGCATGAGTACCGGCAGCTTGAGCAGGGTCGAGACCGAGCGAATGCGGCGCAGCGCCGAGATGCCGGATTCTCCGGGCAGCATCCAGTCGAGGACCAACAAATCGGTGTGCTCGAGCGAACCCCAACCGCTGGCCACATCGGCAAAAGCCTGTACCTCGAAACCCGCTCGAGTGAGATGAAACTTGACCACCTCGCGCACGGTGGCTTCGTCTTCGATGACGACGACTTGGGTCATATAAGGTCCATTGTGTCAGCTCGAGTGTCAGTGGGAGGTCAGGTGGGAGGTCAGGTGGGAGGGTAGAGGGGACTGGGAAGGGTGGAGGGGGAGAGGGTGGGAGGGTAAAAGAACGCCTCCAGCAGGTTTTTGGTTTTTGGTTTTTGGTTGGTTTGATTTTGGGCGCTTTAGAGCAGACCAACCAAAAACCAATTACTAAGAACCCGCCGGAGGCGCAAAACTGAGAAATTTGTTCTTCTACACGCCCCTCGAGCTTAGGATTTCAAAAATGGGTTGCGCTGCTTCTCGTGTCCCACGGTAGTTTCCGGCCCGTGACCGGAAAAGACAGTCGTTTCATCCGGTAGGGTGAAAATTTGCGAGCAAATGCCGCTCAGCAACAGCTCGAGGTCGCCGCCCGGTAGGTCGGTGCGCCCGATGGATTCGCGGAACAGCGTGTCGCCCGCAATCACAAAGCCGCCTCCCACAAAAACGACGTGTCCCAGCGCGTGTCCAGGCACAAAGCGGGTCTCGAGCCGAATCTTTCCCGCCTCGAGAATCTGTCCCGGCTCGAGCGACTTATCAGGGTCGTTGGGCTGCACGAAGGTCAGATGAAAGTTCAAGGAGACGCCTCGGGGAGAATTGGCAGTGAGATGTCCAGAACGGTAAGTCTCGAGGTCGAGTGGGTGCAGGTAAACTGGAATCCCCAGCTCGAGCCGCAGGGGTTCTACCGCACCAATGTGGTCAAAGTGCGCGTGGGTCAGCAAAATAGCCTGGGGTTTAAGCTCGAGTTCGCGGATTCTCGAGAGCAGCATTTTGGCCTCATCGCCGGGGTCAATGATGAAGCCGTGTTTGCTCGAGTCGTAGAGCAGATAAGTGTTTTCCTGAATTGGCCCGACACTGTAGCGCTCGAGGGTGAGGTCTCCGAACTTGAATTGGGTCATGGGGGTTCTCCTGTGCTCGAGGGTAAGGGACTGCGCCTCCGGCGGGTTCTTGTAATTGGTATTTGGTCGGTTTGATTTTGGGCGCTGTCTGTCTTGGCCCAACTTCAGCACCTCACGGGCTGGGCCGCTTGGTCTAAGCGGCACCTTCCAGGCCAGACCGCTCGAGAGCAGACAAACCAATAACCAAATACCAACGACCCGCCGGAGGCGTTCTTTCTCCAGCAACCTCAAATTCTGGCGCTCGAGGTCGTGCTAAACTTACCCTACTCCATGAAACTCGCCTTCATGACCGATGTCCACGCTAACCTTATCGCGCTCGAGGCGGCGCTGACGGACATGCAGGCGCAAGGTGTGGACCGCATCGTTCACGGGGGCGACGCCATCGGCATCGGACCTTTTCCGCTCGAGACCCTTGAGAGGCTGCGTTCACTGGGTCCTCAACTGCTGCCTGTCATGGGCAACCACGACGCCTGGTACGCTTACGGCTACCCTCCCAGTGAGGATTTATGGCTGCACGTCAACGAGATTCACCACTCGGATTGGGTTCATCAGCAGTTGGGAACTGAGTTTCAGGCGTGGGTGGCAACCTGGCCCTACCAGCACCGTGAAACGGTTTTTGGCCTGAAGCTGGGTTTCGCGCACTACGGCCTCGAGCCTGTCCCAGACCGGGCTGGACACCCGCTGTTCCAGAAGTTTATCATCGAGCCTCGAGCCGAAGATTTAGACCGTCTGTTTGCCGATTTCGAGGTTGATTTGATGTTTTACGGACATCATCACCCGGAGTCCACCGTTCAGGGCAAAGCGCTGTACCTCAACCCCGGCGCACTGGGCTGCTCCCCCACCCCGCACGCCCGTTACACGCTGCTCGAGGTGCGTGAGGACGGGACTTACACGCTAGAGGCTCGAGCGCCCGAGTACGACGACGCGCTGCTGCAAGCCGCTTTTGAACAGCGGGCGGTCCCCGAGCGCGAGTTCATTCGCAAGGCGTTTTTTCTGGGGCATTTTGAGGGATAGGAAGGGATGAGTGGTGAGTAATGAGCTAAAACCGTTTGGAATAGGTTGTTTATCCAGTTGCTCGAGCGCGCAAAAAAATCCCGTTCATTGTAGGGGCGACTGGCGGACAGGCCCGATAGGCGGCGAGGCCCGATAGGTGCCGTTTTCGCCAAGACGTGCCGTTTTGTCCAAGACGGCAGGTCGCCCTGAAGCCTGGGCTTAAGCTTAAAGGGCGACCTGCCAGTCGCCCCTACAAAACCCTACAAAAAAAGGCAGGGTTTTCACCCCACCTCTCGAGAAAATATCCCTAAAAATCAATCGTATTTGACGCTCATGATGGTGTACTCGAGCAGGTTGCCTTTGGGCGACGTAACCTGCACCACATCGCCAATTTTGCGGTCCTTGAGCGCCACGCCGATGGGTGACTGGTCCGAGACTTTCTTGTGCTCACCCTTGTAAACGTCTACCTCGTAAGTGCCCACGATTTCAAAGACGTGCTTTCTGCCGCCCCCATCCTCGAGTTCCACTTTGGCTCCCAGACCCGCCACCGCCGTGCCCACGCCCAGTTCCACGATTTCGGCCAAGCCGAGTTGGTACTCGAGGTCGGCAATCTGAGCCTCGTTCTCGGACTGCATCAGGCGGGCTTCGTCGTAGGCGGCACTTTCGCGCAAGTCGCCGTCGGCGATGGCAGTACCCATGTAATCCGAAATCTCCGAACGTTTGACGGTTTTGCGGTGCTCGAGGTCCAAGACCAGTTTGTCGTACCCTTTGCGGGTCATCTTGATTTTTTCAGCCATAACCGTTCACTCCTTGCATTCTCAAAGCCGCTCGAGCCGTTTTCTCGACTGTAAACACCTCAACCCAGATGATCTGCCTGGATGAGTGTGCGGCAGTAAAGCGCTCGAGGGCAGCAAGCTCCAGTATACCCTCAGAGGGTGAGGATGAATCGGCTTGACACTCGAGGTGCGAAACTTTACACTTTAGACAAGTAAGAATAATTTACAAAGCTAGTGCGCTCGAGAGGCCAACGTGCTTGAGAGCAAAGTCTCGAGAAGAACGTCTCGAGAGAAATGGCTCGAGAGGAAGAACTCAGGCTCGCTCGAGCACGCTGGATTCAGGGGTGAAACATGTACGAACCGAAACCCGAGCACCACTTTACTTTTGGCCTCTGGACCGTGGGAAACACCGGGCGCGACCCTTTCGGTAACGCCACTCGGGCCGTCATGGGCGTGCCTTACCTGGTCGAGAAACTGGCCAAGCTGGGCGCGTACGGGGTCAACCTGCACGACAACGACCTCATTCCGATTGACGCTTCTGCGAGCGAACGGGACCGAATCGTGGCCGAGTTCAAGGCGGCCCTTGTGGATAACGGTATGAAGGTTCCGATGGCGACCACCAACCTGTTTTCCGACCCCATCTTCAAGGACGGGGCCTTCACCTCGGCAGACGCTCGAGTGCGGGCCTACGCGCTGCAAAAAACCATGCACAGCATGGACCTCGGCGTGGAACTGGGCGCGGAAACTTACGTGTTCTGGGGTGGCCGCGAGGGTAGTGAGGTAGACGCCGGAAACAAAACCCTGGACGGTCTGCGCTACTTCCGTGACGCGCTCAACTTCTTGTGCCAGTACAGTCAGGACCAGGGCTACGGCCTCAAATTTGCGCTCGAGCCGAAACCCAACGAGCCGCGCGGCGACATCTACCTGCCCACCGTGGGCGCGATGCTGGGCTTTATCGCCACCCTCGAGCAACCTGCACACTTCGGGGTGAACCCCGAGGTGGCGCACGACACCATGGCGGGACTCAACTTTCCGCACGCGGTGGCTCAGGCTATTGACGCCGGAAAGCTGTTTCACGTTGACCTCAACGACCAGAAACCGGGCCGCTTCGACCAGGATTTGCGCTTCGGGGCTGAAAGCCTCAAAGCAAACTTCTTTCTGGTCAAACTGCTCGAGGACACCGGATACAGCGGCATGAAGCACTTCGACGCGCACGCGCTCCGCACCGAGGACGAAGCGGGCGTGTGGGACTTTGCGCGGGGCTGTATGCGAACCTACCTGATTTTGAAGGAAAAAGTCGAGCGCTACAACGCTGACCCCGAAATTCAGGCCGCGCTGGCCCAGTATGTGGTGAGTGACCCCGCCCTCGAGTCTCTGGGCCAGAAATACTCGAGCGCGAACGCGCAGGCCCTCAAGGCCATGACCTTTGACCGTGAGATGCTGGGGCAGCGCGGAATGGGCTTAGAAAAGATTGACCAGATGACGGTGGAACTGATTATGGGCGTGCGTTAAGCGTCAAAGAAACCCTTGCTTTGCAGTCCTTCGGGAACCTGCTCTTTTGCGCTGTCTTGGACAAAACGGCACCTATTAGGCCTGTCCGCTTCGCTTAAAAGAATCTCCCCCCTACACAGCAGGGGGGAACTCTACAGAAGGCGAAGCGCTTTTGATTTTCCTAACCTATATTTTTCATGAGGCGAAAATATGACAGACCTAGTAATCGGTATTGACCTGGGCACCAGCGGGGTCAAAGCGCTGGCGGTGGACTTAGAGGGTAAAACGGTGCTCGAGGCTAACCGCAGTTACCCGCTGCTCACCCCGCAGCCCGGTTGGACCGAGCAGCGGCCCCAGGATTGGTGGGACGGGGTGCAGGGCGTGCTCTCGGAGATAGCAGGCCAACTCGAGAAAAATCAGAAGGTCGTGTGCATCAGCTTTTCCGGCCAGATGCACGGGATGGTGCCGCTGGACTCGAGCGGCGAGGTTATCCGGCCCGCGCTGCTGTGGAACGACCAGCGCACCGGGAACGCGGTTGCGTGGCTCGAGAGCAAAGTTCCCCATAAAACCTTTATTCAGCGCACCGGAAACCCGCCCATCACCGGGTTTCAACTGCCCAAAGTAGTGTGGCTGCGCGATAGCGAACCCGAGAATTACGCTCGAGTGCGCCACGTTTTGTTTCCCAAGGATTACATTGCTTACAAGCTCACCGGCCAGATGCACGCCGAACCCTCGGACGCCTCGGGGTCCAACTGCTTTCACCTCGAGACTAAGACCTGGGACTCCGAAATTCTGGGGGCGCTCGAGATTCCCTTAACGTTCTTTCCTGAAATTGTGGCCTCGGACGCTCGAGTGGGCACACTTCTCCCCGACGTGGCAAAAGCGCTGGGCCTGCCTGCGGGTATTGCGTTGGTGGCCGGTGCGGGTGACAACGCAGCAGCGGCAACCGGTCTGGGTATCTCGAGCGCCCATCCCGCGCTGGGTAGCCTATCGCTGGGCAGCTCCGGGGTGATTTTCGCGCCGCTGACCCAGGCCACGCCCGACCCACAGGGCCGGGTTCACCTGTTCTGCCACGCCGACGGCGCGTATCACCTGCTGGGTGTGACCTTATCGGCGGCGGCCAGCTTGCAGTGGCTTCGCAACACGCTGTTTCCCACTTCCAGCTACGACGAACTTACCCAACTTGCGGCCTCGAGCGCCCCCGGCTCGAGCGGGGTGCGCTTCAAACCTTACCTGGCTGGAGAAAGAACGCCACACATGAATCCCAATTTGCGCGGTTCTTTCGAGGGTCTGAGTCTGGCCACCGGACCGCAGGACATAGTACGGGCGGTGCTCGAGGGGGTGGCGATGTCGCTGCGTGACGCGCTAGACGTGATTCAGCCGCTCCAAAAGCTCGAGGCGTGCGTGGTCACGGGCGGAGGTTCCACCTCGGAGTTCTGGCTTCAGATTGTGTCAGACGCGCTCGAGCTGCCGCTGCTCAAGCCCGCTGCCGAGCAGGGCGCGGCTTATGGCGCGGCCCTGCTGGCCCTGCGCCATGTTGGCGGCGCTCGAGCGGACTTGGGGGGAACGCCGGAGATTCTGTCCGAAATCCGGCCCCAGAGTTCGCTGAAAGAGCTTATGGAAAGCAACGCAGTGGTCTGAAGTTCTCGAGCACAAGGGAAGGGCAACCACAAGGGTTGCCCCTACAGGACACGGTTTTGTAGGGGTAGCCCTTGTGGCTACCCTGTTCACTCGAGGTCCTCAAACCCTAAGCCATCAAAGAAACCCCGCAACGGGTAGTGCAGAATCGGTCCCCTCGAGCCGCCCAGCGCAAAGGTTTCTGAGCCAAAAAAGTCGTTCATACGCTCGGGCTGCATGTTGGCAAAGGCCGAGGTCGGCCCAATCTGCGAGCGGTGCGCGAATACAGCGGCTTTTTTCTGCTCGAGCGTATGGGTCACGTCTAATTTGACCGCCAGGGTGTCGCTCGAGACGCCGTATACCTTGGGGTCCAGGCCATTAAACGGTCCCCGATTGCCGTTGGCTGGGTTTTCACCTGCTCGAGCGGCCATCTTCTCCATGTCCTCAACCGTGCGGGCGGTGTAAAACAGCCGCTGTGGAACGTGCTCGAGCCTACCCGCCTGAAAGAAGGCCCCCAACGCGGCGCGGTGAATGACCAAGTGGTCGGGGTGGCCGTAACCGCCGTGTGGGTCGAAGGTGAGCATCACCTGGGGCTTTACAGCGTTTATCACCTCGAGAATTTTGGCTTCCATCTCGAGCGGGTCGGCGTTGATGCTGGCCAGCGGGTCGTCTTTCTTCAGGCGCTCGAGGCGACCCGAGTCGTGGTAGTCGAGAAAAGTGGGGGCTTCGATGCCCAGTGCTTCACAGGCCCGCCGAAGCTCCTGTTCGCGGAACGCGCCCACATCGGTTACTTCACCCAGTGCAGGGTCGGTAATTTTGCCCACCTCGCCGCGAGTGGTACAAATTAGGTGGACCCGCACCCCCCTGCGGGCGTAGTGGGCCAGGGTTCCGCCGCTCGAGAAGGCTTCGTCGTCGGGGTGGGCGAACAGGGCTAGTAGGCTGGGCTTATTGGAATTCGTCATGGCTCGAGCTTAATTCATTTGCCTCGAGCGCAGCGGCTTATACATCACGCTTGCCCAAACCTTTATCTCAGAAAGCGCAGCGGGTAGGCGCAGATTTCCTCGAGCACTTTGCCCTCGAGCCGCAGGGCCTCGACCTCGCCGTCTCGGGCCAGTTGGGACATACCCAGCAGGTTTTCCTCGAGCAAATTGAGATGGTGCAGCAGCTCGAAGCGGGCGGTTCTGCCGTTTTGCAAGGGGTGAAGCCGAGCGTAGAGCGTGGGCAGTTGGGTGTAATTCTCGAGCGTCTGCGGCAAAAAGCTGTACATCGCCCGCTTGATGCTCTGACTAACCCCCGCCCTGTCGAGCGCAGTCCGTCCCCCCTCGAGTTGATAGAGCAGGGTGTGCAGGCTCTCCAGGCGCACCCTTGCCGCGTGGGGCAGGCGGGGCAGCTTCTCCAGGCGCTCGAGCGAGGGGGGAAGGGCGTCGGGGGTCCGAGGCAGAGGGCGGGGTGGATGAACCCACAGGCTCGAGAAGGGTTCAGGGGTGAGCAACACGCCCACAAAGTAGAACAGTGGAACGAGCCACAGGTAAGGGTGAAGCTGTTTGAGGCTCAAAATGAGCGCTGCCGTAGCTAACATCAGCAAAATACCGTTGATGTTGCGTTGCGAGTAGAGGTAGACCGTCCAGCGCATGGGGCCTCCAGGGTTTTCTTTTGAGTGGGTTTACAGCCGGGGATAAGGTTAGAGCGTTTCCCGTAAATACCCAGTGCCTTTCTGGGTGCTTTGGTGAGCGAGCAGGCCCGATAGGTGCCGTTTTGCCCAAGACAGCGGAGCGAATGGAAAAGAGTAGCGTTTCTCGCGGGAACGTAGACTTTGGAGCGAGCAGGCCCCACGGGGTGCCGTTCTGCTCAAGCGGTCAAGCGTCCTCATGGGCGCTGTTTTGACCAAGAAGACAGAGCAGCGGAAAAGTCGGAGTGTCAGCGGGAACCGCTGTAAAGTGCGAATCAGCATCCAGAGTGCTCGAGTAGATGTAGCCCGCACCTCGGACCCCTTAACCTAACCCTTCTCGATGAGCGCCTGATTGATTTTTTGTCAGTTTCAATCATGAGAGACGGTCTCGAGGGTCCCAACTTTTAACGCTTCACTGGCTCGAGCAAATCGGGGCGTTTTCCCTCGAGTGCCCCTTCCAGGCTGAACCACGATTTCAGTTCTTTGACGTGCAGGGTGCAGTACCGCTCGAGCAGACGCCAAACCAGGGCGCGCTCCTCGCCAAACAGCTCAAAGTCCATCAGTTCGCGCACCGTGCACTCGAGCACTTCGGTCAGAAACAGACTCACGTCTTCCGGCAGCGCCACGCCCCGGCTCCCCTCGAGCGAACCGCTGTTGGGGTCAAAAAAGCGTGGCAGGCCCGCCGACTCATCGAAGGTCAAGCGGGGTGCGAGGCCAGACGCGGCCAGCACTTTAAAGCACATCACCAGCGCCACCCACTCTGGGTCGGGCTGACTGCACAGCCCCCGCAAGGACGCGGCCAGCAGCACGAAGGCCGTTTGTGTTTCCTGACCCTCGAGAAAAATCGCGTCGGCCAGTTCGCACAGCAAGTTGGCGTAGGGGTAGAGCTGTGGTTCGCTCAGGCGCGGCAGAGCACCCTCGAGTGCGGTCTGGGTCAGCAAGCCCAAATCGTCACCGGGCCTGATGATGTACTGCACGCTCAAATTCTGAAATAGATTGAGCTTGGCCACCGTCTTACTGCGGGTGTTGGCCCCTGCCCGCGCAATCAGCCGAATTTTCCCGGTAGGGCAAAACAGGGTCAGGATGAGGTCGGTATCGGGGAGCACATGCCGCCGCACCACAATCCCACTTGCCTTTTCAAAACGCCCTTTCACTCGAGCATTTTAGGGGATTTGTGTGGGGATGAAAGTGCTGGTGTGCTTTTGATACAACTCAGGAATGCGGGGGGGCGTGAATTCTGCTTGGAACGACCCCCCTTCTTTTGTGCGCGTTGCTCACAAAAATATCCCCCCTGTAAAACAGGGGGGAACTCAAGACCGTTGCACTCGAGCTTTTTAGTACCCACCTGCTTTGTAGGGGGGTCTTGCGTGACTACGTAAGGGGGGGTCCTTCCCGCTCGAGCCAAACCTGCATTCCTGAGTGACACCCAATCCGTTTTCATTCATTGCGCTCGAGCGCTTTGTATGGCACAATGGCGCATCATTTCCACGCTCATACAGGATTCACCCGCTGACGACAGCCCTTTTGGACAGGAGAAATCATGGCAGACGAGGTTAAACTCACCCGCGAAGGGCATAGCCGACAGCAGGCGATGCTCGAGCGCGAACGCATCCGGCTCGAGGACATCACCCGTTCACTGGGTGAGAACACCGACTACGACGACGACGAGGCTGACAGTGGCCTGGAGGATATCAAGCGCGAGAAGGCCCAGCTCGAGCTGCATATTCAAGAACTCGAAGACACCTTATCCAGGGCCATGATTCTGAGCGTGAGTGAACACCGTGACCAGGCCGATTTGGGCGCGGTGGTGGTGCTGCGCGACACCGCAAGCCAGCGCGAGATGCGCGGAGTGCTGGTTTCGGCGCTCGAGGCCAGCACGGTAGGCGATGGCTTGCGCCAAATCAGCGACGATTCCCCGGTGGGTAAGGCGCTGCAAGGCAAAAAAGTAGGCGAGAGTTTTGTGGTGCAGTTGCCCAAAGGTTTGACAACGTATGAATTGGTGTCGCTCGAGTGGTGAGTTTTGAGTAATAACTGATGCGCCTCCGGCTGTCTTGAGATAAACGGCACCTAGCGGGCCATCTCGCGGGTAATTTGTCATTGGTTCTTGGTCGGTTTGAGGTTGGGCGCTCTAGAATAAAACAACCAAAGACCAAAAACTAATGACCCGCCGGAGGCGCAAGGTTCGTCACTCAGAATTCCACTCTCCCTCGAGCAAACCGAGTAGATTGAACCCCTATGGTCCTGCTCGAGCTGTTCTTTTTGGCCCTGGCTTACGCACTGGGGAGTTTGCCCCTCGGGTACTGGCTTTACCGGGCCGAGGGTCGGCATCCCAACACGCTCTCGCCGCACAATCTGGGCATAGAGAACGTGTGGCGCACGCTGGGGCCGCTGCCCACCGTACTGGCCTTTTTAGGCGACGCGCTCAAGGGCTTTATCGCCGTGGGCTTGACCCTGGGCTTGCACAGCCCCGAGGCGGCCATTCTGGCCGGACTGGGCGCGATGCTGGGCCACTTCTACCCCCCTCGAGCGTTTTTTGAAGGCGCACCTCCTCGAGGTCGGGGAAACATCGTTTTACTCGGCGTGCTGGCGGGCTGGTCAGCTTCGGGCCTGCCGATGTGGAGCTTGCTGATTTCGTTGTTAGTGTTCGGCGGTGTGCTGGGCTACAGCGGTTACGCGGCGCTCTCGAGCGTGGTTGCCCTGAGTCTGCTCGCGCTGTTTCTGAGTTTCAGCGGCCTGAATTTTTTTGCGACCCTCCTGCTCTGGACCCTGCTGGCGCTGTACCTGTGGCGCTCCAAAGAGCAACTGGGGCGCATTCTGGACGGCACTGAGCCTAGGTTAGGCGAAAGTGTACCCGTCACCGGAAGAGACCCGAATCAGGTGGTGGCCGCCTTCATGGTTCATCCCATGAACACGGCAGACCTGTGGCAAACCGGGCGCTTTCAGTGGCTCGAGCCGCTGTTTGGACCGGGGAAATTGCCCATCACATGGGCGCTTGCACTCTCCGAACACATCCGCCCCATGAAGGTGGACGAGCTGCGCGGCATCTACACTTCAGAGGGCAAAGAAATTCGCTGTTACCTGATTGGCGTGCCGCTGTTGCCGCAGGTCATCTCGAGCAAGCCGGAACTGGCTACCGCTCGAGCGATTCAGGGCGCGCGTCTGGCTCAGGAGCTGGGCGCGTCGGTCTTCGGGCTGGGCGCGTTCTGGAGCACGGTGGGCAACAAGGGCCTGGATGTGCAGGCCGCCGTGCCGGAACTGGCCATCACCAACGGCGGTGCGTACACCGCTGGCACGGTGCGGGCCTCCATTCCCACCATCCTCGAGCACTTTGCCGAGCAGGGCCGCGACCCAAAAAGCGCCACCGCTGCGGTGGTGGGTGCCAACGGGGTGGTGGCCTTCGGCATCGCCCGGTCCATTGCGCCGCAGGTAGGACGCCTGATTCTGGTGGGACGCGATCCAGAACGGCTCGAGCGGTCTCGTCTCACCTTAGAACGCGCCTTTCCGCTCACCCGCTTCGAGTCGGGGACGGAGATGAGTTTAATCTCGAGCGCCGACCTGATTTTTAGTGCCACCAGCGACCCCAATCCGGTGATTTTTCCGCAGCATGTCAAGCCGGGGGCCTGGATTTTCGACGAGGGAAGGCCCGCCGACGTGGACCCTTCGGTGCTCAGTGTGCCGGGGGTGCGCCTGATTCCTGGCGGGGTGGTGCGACCTCCGGGCAGCATGAGTCAGCGCCTGGATATGGGCTTTGGCGAGGGCTTGGTTCCGGCGTGTCTGGCCGAGACGCTGATTATTGCCGCCAACGGCTGCTTCGAGCGGGTCTCACTGGGCGCGCAGACCTCGAGCGAGAACATCGCTTACTTTGTGGCCGAGGCCGAGAAGTTGGGCTTCGAGGTGATTGGGTAAATCTCCCGCGCTCGAGCCGTCCCCTTTGCGCTAAACTCCACCGTCTCAAGCTCGAGCGGCGGTTACTCTGAGAAGGTGATTGAACTCCTCACTTTGATTGCCCCTTTGAGCACCCTATGACCACGCTCACCCACTCTGGCCGGGTTCACGCTGCGCTCGAGCAACTCGATAGTGTCATTTTAGGCAAAAGCGCTCAGGTGCGGCTTGCGCTGGCTTGCCTGCTGGCCAAGGGCCACCTGCTCATCGAGGACTTGCCGGGGGTGGGTAAGACCACGCTGGCTCAGGCGCTTTCGCTCACGCTGGGCCTCGAGTTCCGCCGTACCCAGTTCACCAGCGACCTGCTGCCCGCCGACCTGCTGGGGGTGAGCATCTTCAACAAGGATGCCGGAAACTTTCGCTTTCTGCCTGGTCCCATCTTTGCTCAGGTGCTGCTGGCCGACGAAATCAACCGCGCTACTCCCAAAACCCAGTCGGCGCTGCTCGAGGCGATGGAAGAGGGGCAGGTCACGGTGGAGGGGGTGAGCCACCCGCTGCCCACGCCGTTTTTCGTGATTGCGACCCAGAACCCCTCGTACCAGTTGGGGACCTATCCGCTGCCCGAGTCGCAACTGGACCGCTTTTTGATGACCCTCTCGCTAGGCTACCCCAACGAGAAAGCCGAGCGCGAACTGCTGCTGGGTCAGGACCGCCGCGAGCTGCTGCGCGGCCTGAAGCCCGTGCTCGAGCCGACCACCCTCGAGCAGGCCCAACGCGAGGCTTTAAGCGTGCACACCTCGAGCGCGCTGATTGACTACCTGCAAGCTCTACTGCGGGCCACCCGCGAATCGGCGCACTTCAGCGCTGGACTCAGCCCCCGAGCGGCGCTCAGTTTGCTGGCAGCGGCGCGGGCCTGGGCGTGGCTGGAGAACCGCTCGAGCGTGCTTCCCGACGATGTGCAAGCAGTTTTTGCTGCCGTGGTCACGCACCGATTGACTTCGCGCTCGAGCGGGAGTCCTGACCCGGTGGCGGTAAAGGGGTTGCTCGAGGGGACGCGGATTCCGTGAGGTGGAAGAGCGCGCCTCCGGCTGTCTTGGCCCAACTACAGCACCTTCCGGGCTGGGCCGCGTCTTGAGCAAAACGGCACCCCGTGGGGCCTGCTTGCGGGTCGTTGGTAATTGGTTCTTGGTCGGTTTGATTTCGGGCGCTCGAGAGCAGACCAACCAATGACCAAAAACCAAGAACCCGCGTCCTGGCCCGGAAGGTGCCGTTCAAGACAAGACAGCCGGAGGCGCAAAGTGAGTCACTGAAAGGAAAACCATGCAGCAAACCCTCGAAAGCTCAGCGTCCCCTCGAACGCCCACCCATTGGCGCGACCTTCGGGTGCGCCCTACCCCGTTTGGGGTGTGGTTCGCCGTCTTCGGAACCCTGATGTTGATTGGCTGCATCAACTATCAGCTCAGCCTGGGTTACTTTTTCACCTTCTGGTTGCTCTCGCTGTGGCCGCTGTGCGCTCTGTCTGCCTTGCGCGGCCTGCTGGGGCTGAGTTTCTCCGCTCGAGCCGACTCCCAATCGGTGTACGCCGGAGGACGCGCTCACGTTGTGCTGACCTGCGATAACCCAACAAAGGGTGTGCGACCTGCGCTGAGCCTAAAGGTCGGGGCGCTCGAGATACCGCTCGAGACCCGGCCCAACTCGAGCACCCAAACCGACCTTCATCTGCCTGCCCCCACCCGAGGCTGGCTCAAACTGCCCCCACTGAGGCTTGAGTCGTCCGACGCGTTGGGCCTGTTCCGGGCGCGGCTCGAGCGCACTTTCCCGCTTCAGGTGCTGGTTTACCCTGCCCTCGAACTCGACCCTCCTGGGTGGCCCGACCTCAGCCCTCGAGTGGACCACAACGCCAGTGCTAGCGCTGGAAAAAGCGTGCTGCACCCCAGCGGTGAGGGCGAGGATTTCGCGGGCTTGCGCCCCTACCAACCCGGCGACCCACTGCGGCGCATCGCCTGGAGGCAGTCGGCCAAGGGGGACACGCTGCTCACCAAACAGTTCGAGACCCCGACCTCGAGCGCCCTTTGGCTGTCTTGGAACGCTTTACCCATTCAACTCACCCTCGAGCCACGCCTGTCTCGCCTGACGGCTTGGGCGTTGAGCGCCGAGCGGGGAAGCGCGCCCTACGCCCTCGAGCTGCCGGGACAGACCCT
>Ga0123339_10000530_pt1 | contig 29650 bp, 24 predicted proteins | sample lystaG_FD_89956 | JGI IMG/M metagenome (GOLD analysis project Ga0123339, IMG submission 89956) | Glacier valley bacterial and archeal communities from Borup Fiord, Nunavut, Canada, to study Microbial Dark Matter (Phase II) -... | ecosystem: Environmental > Aquatic > Freshwater > Ice > Glacier ...
CATCGGTGAGTTTCAGCTCGCCAAGAAGGTCGAGCAGGGCAGACTGGTCAAGAGCCATCGTGTGTTGTCCTTGTCGTGAGATCTTTGATCGGTTCTCACTGACCATCACACGGTGGCTCTTCAGGTCGACGATCCGACGCTCAGAACCGGGGAAACCACACCACTCACGGGGACGCAACCACTCCTGGCCGGCACTCGTGCTCGATGCGCTAGTCATCACGTCTCTCGCAGAGAGCGCGATTCCGGTGGAATTCGGATGGCCCATCTTCATGGTCTTGTTGGTAAAGGTAACGCGCTAGCCGTATTGGGTGCGGGCGTTTACTGCCGCGATGCCGCAAGGCACAGCTCCACAGGCCGAGAGCAGTTCCAAGCACACCGCTGCTATCGCCCCAGGCCTGCTGGGGCGATAGCAGCGGCGGCTAAGATCTACCCATGCCGCGAAAACTCGAGACGACCCGAGGGGTCACCGAGAAATCGCAAAGTCCCATCAAAACACGAGGCTGGCCGCGTTGGCGAGTGTTCGTTGTTGCGTGTGTTCTTCTGTCTTCGCTCGCGGTGTGCTGGTCTATCGCGACGCCGATCAGCGGTGCACCCGATGAGCCCGCGCATATCATCAAGGCCGCCGCTGTGGCCCGAGGCGAGCTAACCGGGAAGCCTTCATCAACCGGGCAAATTGTGCATGTTCCGCGGTATATCGCCTACACGCCTGCCCTGACGTGCTACGCCTTCCACCCGCAGGTGCTGCCGACCTGCAGCGCCGCGCTAAAAGGCGACCAGTGGAAAACAGTTACGTCGACGACATCTGCCGGACTCTACAACCCCACGTACTATGCCCTCGTCGGCTGGCCATCGCTGATATTCCACGACTCTTCGGGCGTTTACGCCATGAGGATCGTGAGTGGGCTGATTTCATCGCTGTTCCTCGCGGTCACCCTCATGATGATCTGGACGTGGAAACGACGGTGGCTTTCCGTGCTTGGCTTTGCTGCCGCGACCACTCCAATGGTTTTCTTCCTCAACGGTGTCGTCAACCCCAACTCGCTTGAGACTACTGCAACACTTGCGGCATTTACTGCGGTTCTCAGCATCGTACGAAGTCCCCATCCGTGGCTGCTCACCGAGAGAGCCGCTATTGCCACCGTCTCAGCAGCCGTGGCTGTCAACACGAGAGGACTGTCGCCACTCTGGGTAGCTATCGCAGTGCTTGCACCATTCCTGCTCGCGTCCTGGCTAGAGACCAGGGTGTTGGCCAAGAAGCTGGAAGTTAAGGTGGCAGTAACCGTGATTGCAATCGCCACCGTCGCTGCGGTTGCATGGATCGCGCTCTCAAATTCCTTAGCTGCGGGATTGACCGCGCCCCAAACTGCCGTAAGAGGACTCGGAGTAGGTGCATCGCCGCTGCGGGGGTTCAAGGAGATCTTTGTCGGAACCTTCGACTACGGGCAGGGAATCGTCGGCGAGTTCGGTTGGCTTGATACGCCAGCACCAACGCCCGTTTTTTTTGTGTGGTCGGCCCTCATCGCGGCGCTGTGCGTAGCGGGTGTGGTCTTCCTCAGGGGACGATCCTTGGTCTTCGCCTTGACCCTTATCGGCGGAATCGTCCTGCTCCCTCCGCTGACGCAAGCGATCTACATCACGGGAGGGGGAATAATCTGGCAGGGCCGCTACGCACTCCCGCTCTTCGTATGCGTCGTAGTCGGGCTCGCCAAACTACTCGCAGAACAAATGCCGGAGCTAACGGGCTCGGCCCACCGGCGTCTCGTTGGTTTAGTGCTCACCGCCTGGGGGCTTGCCCAGTCTTACTCGTTCGCGGTCGCCCTGAAGCGATATGCGGTCGGTGCCTCCGCAACATCGTGGAAGAAGCTTCTCGTTGATCCGACGTGGTCTCCGCCCGGTGGCACGATCCTCGTCCTCTCGGCCACCGCAGTAGCAGTCGTCGTCACCACGATAATGCTGAAACACCTTGCTCGCGACTCAGCGACTGGGACTCAGCCCGCCGGCTTGAAACTTTGACTTTGAGCGTGGCCGGGAAACTCAACGTGACGGCGAACATGCTGAAGCCGTTTGAGCAGCACCCTGATTGGTATGATCGTCGACTGTGCCTGTCGTCTTTGTAAATCTTCTCCAGTCCACCGGCACCAAAGGTGGTCTCGAGATCTATGCGCGAGAGCTGTACAAGAAGATCGGTGAAATCGGGTCCGAGTACACCTACGTGGGATTCGCAAGCACCGAACTCATGGCAAAAGACCACTCGTGGTTTCCCGGAGATGTCATCAACTCCGGTATCAGCGGCGAGAATCGTTTTAGCTGGGCTCGGGGTGAACTCTTCACGGTTTCGACGAGAGCAAAAGAGGTCGGTGCCGACCTGATACATGGACCGGCCATGCTCGGCCCGTTGCGTTCGCGTGCTCCCGTGGTGATCTCCGTACACGACCTTCTGTACTTCTCTCATCCTCATCTCATGCAAAACAAGTTGTTCACCGGACCGGTCAAATGGATGGAGAAACGGGCAGCCGCAAACGCAACGCGCTTGATAACCATCAGCGAGTATTCGGCCTCGGCAATTCGTCGTTACCTGAAATTTCCGGGCGACCACATCGATGTCATCCCGCTTGCTGGTCGAAATACCAACGAAGCGATAGCGAACTCCGCGCCGACTCTGCGCCACCCAAATCTGTTTATCGCTATTGGTCAGCGCAGCCCGTACAAGAATTTCGAGACCGTAGTGCGTTCTTGGGCAGAGATCTCTGAGAGTGAACGCCCTCGACTCGTCATCACGGGCAGCTTCGGCGAAGACCCGCTCATCCCTTTGGTGAGATCACTCGGCCTCGAGGGGTCGGTCGATCTCCGGTCCTGGATTCCTACTGAGGAGCTCGGAGAATTGTTCGCGACCGCGACCGCCCTCATAGACTCGACCCTCGCAACAGGGTTCTCACTTCCGACCCTCGAAGCAATGGCAGTCGGACTCCCGGTGCTTCTCGCCGACACCGAGGTATTTCGTGAGGTCGGCGCTGAAGCTGCCGACTATTTCACGGCCGGTGATGCACGTGATCTTGCCCGAGCCGTTCTTCAACTCGCAGCAGATCCGGCTCGACAGGCAGAGTTGACGGCGCTTGGCCGTGCCAGAGCATCGCTCTTTTCATGGGACCGTGTCGCGCACAAGACGCTCGAGTCGTTCGCTCTCGCGATCAGCGAGGGCAAACGCAATTGGTCGGAAGCCATACCGCGGCCGGACTGCTAGCGAGGAATCCCAGCCATGATCTCGTGCAGCACGTCAATGCTCGCGCGTGAGTCATAGTGACGGTTTCCTACGAAGAGGCCGTCGAAGTGGATGGTATCTGCTGCCGGAAGAGAATCAGGAACATCCGCATCAAGATACTTCATTGCCGGGTTGCGTGTGAAGTTGCCGGCAACCACCGGTCGGGATTCGATCCCCGCCGCGGTCAGCACCGCCCCGACCTCGCGACGGCGACCGGTGAGCGCACCCTCGAGAACCATCGAAAACCCGAACCAGCTGCTCTTGCCCGTTTCCTTCTGCAGGCGTACGTCCTCGAGCTGCGACATCGTCTCAACCCAGTAGGCCCCATTTCGGCGACGCTCTTCGACGATCATTGGAATCTTCTTAACCTGTTCGATGCCGATCGCCCCCGACATTTCGACGGGCCGAACGTTGTAACCGGGCAGGGCGAAGCAGAAGGAATCCTCGAACGGATCCCCGGTCTTGTCATGAATGAAGTTCCTTTCGGGGAGTTCGCGAATCCATCCGTGCGCGCGAAGAGACACAAGAGTCTGGCGGAGACGCTCGTCATTCGTCACGATCATTCCCCCCTCCATCGTAGAAATGTGATGCGAGAAGAAGGTGCTGAACGTACCCATTGCGCCGAACGTTCCGGCTTGTTTGCCTTCGAACTCCGCACCAAGCGACTCACAATTATCTTCGAGCAAAAGAAGTCCATGACGGTCGGCAATCGCCTTGAGCTTGGCGAAATCATTGGGGTTGCCAAGAATGTTGACGGCTAAAATCGCCTTTGTGCGCGGCCCGATTGCGGCCTCTGCGAGTTCGAGATCCATGTTGAGCGTATCAAGATCGATATCCACGAAGTTAAGGCGGAGGCCATACTGCTGAAGGGGGTAGTAGGTGGTTGCCCACGACAGCGCTGGCACGAGGACATCATCGCCGGGGTTGAGATCGATTTCCGGATCAAGCACGGCAGCAGCGATCACCAGGAGGTTGGCGCTGCTCCCCGAGTTCACCATAACGGCATGCGCGGAACCGACCTGCGCAGCGAAATCGCGTTCAAATTGGGCGACCAGCGGTCCCATTGTGAATCGCCCTCCGTCGATGACGCGATGGATGGCGGCGTATTCAGCCTCATCCCAGGATGCCGTGGCGAGGGGGAAGTCGGTCGTAGGGGAAATGCGGTCGTTCATTTTACCTTCCGGCGGTACTAAGATTGGCGAGATAGTCGGCGTAAGTCGCTGCCATTCCCTCGCGTAGCGAGGTGGTCGGTGACCATCCGAGGGATCGAGCAGCACTCGAATCGATGAGGCGCTGCGGAACGCCGGACGGCCTGCTTGTGTCAAATTCGAGCTCACCATCGAACCCCACAACATCCCTGGCGACCTCATAGTATTCGGCAACTGAATGGTCCGAGCCCCAACCGAGATTGAGAGTAGATGGCCACGAATCGAGCTTGTCGATTTGCTCGACCAGCCATACCGCCACATCAGTAGCGAAGGTGAATTCGCGTCGTGCGGTACCGTCTCCCCATACCGAAACTACGTCGTGTCCAGCATGTTTCGCCTCGTGCATCTTCGCCAGTGTGGCGGCGACGAGATGCGCGTTGGAAAGCTCGAAATGGTCGTGGAGACCGTAGAGGTTCGACGGCAGCGCCGACTTGTAGTTCAGGGAGTACTGACGGGTTACATATTCACACACCTTGATCGCGGCGATCTTAGAGATTGCGTACCCCTCGTTCGCCTCCTCGAGGTGCCCCGTCAACATGTCCTCCTCAACGAACGGCCTTTCATATTTGGCCGGATACACCGCTGCGCTGCCGATGTAGAGGAAGTCAGGAACGCGCAGATCTATGGCGGCCGCGAGAACGCTCGTGTCGAGAAGCAGATTATCGAGGAGGAATATGGTCGGCTCAGCAAGCTTTGCGCCAATCCCACCCACCTTCGCCGCCGCGTGGATGACGGTGTCGGGCCGGGCGCGCTCGATGAAGTCACGGGTGGCCGATCTGTCGCGCAGGTCTACGTCATGGCGCGTCAGGGTTATGAGTTCATCCTCGGGCCGTTGGGCCGCGACCTGTGCGACGATGCTTCGCCCGAGCATCCCGTTGGCACCACTGATCAGAATGCGCACTTAGTGGGCGACGATCGTGTCAACGTAGCGAGTCCCGCCGAGCTCCAGCGCCTTAATGTCAGCGTCAACCATGATTTCGGCAAGCCGGGGGGTGAGGATGGATGGCTCCCAGCCAAGCGTCTCTCTCGCCTTCGTCGAATCGCCGATGAGCGAGTCGACCTCGGTCGGTCGAAGGTATCGTTCGTCAAATTTGACGTACTTCTCCCAGTCCAGTCCAGCATGCTCGAAAGAGATCTGGAGAAAGTCGCGAACCGTGTAGGCGGTGTTCGTCGCCACGACGAAGTCGTCTGGTTCGTCAGCTTGGAGCATCCGCCACATCGCTTCGACGTATTCAGGCGCGTAGCCCCAATCGCGGACCGACTCGAGGTTGCCCATGAAGAGCTCGTTTTGCACGCCGGCTTTGATTCTCGCAACGGCGCGAGTGATCTTGCGCGTGACAAAAGTGTCGCCGCGTCGGGGAGATTCATGGTTGAAGAGGATGCCGTTGGAGGCGAAGACTCCATAGGCTTCGCGATAGTTTTTAGTGATCCAGTAGGAGTAGACCTTTGCTACTCCGTACGGGGAACGCGGGTAGAAGGGCGTCGACTCATTCTGGGGCGGCGGAGTTGCTCCGAACATCTCTGAACTGCTCGCCTGGTAGAAACGAGTCTCGAGGCCGATCGCGCGTATGGCCTCTAGTAATCGAATCGTGCCGAGGCCGGTGATGTCTCCCGTATATTCTGGCTCATCGAAACTAACCCGAACATGAGACTGGGCAGCAAGGTTGTAGACCTCGTCCGGCTGAATCTCGTTCAACAGGGTCACAAGACGGGATCCGTCTGCAAGATCCGAGTAGTGAAGAAAAAGATTCGGATGGGGCACGTGAGGGTCCTGATAGATGTGATCGATTCGATCTGTATTGAAAGTGGAAGAGCGACGGATGAGCCCGTGAACTTCGTAGCCCTTGAGGAGAAGCAATTCGGCGAGATAACTGCCATCCTGACCGGTTATCCCGGTCACAATCGCCCGCTTGGCCTTGGTCTCAATCATTCAATTCACTTCCGTCACATGACGGCCCGCCCGGCACGTCGAAGGTCTAAACTTTCGCTTCGAAACCACGCCAGCCTATCGCAGGGACATCGCTGACCTTGTTCACAGGGCACGTGCCCGAGCGCTGACGCGCTCCGCTGCGTACCCCGACGCCCACCGGATCGGATATTGCCATAGGAAGCTGATCGGGCGCAGCGCTGGCGGAAGATGACGTCGTTTCACCAGTTCAGATTCCTGACTCGATCCCCTGCGATTCGCAACCGTGAGGGAATCTGGGTGCCATCGGAAGGCCGAAACAGATTCCCGGGTCCACGAGAAATTTCCATGCGCTCGCAGCTTAAGGAAAGCGTCGAGATCCATCGCGTACTTCAGGCTGCGATCGAATCCTCCGATTGCTTCGAGGGCATCCAACCGCACCATTGTTCCGGGATGCGGGATCAGATCGGGGCCCCACGCAAGGAGAAAAGTCGCAAGCCAGCCAGCATTACTCACTGTGATCGTGCGACCATCCGGGTCGATATAGTCACAACCGCCAAAAGCAAGAACCGACGCTGGAGCTGACTCGAGGATCGCGTGAAGTTTCCCAAGGCCTCGTGGACGAAAGAGATCGTCATCACCGATCCATGCGTAATACTGCTCCGTCGTTCGCGCTCGAAGGCCGCGATTAATTGCCTCGGAGATACCTTCCTTCGGATCGTCCACAACGAGCGCCCCGCTTTGGGTCGCGAGCTCACGCGCCTCAATTGCGCTCGAAGGCGCCACGACGACGAGGGTGACACCGATGTGCTCGCGCTGTTGCTGCACCGAAGCGAGAGTCAGCTTGAACGAGTCGAGTCGATCCCCGAGCGTTGGCAAAACAACAAGTACCTGAGGATCAGCCGTCACGTCACATCCTTCTCCATTGCTACCATTCGGTGAGGCGACTGGGCGAGTCCCGGAAATGTATCGGGCACCCAACTCTTGCTCCACTGGTCGTCGCACTTCAGCGAGTATAACGAGAACGCACTACGGAGAACCGTTGGAAAAGAACACGCGAATCTATGTCGCGGGGCATCGGGGCCTTGCCGGTTCCGCAATCTGGAACCACCTCCAAGAGGAGGGTTACGACAACCTCATCGGAGCTTCGTCGAGCGAGGTCGACTTGCGTGACCGGCCGGCGGTTTTCGACTTCTTGCGGTCAAGTCGGCCTGAGGTCGTTATTGACGCGGCCGCCAAGGTCGGCGGGATCCACGCGAACGACACCTACCCTGCAGCGTTTCTGAGCGACAACCTTCAGATTCAGGTCAACATCATGGACGCCGCGAATGATATTGACGTCGATCGTCTGCTGTTTCTCGGGTCCTCGTGCATCTATCCCAAATTCGCGGCTCAACCGATTAAGGAAGCCTCGCTGCTTACCGGCGAGCTTGAGCCGACGAACGATGCGTACGCGATCGCGAAGATTGCCGGCATCATGCAGGTGCAAGCCTCTCGAAAACAGTACGGCCGACATTGGATATCTGCGATGCCGACCAACCTCTACGGGCCTGGAGACAATTTCCACCCCGAGAATTCGCACGTGCTTCCGGCGCTGTTGCGGCGCATTCACCAGGCAAAGGTGGACGAGGCGCCCGAAGTAGTCATCTGGGGTTCAGGGACTCCGCTGCGGGAGTTTCTCTATGTCGGTGACCTGGCCGAGGCATCCCTCTTCCTTCTCGATAACTACGACTCCCCCGAGACCATCAATGTGGGATTCGGTAAGGACCTCTCGATTCACGATCTCGCGCGGATCGTTGCCGATATCGTTGGCTATCAGGGTGTCCTAAAGCAAGATCCCACAAAGCCGGACGGCACACCACGCAAATTGCTCGATGTGTCGAGAATCAACGATCTTGGCTGGCACGCTCGCACAGGACTCGTCGAAGGCATCTCCGCCACGTACACCTGGTACCTTGAAAACATAACTAGCGTCCGAACGCGTTAGTACTTGTCCTCGTTGCTACTATCTCTCTATGCCAACCTCGCTCGAGAGAACGCTTATCGTGTTGCCCGCATTCAACGAGGAAGAGTCGGTGCGAAAGGTCGTTCTCGAGGTCTTTGCGAAACTTCCCGGAGTCACCTGCTTGGTAGTAAATGACGGTTCGAGGGATGCGACCATCGCTGAGGCTGTGTGCGCCGGTGCTTTGGTCGCGCGGCTGCCATTCAACCTGGGAGTCGGCGGCGCGATGCGAGTCGGATTCCGATACGCACTCGATCACGGATTCGATAATGTGGTGCAGGTCGACTCCGACGGGCAGCACGATCCTGCTGGCGTTGTTGCACTGGTTGCCGCCCTCGATTCGGCAGATCTTGTACTCGGTGCACGGTTTGCCGGCGAGGGAGACTACTCCGTGAGTGGGCCACGCAAATGGGCGATGGTGCTGCTCTCCAGCTTCCTGAGTCGCACCGCCCATACCAGGCTCACCGACACTACTTCCGGATTTCGTGCAAGCGGGCCGCGTGCTGTTCGTCTTTTCGCCGAGCACTACCCGGCCGAATATCTCGGCGACACCATTGAATCGCTGGTTATCGCTGCACGCGCGAAATGCGTGATTGTGCAGGTACCGGTAGCAATGAGACCCCGCGCCGGCGGTGTTCCCTCCCACCATCCGATCAAGGCCGCCGCTTACCTCGGCAGGGCGTGTCTGGCGCTTGTTTTCGCGCTGATGCGCCCGCCCGTCACGCTCGCCGAGATCACGGAGTCCGCATGACGATCGCGTCGTATATTTTTGGTGTTTTTTCGGCGCTGCTCACCCTCGGGGTGGTGATAGAAATGCTTCGCAGGCGCCGCCTGCGCGAGCGCCACGCCGTGTGGTGGCTCGTGGCCGGTACGCTCGCCCTCATCATCGGCGTCTTTCCGACAACACTCATCTGGGCGGCGAATTTGGTCGGCGTCGCGATACCGCTCAACCTCGTATTTTTCGTCAGTCTCGCGGTGCTATTTCTCGTCTGCATTCAGCACAGCACTGAACTTACTGCCCTTGAGGCGAAGACACAGGCACTCGCCGAGACCGCTGCTCTCCAGGAGCTTCGCATCGAGGCTCTCGAAGTGCAGCTCAGGCAGTCGCACTCGGCTTCTTAACCGAGTGAAGTGCGCGCCCTCGCCTGGACTCGAGCGCGAGGTAGCCGCCATGCACAGCCAGACCAGCAATTGGGCCAGCGAAGAGCGCGATGATCGTGCGAGTGGTGAAGTCCAACGGCAACATGAGGCTCAGGATTGTGGCGGTAGCCCCGGCAAGCCAACCCAGCGTGTAAACGAAGTGTGCAGTCCGTGACAGCACGGCCGGCGCAGCGATGCAGAGTGCCGCCACCAGCGCGGATGACAGCACGAGCGCTCCGAGAAACATTCTATCCGGGCGCGCATTAGCGGGGAAAAGAAACCCGAAGACGGCGGGCCCGATAAGCCATGCGAGCGCGGCGAGCACAATACCGGCGGCGGCAACGAGGGCCTCAAGGCGCAGGAGCGTTCGCCAGAAGTGGTGCACATTGTCCCGGAACGAGATGATGAAGTAGCTCTGCAACGATTGGGCAACGACAATGAGAGGCGCCCTCGCGAGAGTTGTCGCGAGGATGACCAGCCCGAAAGTCGCCTTGGGCACTCCTCGGGATGATAGGCCGAGCAGGAAGGGCAACCCACTCACCATAATTCCAGTCGATGCGGCAGCGAGTATCGTCCGCGCGACGTTCCAGAGGATCGCGCGGTACCCAACATCCAGCTGGGTCTTTCCGACAACGGAATTTCGGATGAAAGGCCACAGCACGACGAGGGTGAGAGGAAACGGGACAGCGACGGCCCACGCGAGCGCGACAATGCTCGATGTCACCGAAAGAACAATCGATACTCCCAGTAGGCGCAGCAAAGCGTCGACACTGATCATGAGCGCAAGTGGAACCCATTTCGCAATGCCATAGAACGAGCCGGCAAGCACCGCAACCATGACAAACGACGCCGTACCGAACGCGAAGGGCCAGACAAGATTCCAGCCATCGGCGGGAAAGGCCGCGTGCACCCAGAGCGGGGCGGTGGCAACGACGACAACGAACACAGCCGCGCCAAAGACGAGCCCGAAGTTTCGGGCACGACTTGCATGCTGGGACGATTCGGCTGTCGCTGCAGTGGTGCCGCGAGTCACCTCCTGCTGGATTCCCGTCAGGCCCCCAATGACGAAATAGAGGAAAGACCAAAAGACAGCGAAGGTTGCGTAACCTACGAGTCCGATCTGATGAGGAACGAGCCAGGTCACCACGTAGGCTGCCACGCCCGAGATTGCCGTCGCAATGAGAATGAGCGTTACCCCGGATACGCACCGCGGCCTCGCCACGTCAGCCTCCCGGACGGGATGTCGACGGCAGTGCCGCATAAATAAGCGGTGGCTGCGCATGAACGGGAGCGTGTGCAGGCGGAAGGGGAACACGCCCCCGCGGGAGGGCACCAGCCCGGTGGAACAGCTCTGCCACACGATCCCCCTCTGTGCCTGTCGTCATACCCGCTCTGCTGAGCACGAGCATTACTTTACCTCCGGGTGCACTATTGGGGCGTCCAGAGTTCGTTCACGCCGGCTGGATGAGGTCTCTCACGACATCCGCACTTCCGCGACTGAATCGTGTGTAGCGCCCCTTTGAAAGTTCCCGAAGAATGGGCCGAATTCGTGCGGCACGGCGGTTCGGCAGGCCGGCTCGGACGGCTTGATGCTCGGCTTTCTGACCGGCCTGGACCACCGCCTCGGCCATGACACGACTATTCAACCCAGTCAGCCGATCTCGAAGGACAGTGGATCTCACAAGCAGGTATTCGTAGCGGTCCCCTCTTGGCTCCACTAATTTTACGAACCTTCCTTTGAGGCTCAATTTGACCGCACCGATTTGGTTCATCCCGTGCTGACGGTAATCAATGAGTGGATCTGCCAGCGTGCCGATTCCCCCACCGACAAGCGTGGCCGCGATGATGGCGAGCCATTCGTCGTGCAGCCACGGCTCGGGGATGGGAGTCGCGTTGGCGAGGAGGTTCCGTCGAATCATCGTCGTCGCTCCGGTCACTAAATTGCGTCGAAGCAGAGCCCGAAAAAAAATAGGAGACCTCGGGTCGTTGCGCTCTCGCGGGGAGAGTCCGAGAGCATCAAAGAGGGTCAGCCCAAGGCTCTGGCCGGCAGCATCTACCAGGGCGGCGTTCGCATTGACCATGCATAGGCTCGGATCATTTTGGAGGGCGCTCACACCGCGAGCCAGACGATCCTGATGCCAGATATCGTCCTGGTCGCAGAGGGCGATAAATTCACCGGTACAGGCGAGAAGCGCCTGCTCGAAGTTGCGCGTCACACCAAGACTGACCGAATTTAGCAGCAACGTGACTTTAATCCCTGATCGCTCGGGCAGAGCTTCTATGAAGGTCCGAATGATGCTGCGGGTGTCGTCTGTCGAGGCATCGTCCGAGATCACTATTTCATCGGGCTCAACCGTTTGGGTCGCGATGGAGTGCAACTGGTCGACAAGGAAAGCGGCTCCGTTGTGCGTGCAGAGCGCGACGGAGATCCGAGCATTCACGACGCCGAACGGGTGAGTCGATTTCTCACCTTTCTGAGAACCATTCGCGGTCCACCCGATTTGAGATAAAAATAAACGAGCTCAAGATCGTGTCGAACGCCGGACTTCTTCACCCGAGTTCGCGTCCGCTCGTGAATCTGTCCATGAGGGGTGAACTGCGGGTGGTCGCTTGCGTGTCTCGCGTGGGAAACAAAATCGACAAGGGGAGCGAGCGTCTTCTCCCAGTAGAACTCTGAGCGCACGCGTCGAATGTTCTTCTTCGACAGAGCGATCAGTTTCTCATCGAAGAGGATTCTTTCAAGAGCGCGGGACAGACCGGCAACATCTTCTGGATCAACAACGAGCCCCAACTTCTCAGTGGCAATCATTTCGGCGAAATGATCTCCCGCACTGACGACCATAGGCAGCTCGGCCCAGAGGTAGTCGAGGATGCGAGTGCGAAATGAGAAGGTGGTTTCGATGTGCGAATAGTGAGTGCTCACCCCGGCATCCGCTTCAGTGAGGTAATTCTGCCTGTCGGCGTAGTCGACCCATGAAGAGTTGAAAAAGACGCTCGAATCGAGCACACCCAATTCGGCCGCGAGCGCGCGCGACTCTGCCACAATCGCCATCTCAGGAACTCCGGGATGCGGGTGCTTCGTTCCCTGAAAAAACAGCCGAACATTGTCATGGGTTTTAGCCAGATCGGCCACCGCACGAATCAGTGTCTTCGGATCGAACCAGTTATACAGGCCACCTCCCCAAAGGAGTACCTTGTCGTTTCGTCCAATCCCGGTCCGCATGCCCTTGAGTACATCGCGCTGGTGAGTGGGCGGATCTGAGGAAAGACCGAATGGAGCCACGCCGATCAGTCCGTCGAGGTCGGGGTCACCTTCGTAGGTTGACGGGTTGATCCGCCCAAGTGACGCAAGTTGCCCGAGCCAGAACATGCGCTGGCGTTCCGATGCGCTGAGAAAAAAGTCGCCCCGAACCATCTGTTCGTTGAGCACATTGGTCGCGTCCGAGACCTGTCGCGACCACTCTTCGCGCGGAAGTTCGCGGCCCTGCTCGAGTTGTTCCAGATGCATCGGATCGTAGATGTCGACCACCAATATTTTCGACGTCGTCTTGAGCGAATCGAAGACCGCCATCGCGTGACCCTGGAAAACAATCACGTCGGCCCACTTCTCCCACTGGGAGAAGGCTCGATCGTCTCCGGCGCCCACGTGCACAAGGTCGAATGGCGCATCCATCTCTTCGACTCCCGTGAAAGAGAGCAGGGTAACTGAGTTTTCCCGGGAAAGCAGCTCGGCCATATTCCACGCTCGGATGGCTGGACCCGCGAGCTTTTGGCCGATGGGATCGCCGGTGATTATGAGCACCCGCGTCGAGATCGGGGGCTCCGACACATCGAAAGCCGTGACAATGTTGTCGTAGCCCCTGAGGTAGGAGTCATCCTGATAAACGGGTGCGTCAGCCACCCCGAATAGCCGCCAGATGCGAGTTTCCGAAACTTTTCGACGGGATTGCACTTCGTTTCGCGACACGCGCAGGCTCGGCAGCTGTTCGACGAACTGATCGATTCCGAAGAGAGAGGCAGCAGTCGTCTTCGGGAGTTCGATCGTATTCTCGTTGTCGTCCGAGCCACGACGCAGATCGAAGGCCTGCGTATCGACGTGGCCTTTGGTGACGTTCCGGCGCACTGACAGCATCATTGCCGCCGGCAATGCCTGGCCGATGTGCTCTTCCCCGATGTTCTTGAAGAGTGTGAAAAGCGCATTCCGCTCGAGGAGATATGTCTCTTTGAACGAGCCGAAGCCCTCCATCGACGCGTGATGCTTGTGGTACGCAAGTGATGCCGGGTCGTAGACGAATCGCCACCCCGCAAGATTAAGTCTCCATCCGAGGTCTACGTCCTCGAAGAACATGAAGTATCGCTCATCGAATCCGCCGAGTTCGTCATACACCGACCGACGAATGAACATCGCTGAGCCTGTACCGAAGAGCACGTCGCGCGCGTACTCGGGTCCCTGAGGGGGCTCTTCGGTAGTAAAAGGCTTGTAGCCCATGCCATACCAGGTCATCGCCGACCCGATGTAGTCGACGAGAACGCCGTCCCAGTCGAGAACCCGACTCGCGACGGCCCCAATGTTCGGCGATTCACCGAATCGATTGATCGCGGCGCGGATCCAGCCACCATCAGGTTTGGCGTCATTGTTCAGGAGCGCGATGAACTCGCCGCTTGACGCGGCAACCCCGAGATTGCACCCGCCAGCAAATCCCTCATTTGTTTTGGAAATGACGAGTTTCACGTGTGGAGCGGACGCGCGAATGAGCTCGGCGCTATTGTCAGCCGAGCCGTTTTCGACGACAACTATCTCGATTCGATCTTTCGGCCAATCGATATTTCCGAGATAAGCGATTGCATCAAGAGTGTCGGGAGTGCCGCGAAAATTGATGAGGACAACCGAGACCAGGCCCAAGCGAACGTCAGACATCACGTCCTTTCAGTGCGCGTGTAGGGGAATATTCTAGCAATTGGGTGCGTCTTGGTCGGGTCACTGGTCGATGCTACGCACGCGGCTGTGGCCCGGTCGCCAGAGTGTTTTTACGAGCACTAGCGTCGCGCGCAATGGAGCGGTGAATCGCCAACTTGCACTCCCATAGGCAGCAGCTAGTTGCGCCGAGATACCCCGTTGACCCGAGAATTGTTCCAAATCAGACGCTCCCCCAGCCGGCACAATCATCGGGGCAGCATCGATCTTCTCCTTCACTCGAGTCATATCGCGCTCCCATACCGATTGATCGTGCAGCGAATAGGAATCCCGACCAGAGCTCCATCGTCGATAGATAGCCGTCACTACGGGAAAGTCAACAACTCCAAGCACTCGCGCCGCGCGGAGGGCCAGGTCCCAATCCTCGCAGACCGTCAGTGATTCGTCTGCGCCGCCAAATATGTCGAAGAATCTTCGCGGGAAAGCGAATGCCATGAAGGGGGTCATATTTACACGCAAATGATCCGCCAAGTTGAATACCAAGGGGTATGGGGTGCTCAGTTCGGACTCATTTCGGTATCCCTCAAGGCCTTCTGGCCACAGCATGGTCGTGACCCCCTGAACCCCTGCAGATGTGCGGATGACCCTCCGAGGATGCTGCTCCGCGGTGTTGAGAAAACTTTCGACCCAAGAGCTGAACACCAGATCATCGTCATCAAGGAAAGAGATCATCGTGCCGGTCGAGGCTGCAATCCCAATGTTGAGCGGATGAGATCGGGTTCCTCCGGAGGCTGGCAGGATTCGAGTGCGTAACCTCAGCCAGCTCGGTTGATCGTCCAAAATTAGCGCGGCGTGTTCGAGGCTTCCGTCGTGGACGATCAGCTTGAGCTCGAACCGTCTATCCGTCTGTGCCGCCAGACATAGCAGCACTTCGCGAAGTGCCTCCGGCCGGAGGACCTGCGTCCTCATCACGATTGACAGAAGGGGAGCATTCGCCGACGTCAAAGCGCTTGCGACACTCTGTCGCGCTTCGGCGAGCTCGGCAGCATTCAATATATCCTCGAGAAGAGAACCCGTACCGGGGCGAGCGCTCATCTTATCCAGAAGCACTTCCGACGCCCGGGGAGCATTTGATGGGCTGAACACCATCGCCTGAGGACAGTGCACTGGAATTAGATCGTCCGGCCACGTACTGGTTGATTTAGTCGCACTTGGTTCATGAGTGATTTCATTTCGACCAGCGCCCGTATTCTCAGCCGGATGGCGCGAAAGCAGGATGCAGCGCCCCCCGTTCTCAAGCATTTCAACGAGAGTCAAACCATATTCCGTCGACGGATCGAGCGGGACCCGACGTGCGTCCACTGCTCTGACGCCCATCGCTAGCGAACGTGCCATCCGAAGGATCGTACTCGCGAGGATGACAGTGTCTGGCTCGAGCACGAGTGTGAGATCCTCAACCCCTCGCTCGAAAAGGAAACGGTGACTTTCCCAGCAAGAATCGTCTGGCTCGAGGGGCGTGTAGGAAAAAGATCCTCCGACCGCGCGTGCGCGTAGATCAAGTTGGCCGATAGTCCGCGCATCGAGCGGCGAATTTCGGGAGGAATCGCCGACGGAAATTCTCCAGCCCTTGATAATCTCGGCGGAACTTCCAAGTGCATCGAGAACCGAATCGAACCACCTGTCAAAAAGGAGCGGCACCGAATCGCCGACAACCGCCTGAACTACTATCGACGACCTTAACGCTCCACCCACCCTGGCCACCTCCGCGTCACGAGTACCGCACTCAAATGGATGTCATAGCGACGGGATTCGCTCGTCGCCTGTCGTCAAAACGGTGAGCCAGTTTCAACGCCGCATCCCCGAGCCATTAAGGCTGGGAGCGTTGGCCCGCCAGTTTGTACAAAGGTAGCTCATGCGTCATCGAGTCAAGGAACACACCCAGCAGACAAAAGCGCAATGAATTCCCCGCGAGGCCAGACCAGTATCGTGCAGCCTCACGTCACAGACTTCGTCCCCTGGCTTCGATTAAGAGGAGCCGTTCGTTCGATGTGGTAGAACTTTTGGGAGTGAGCAGGCAGATTTCTCCCGTCGATCGAATGGGGAGCGGGTGCATCAGTTCTCTTTGACCTTCGGCCTCGCCTAGGCTGACCCCTTGTGAAGTGGTTTGTTCTTGTCTTAGGCGTCTTACTGAACGCCAGCGCCAGCATCCTCATTAAGGTGAGTTCGATGCCACCGCGCAAGCTACCTTCCTTCACGACTCCGGTATCGTCGTGGGTGGGTAATTGGCCTCTCTGGGTTGGAGTGATGACTTATGGGCTCGCATTTCTCGTCTACGTGCACGCTTTGAGCCTCTTTCCGGCAACTGTGGCGCATCCAGTCATCACTGCAGGCGCGATCGCTATCGTCGCAACCGTTGCTGGCCTCGCTCTGGGAGAATCACTAAGCGCCCTCACCATAGCCGGAATCCTCGTCGTCATGGGCGGAGTACTCATGATTGCTTTTGGTTCACTACGTTAGGCCTATAGACCACATGTCGATCGCGCCCCAATCTCGAAAACAGTCTGTACTCGTCAAAGCCTTCCCGCTCGCAATGTGGGGTATTCTCGCTTTCTTTTTTGGCGTTTTCATTTTCGTGCTTATCTCGCTGGTGAATCTGCCGATCCGGCTGATCTTCCCGGTCCAGTCGACTGTGTTCCGTGACATTGTCTGGCTGTCCGGCGCACCCATCGTTCTCGGCACGCTCCTGATTCTCGCTGACTTCGCACTGTTTTATCGGGCGCGGCGCCACGGCCACGAGCTCTCCCATTCATACGTTGATCGCTCTGCCGTAACTGTGGTTCTCACGGCGTATAACGACGAGCCAAGCATCGCCGACGCGGTGAGAGACTTTCTCTCCAATCCGCTTACCAAACGGGTCGTCGTCGTCGACAACAACAGCGCTGACGGGACGTCGCAGGCCGCTCTCGAAGCGGGCGCGATCGTGGTCACGGAGCTTAGGCCCGGCTACGGTCATTGCGTTCACCGTGCCCTGACAGAGGGAGCCAAGTATCAGGACACTTCGCTCGTAGCTTTGTGCGAAGGCGATATGACCTTTCGATCATCCGACCTCGAGAAACTGCTCGCCTACATCCCCCACGGTGATGTGGTCAATGGGACTCGCATCGTCGAGCAGCTGCGCGAAAAGGTCACACAACTGACGACCTTCATGTTTTGGGGCAACTTCGTAGGGGGAAAGCTGCTGGAGTTCAAACACCTAGGTCGCGGCACCGTGACTGATCTAGGCACTACCTACAAGCTCTGCCGGTCATCCTTCCTTCGAGACCACCTGAAGGACTACGACCCCCGTGTGAACCTCGAATTCAACGCTCACTTCCTGGACACCACCATCAAGAACGGGTTCAAACTGGTCGAGGCACCCATCACCTTCTATGCCCGTGTCGGGGAGTCGAAGGGCGGGAACGTCTCCAACTCCCGGGCCACACGCGTCGGACTGAAAATGCTCGTTGGGCTCCTTTTCTCCTGGAAGTTGATTCGAACAAAGGACCTGGCGTGAGCAACTCGGAATCCTGGCGTGCCTACTTCGACAGCCGTCTGCCCTACGACGAGAAGCGAGTGGTCCTCTGGTCGGCGCTCTGGGATTTCGCGCTCAGCAAGGTCATGAATGGCTCCGCCTCGATCGTCGAACTCGGGGCCGGGTGGTGCGACTTCATCAACAGTGCGACCTCGGCACGTCGAATAGCGGTGGATGTCTGGCCGGGAGTCGTGGGCGCTGCCGCCTCGGGAGTCGAGGCCCACGTCGGGTCGGCCCTGGAACTCGGCTTCCTCGAAGACGCGAGCATCGACGCAGTGTTCGCCTCCAACTTGGTCGAGCATCTGACACACGAGCAGTGCGATGTTCTAGTGAAAGAGGTCTACCGAATCCTCGTGCCGGGCGGCAAGCTCGTGCTGATCCAGCCCAATTTCCGCCTCTCCTACAAGCGATATTTTGACGACTTCACTCATGTGAGCATGTGGAGCGAGGTCTCTCTTGCGGACTATCTCTCATCGCGAGGATGGCAGATCGATCGCGCCCAGGCGCGATTCATGCCCTTTTCCATAAAAAATCGACTTCCCGTCTCCCGGTTCCTGATTCGTTGCTATCTGGCTTCTCCCCTCAAGCCGCTGGCGGGACAGATGCTGGTTGTCGCACGTAAAGGAACGAGCGAATAATGGCAAACACGGCATCTCTTCCCCAGCAACGTCTTATGCCGCCGGAGGGGGAGACTCACCACTGGTATCTGAAGGCGCACCTCGGTCCATTGCGCGGCGGAGCACTGTGGGGCAGCCTCGCGGTGATACTCGCCTTCTTGGTGATCAGCGTGCCTCAGTGGGGTCAGCCCTACGTGATCGATGAGGCCGTTTTCCCGTACGTCGCTGATGGCATTGTGAAGAATGGGGCACCGTTCTTCTACAACGGCGAATTCAGGCCTCACGATCTCGGACTCTGGCATCCTCCGCTTTATGACTACCTACTCGCCGGCCAGGTGCGGATTTGGGGTATGTCCCCGTATGCCGTTCGCTTATTCGGGGCAATCTGCGTCATCGCGTCGTTCTTCATCGCGACCCTCGCCCTCAGGCGGATCGCGCCCCAGCTGAAGCAGTACGGGTACGTCGTCATGGCGGCGCTCTTCCTGCTCAACCCGCTCGTCATCAGCGATGCGCTGGTACCCGACATCGACGGAACCCTCGGACTTTTCGTGGTCGCGCTATCGATCTGGCTGTCTACGGTGGTCGCTCAGGTGGCTCTTTCCCGGCGGCTGGTTCTCGGGCTCTTCGGGTTTGCGGTGCTCGCGGTGTCGACCAAGTTCACCATCGCCGCCATCGTGGCCTTGATCATCGCCTGCTCCGCGCTCATCGCGACACAGCAGCGCTCGATCAAGTTGCTGTGGGTAGTCATCGCCTTCGCAGCAGGGACAGCCGTTTCCCTCGGCCTGCTCTTCGCCCTTGGCGCCATGCTCAAATTTGATGCCTATGCGCCATTCGAGTACCTGTTTGGGTCGCTCGGAAGTAGGGCACCGGGACGATCTGGAATTATAGGAACATATGACACCCTTGTCGTGGGTCCCGGGTCGAATGTGGTCTGGATCGGACCGGCACTCGTGCTCTCTGCCGTCGCAGCACTGCTCATCCTGCTCATGGTCAAACCTGCGGCGGTCAGCCGGTCCCTCGCTGGGCTGCTCGTGGTTTCAAGTCTGCTGATTGTCGTTGCGTATTCGTACATTTCCGGAAGCCCCTTCGGCTTCCCCAAATACACCGCAGTGGTCGTGCCTGGCCTCGCCCTCGTCACCACGCTGATTGTGACTCTTCTTCCGAACCCGTTCGCCGTGAAGGGTTCGCGGACGAGGGCCACCACCAAGGTGCTGTCGATTGCCTATTCCGCGATACTGGTGGCCGGAACGGTGGGCATCTTCGTGATCAGCCACCGTATCGAGCGCACTGATCCGCGCTCTGTGAGTGAGTTATTGATTCTCGCAATCGCCACTTTCCTTTGCGTCGTCATCGCCACTACAGTCTTCGCGATGCTCCTGCCAATTTCTCGCGCGAATCAGGGGATGCGTCGGCTCGGGAACGCTGTCCTGGTCGGCCTCCTCTTCGCTGCCGTGCTGACGCCGGCAATGGTTCAGACGAGCTCCTCTGTGGTGAACCTCACCTCTCCCTTCTCGACCCGGTATTACTATGGGGAACAGGGAATGAGCGAGTTCCTTGCCCGGGCGACGAAGATGATTCCGCGAGGAGTTTCGATCATTTCGCCGAAGGATGTAGGCCTGCAGCTCGGGCGCCGGTACTACGAGGATGCGAGCCTCCTGCCGCTGTCGCCCTCACGACTGCGAGCACAACTGATTGCGCTTGATGCCCCGTACCTGGTCACCCGTTCGCTCTGGGACTATTCGGAACCGGTGTACCCCGCGCAGTTCGAGGTCCTCCGTGAGTTTTACGCGCCAGTCATCTCACCCAACGCCACCTCGGACTTCACGCTGTGGAAACTGAAGTAGGGCCTGAGGGAATCCGATCGAATTCCGCTTCCTTGACTAGTTAATGGTTCCGAACGGGGTTCCGTTAGACACGGTCACTGTGCCGCCCTGGAAAGTTTGGATGTAGTTGCCGGACGTCGGATCGGTGGATGGCTTAGCAGTGGGGAATCCGAAGACGTCGTACTCCCGGCCGTACCAGCCCCACGTCTGGAGAACAGCGGTCGGAACCGCGAACACCCCCGCCGGAGACTGCACAATCCAGCCATTCTGGAACGCTTGGTAACACGCACCATTCTTCAACGTGCACGACTTCACCTGCGTCGACGCACCCAACCACGGAGAACTAAGCACAGTGCCGAGCCACGGATCAGTGGTCGACGTCAACGACGCCACCCCACCCGCGACCGTGATCACCCCACCCTGGAAAGCCTGCGTGTAACTCCCCGCCGTCGGATCCGCCGACGGCTTACCGCTCGGGAAGCCGAGAATGTTGTACTCCCGACCATACGCACCCCAAGTCTGGAGAACAGCAGTCGGAACCGCGAACACCCCCGCCGGAGACTGCACAATCCAGCCATTCTGGAACGCTTGGTAACACGCACCATTCTTCAACGTGCACGACTTCACCTGCATCGACGCACCCAACCACGGAGAAGTGACAAGCGCATTGATCCACGGGTCCGTCGCCGAGGTAAGTGAGGCAGCTCCGTTCGTCACCGTGATCCCGCCGCCTTGGAATGCCTGGGTGTAGTTGCCCGTCGACGGATCGGCGGACGGCGAACCGCTCGGCAGTCCCAGAAGGTTGAATTCGCGGCCCCAGGACTTCCAGACGCCGAGAACCGCAGTGGGCACGAAGTTCGTCACAGCCCCGGACTGCACGACCCAACCGCCTTGGAACTCTTGCCTGCAGGCACCGCTTCCCATGTCGGCACAGGTCGTTCCCGAGGTGATTGGGGTTCCCATGGGTCCGAACTCGCGACCCCAGTTCGACCAGGTTTGCCTAATCGATTGCGTCACTACTGAGGTGCCAGATCCAGTGAAGTTGACGATCCAGCCACCCTGAAACTCCTGCCTACATCCATTTGCCATGTTGTCGCACCGATACTCACCGACCGGATAGCCCAAAGTGCCGAGCTCGCGCCCGTACCACCCCCAGTACTGCAGGAAGTCAGTGCGCACACCGGCGGCAGCGGTGCTATAGCTTCCCGCGACCAGACCTCCCTGATAGGCCTGCACGCACCCGCTGTCAGGACTGTTGCAGGTCATCGGCCCCGTCACATACCCCAGCCAGGAACTGTTCGAGGCGTAGTAGTCGCGGAAATAGACACCGACGGGGAATCCGCGAACCGAGCCGAACCAGTCGACGTAATAGTTGTAGAAATTCCTGTTGCCATACGAGGAGCAGTCGTTGCCATAGCCATAGCCGGCATCTAAGGCTTGCTGGTTCGGCGTATAGGGCGTGTAGATATAAAGCGCATGAGTGGCTTGGTTGGTGATGTAGACCGGGATGGTCGCACAGTTAGCATCCGGCTTGGTTTGGATGGCCGTGGTTTGGCCCACCGGGTATCGAAGATCGAACCTCGTGGTGTACGCGGTCCCGGCGCCAGTTCCCGGCGGCTGGGTATATCGCCTGAGAAGGGATGCCGCGTAGTGCACCTGATTGAAAAATCCGTAGTAATTGCTGTCGCAGGCAGCCGTGTCCGGGCAGCCAGCCCCCATCGCCGATCGAAAGGCGTAGGTGCTCGGTGCCGTCTTGGTGACCAGCCCCTGCTCCTTCTGAAGCATGACCAGGAGCACCTTCGGGCTCACCCCGCACAACTGTCCGACCCGCGCGAGAATCGTCGCGGCCGACTCGTTGGTGCGGCCGTCGTACTGTCCGCACATCGGTGTTCCGGCGATCGTGTGGGTCGTCTCCCGATAGTCCTTCAGGCAGGTGTATCCCGAAGCGCAGCCCGAGACCTTGGAATTCAGGAAGTCCTGAATCTGGCTGTCGCTCATCGCGGTACCGTCCCAGAACAACGCATCGTCGATGATGTTGCCCGCGGCGAATTGGCTGAGATCGGCGGCCTGCGCCGGGGCACTCTCGTGGAGCGTCACGCCCTGGAGGACCCCGACCCCCAGGAGCGTTCCGCAAACAATGGCGACACATCGCCGCCACCCCAATGCTCGGCGGGCGCTCATTCGCTCATAGTAGCGCGATAGGGGATGATTGCAAGCGCCCAAGGCCGTTCGGGGGGTGTCAGGCGAAGAATCGGTCGGGTTGGCGGATCGCGGATTCAAGCGTGACGCGAGGCTCGAAACCCCACAGTGAATGGATGTGGGACGTATCCGCAATGCTGAAAGACGCGAGTTCCGGCTCGCCGGAGGCTTCGTAGACGGCTCGCGGACAGAGCTTGAGAAGCGCGTGATTGGTTGTCCCAAGCCCCGTGCCAACGTTGAGAATGCCTGAGTGCGCACCGGGCGCCCCAAGCCCTAGGGCGAACGCGCGCGCGACGTCAGAGGCGTGAATGTAGTCGCGCACAAAATTCACGGTGTCGTGAACCAGCGGAGGTGTGCCCCAGTCCCCCGCCAGTCGGTTCACCAGCGAGTTCGAAAAACCGGCTCCGTAGACGTTAAAGATGCGGAGCGAGATCGCTGTGAAGCCATCAGATGCCGCTGCCTCGGCGAGCACTGCTTCTGACCGGAGCTTCAGCGCAGCGTAGGGCGAATCGCCGACCAGGGCGTCGGTCTCGCTCCGCGGACTCGGCGACGAGGTACCGTAAACCGCTGCGCTCGAGGCGAATACGACGCGTTGCACTCCGTGTCGTGCGCACTCGGCGACGAAAGAACGCAGCGCGTCGATGTCGGAGTCGACCTGGTCCGCGACGTCGTCCGCGTCGTCGAGCGCCGGTCGGGCAAGGTAGACGACAGCCGAGGGACGCACCCGGTCCAGAACCTGCCGCACCTGAGGGGTATCGGTCGCATCGAGGCGGGCAGAGCGGTCGGCGGCAGCATTGGAACGGGAGGTGCGTGTGATTTCATGCCCCCACGCCGTCAACTCACCCACCATCGCCCGCCCGAGCGGACCGGAGGCGCCGACGAGAAGAACTCTGGACGTCATTGGATCGCAGAAAACCCGAAGCTACGGAGTTCTGCGGTGAGGTCCTCGTCGCTGATGGAGTAGTCGCGACTGCGGGCGAGCAGCCTCTCGACCCATTCGAGAGTCTCGCCGGGATCGCGCATCCGCTCCTCATTCACGATGAAGATCTTTGGATGCGTCGTCGAGTCGACGGCATTTGTGGCGTAACTGAGTTCTTCGAACATTTTTTCCCCAGGACGCAGGCCCACGATATCTATGCCCAAGCTCGGGTTCACCGCATCGATGAGGCCCTGAGCCAGGTCGTAAACGCGAATCGGTTCGCCCATGTCCAGCACGAAAAGGTCACCCTGGGTTCCCCGCGTCGCCGTCTGGATTACCAACTGGCTCGCCTCGTCGATTGTCATGAAGTACCGGGTCACCTCGGGATCGGTGACGGTGAGGTTCCTCCGCTGGAGCAGCTGGCGACGGAAGGTCTGCATCACGCTGCCCTCGCTCTCCAGCACGTTCCCGAACCGGACGGCAGTGAATAGGGTGGAGGTGTCCGGCCCGGAGAGATCCTGCAAGAGCAGTTCGCCGATCCGCTTCGTGGCGCCCATCACGTTGGTCGGATTGACAGCCTTGTCGGTGGAGACGTAGACGACCCGGTCGACGCCGGACTCCTTCGCCTGCTTCACCATGTTCAACGTGCCCCACACATTGTTGTTGAACGCCTCGACGGGGTTGTCCTGCATCAGCGGGACATGCTTGTACGCGGCCACGTGGAACAGTATCTCCGGGCGATACTTCTTCACTAGCTGGGCGATCCGCTGCTCGGACTGGACGTCGCCGATCTCCAGACGGAAGTTCGGGATGTCCGCCAGAGACTGCCCCAGCCGGAACATCCCGCTTTCCGACCGGTCGACGCACACCACGATCTCCGGCTCGAGCATGTGCAGCTGGGCGACGAGCCTCGACCCGATCGAACCGGCGGCCCCGGTCACCATGATCCGCCGCCCCGCGATCGCGGATCGAGCGTCGAGCATGTCGTGCTTTACCGGTGCTCGGCCGACCATATCGAGAACGTCGATGTCCGTCAGATCCGAGACCGAGACACGGTCCCGGGAGACGACCCGATAAGTGCGCGGAATAATCGCGAGCTCCACCCGGGAGAGGTGGACATCGGAAACGAATTTTCGCAGGAGTGCGCCCGAAGCCGTGGGGATAGCGAAATAGACGACATCTATCGACTCTTGGACGCAAACCGCACCCACTTCGGAGAGCGTGCCGAGGATGCGGGGTCCGGTCTCGTTGTCATCCAGAAAGCCGATGACCGTATCGCCAGCCGCCTCGACCTCGGTGGCGAGACTCAGGCCCGCGGTACCGCTCCCAGCGATGAGTACGCGCTTGCGTAGATCGCGGCTCAACTCGGTATTAGACATCGGATTCCGTTTCGCTGGGTCCCCGTGCACTTGCACGGCAGGGGGCTTTGATCAGAACCGCCTGGTCCTACACTAGTAACCTCAGACCGCAGACTATTCCGCTGCGGCGGTGGTGGTAATTTGCGATCGGGTTCCGGAAGGGTTCTCTCAGATGATCTTTGAAGGAACCATTCACCATGAGCACCCGGGCAAAATCTCCCCCCCGAAGGCCGACGTCACAGTTGTCGTCACGACCTACAATCACCAGGCGTACTTAGAGCAGTGCCTCGACTCGATTGCGGCCCAGACTCAGACGCCTCTTCAGGTAATCGTGATCGACGACTTCTCGCAGGACGACTCGCCGAACCTGATAGAGCATTGGTTGAAAGAGACCGATGAAAAATACTTGTTCTTGAGGCATGAACGCAATATGGGTCTCAATTGTTCACTAAATGAGGCCCTCGCGCTTGCCATAGGAAGGTATTTTCTCCACGTGTCGGCAGACGATTGGGCCGAGCCCGATCGGTTGGAGCGTCAAGTTGGCGCTCTGGAGAAAGCAGGAGAACAGACGGCAATCGTCGTGAGCGACATCCGCGAGGTGAGTGCCGGCGGGATGACGGTCGTCAACCATGACTTTCGCGAACGCTTGAGCCCTGTCGCCGGAGCGCTGACGCATTCCGACGCGCTCATGTGCCTATTGGCGGAAAATGTGATTCCTGCTCCGGGTGTGTTGATGCGGACCGCCCTTGTTCGCGAGATCGGGGGCTACGACCCGAGTCTGGCTTTCGAGGATTACGACCTTTGGCTCAGGCTTTCAAGTAACTATGCGATCGCATACGAGCCCGGGATAGTTTCGAATTACCGCGTGGTGGACTCCGGCCTCACTCGCAACCGGACTCGCCGGATCTCGATGCTTCTCAGTGAGGCTGAAATGCTCGCGAAACACGCGGGTCAGAGCCAGGAGCAAGACATTGTGATCGGTCGGCGCTTGGTCCGAATTGCCGGTTCGGTGCTGGAGTTTGAAGATGGACCGGCATTTCGCCGCGTGATGGGAACAGCCAGCATCGTTTCAAATGAGCCTTGGCTGCGTCGCGCTCGTCGCAGTTCCAGCCGACGCGGCGGCCTAGCGCTCATCAGAAAGCATGAAGCCGAGAAATTCGGCCTGACTGAACTACCGTGAGTCATTTAGCCGATTTTTAGGCCTCTGAGATTAGCTCTCCAGATAGAGAGGCGAACGCGTCAGTGACTCTACCTACTTGATCATCGGTAAGCCACGGGCTAATGGGAAAGCTGAGTACGCTCTCGCTTAACTTCTTCGAATTTGTGAGTCGGCCCGCCGAAGCGTGGTACTTCATCATTGGCGCGACGCTACCAAAGAAGTATGGATAGTGGATGTCTGTGCCGATTCCAAGGCCGCTGAAATGATTGCGCACACCTTGCCTATCGGCAGTTCTTAGTACGAAGTGGTGCCACACGCTCTCGGACGCCCGCGCACCGCCAACTACGTTTGACGCTTTGGGTCCCAGCGCCTCCAAGTAGCGATATGCGATGTTTCGACGCCGTTGGTTCATCTGGTCAAGCTGCGTGAGACCTTCATTGAGAAAAACAGCTTGCAAGCTGTCCAACCGAGAATTCCAGCCTGTATCAACATGCTCATATTTCGAATTTCCTTGGCCGTAAGAGCGCCTGCTCCGGGCAATCGCGGCGAGTGATGGCGAGCCTGTAACGATTGCTCCTCCGTCGCCGAGCGCTCCGAGGTTTTTGGTGGGATAGAACGAGAAGGAAGCAAAATCGCCAACGGAGCCTGTCATAGCCGACCCCGACTTGGCGCCGTGGCTTTGAGCGGCATCCTCAACGAGAGCGACGCCTGCCGAGTCAGCCAAGTCGCGTAGGCCCGCGAGATCGGCAGGGATTCCGTAGAGATGAACGACCATAATTGCTCGGGTCTTAGGCGTAATTGCGGCGGCGGCCGCCGCGACGGTAATGACCGCCGTGCCCGGGTCAACGTCGATGGCAACAGGTGTCGCTCCCACCTGCGTAACCGCAAGCCAGCTGGCATAAAAAGTGAACCCCGGAACAATCACCTCATCGCCTGGAGTGATCCCTAACGCTTCCAGCCCTATGCGAAGTCCATCGAGCCCGTTTCCCACGCCCACACATTCCGCGGCACCAAGATATTCGGCGAAACTCCGCTCAAAATCCGTTACCGCGTGTCCACCCACAAAATATCCGCTGTCGATCACTTCGTCGAGCGCGAGATGAAGTTGTTCCCGCCGCGCCCTGCCAAGTGGGCCGAGATCGTAAAAAGGAATGTCAGTCACGATTTTTCCAAACCAAGAAATTGTCGTATTCGCGAATGTAATCATGCTCTGAATACTCGCTTGAAGCGAGCACCGCGACAACGCTGTCAGGTGCAAAGTCGCTCAAAGTCCGCCAGTATCCGGGTGGCACATGTAGCCCGCGGTCGGGGCCGGAAAGTTCGAAGCTTTGCGTCGTTGTCGCATCATCAAGCTCGACCGTTACGGAACCAGACACTGCAATTACCAATTGGTGCAAGCTTTTGTGGGCGTGCGAACCACGGGTCGCTCCGAGAGGGACGTCGCGAATGAAGTAAAACCTTTTGACGGCGAACGGAAGCAAATCTCTGCCTTCAACAACGCCGATCGAGCCGAGAGAATCGTGCAGTAGAGGAATGGAAATCAGACCCGCTTGCATTGACCGTCCATTCGTATATCAGCCGAATTGCGGGATATGGCCCGCCGAGGCCGGTATTTCGCCGCATGAGCTGCTCGCAAGTGGCAAGTGCTCCAGAGAACCACAATACAAGCGTCGTTCGCTGCCGCTGCACATCGACAACGGAATCGGTCCTAGGCTGGCGAGGTGACTGAGTTTGCCAAGACCGCTATCGTATTTGGGAAAGGCCGCGTGGCGGTGAGGGCCACACAGATTCTCATTCGCGAAGGATATGAAATCCGGTACGTCGTCCTATCCACGTCCCAGCTCGCTGGAGACATCTCGTTCGGAGAATGGGCCGCAAACCACGGACTCGCAGTGCGAGAGCCCGCCAGCTTGGATGAATTGCCGGGCGAATGCGTGGACTTGGGCATTTCCGTATATTTCGACCGGATCTTCCGGCAAAGGCACATAGACCGATTCGGGCTTCTGCTCAACGTTCACAATAGTCTGCTCCCGACCTACCGCGGCGTGCGCCCGATCAATTGGGCTTTGAAGAACGGCGAACGGAGGCACGGGGTCTCTCTGCACCAAATCACTTCCGGTATCGACGAAGGCCCCGTCATCGGCCAAGAGGGCTTTGCGATTAACCCTGTCGCCGACGAAGTCCGAGACGTTTACGGTCGCTGCCTTTCGGCCGCGGAGTCTCTTCTTGAGCGAACTCTCCCCGATATCTGGAAGCTGGAACCAGTTGCCCAGGATGCGTCGAAGGCTTCCTCGTACACGGCGACGGACGATATCAGCCTCGGGAACCGTCAATACTGGAGTCGAGCCGACACACGGTTCGAATAGTCAATCTGTTCGTGAAGCAGCTCCTTGGCGGGCCGAACTCCAATATGATCCCACGTCAGCACAGATACGGAAGTTCTAATTGAGTAACGAAAATGCGCAGCAGATCACGCTGTCAGTCGCCGTGACGGCCCATTCAGAAGGCGGTCTCCTCCGGCCGACCCTCAGAAGCATTTCTGCTGCGATCTCCGAGCTGGCTTCTCATTTAGTACGCTGCGAACTCCTTATCGTGCTGGACAATGCCACCGCGGAAACAACCGCGGAAGCGGAGCGTTGGCTGCCTCTTGGGCGCGTCCCAGCGACCGTGCGAATAATCAAAAGTAAGGCGGGTGATGCGAGCGCGAGCCGGAACGCCGCCGCGCAAAATGCTCGTGGGGTTTACCTCGCTTTTTGCGATGGAGATGACCTGATAACCAGCAACTACTTGCAGATAGCACTAGGAATGCTCACTGAGGCGACAAGTCCGCTTATTGTTCACCCGAGCGAAGTCGTCAGTTTTGGAGCACGGTCGGCCATCTGGACTATTCCGGACAGCGAGTCGATCGATTACTTGAACCTCGTGCGGCACAATCTCTGGCCGTCGTCCTCTGTATCCCAGCGCTCGACTTACCTCGATTGGCCCTACACCCAGTTGCACCCCGAAAGCGGATTCGGTCCTGAAGACTGGCTTTGGAATATCGAGACTGCGATCGCCGGGATCCCGCATCGGCCGGCGCCGGAGACGATGTTTTTTTACCGTGTTCGCGAATTCGGCGGAGTAAACAACAGACACACTCACTCGATCCTGCCGACGTTTGACCTGGACGGTCTGGTTAAAGCCCTACCAATCCGCTACGGTCCTGAGCCTGTGGTCGTCCCAACCTCGAATCAGCGAGCTCGGCAAGTCCTCAGGTTGGGGTATCGACTTATTCGGCCCGTCGCACGATTAGTAACCACGCCGCTCGGACAGGCCCGAAGAGAGGGCATTTACGACTGGGTGATGAGAGTCTCCCGAGTAAGAAATCCAAGCCCGTCGACCTCGCCGCTTATCGAGGGGTTTCTTCGCGAAGCAGCCGAAGTCGAGCCCGCTCTCTCGTGGACTGCGTATCGCTACGCGGACCTCGCGAAATGGAATCATGACGACGACGGGTACGCGGCGCTTCTCGTCGAGTTGGTTGAGAACCTCAAAGATCACGCCGAGGCGATTGTGACTGTGCCCTGGGTCGGCATCG
>Ga0123339_10000531_pt1 | contig 29626 bp, 32 predicted proteins | sample lystaG_FD_89956 | JGI IMG/M metagenome (GOLD analysis project Ga0123339, IMG submission 89956) | Glacier valley bacterial and archeal communities from Borup Fiord, Nunavut, Canada, to study Microbial Dark Matter (Phase II) -... | ecosystem: Environmental > Aquatic > Freshwater > Ice > Glacier ...
AACAGAGGTCTCGAGCGGAGCGTTGTCCCAACATACGGGGCGCAAAAGGGTCGCAGTGATTGGAGGATGGATGAGCGAAGTTTCGACCTTGAGTCTCAATATCGGAGACCGTGTGGTGTACCCCAGCCACGGTGCTGGAGCCATTCGTGGCATCAGCGACCAGGAAGTTTTAGGCAAATCTCAATCGTACTTTGAACTCGAGCTGTTCAAGGGTGGAATGCAGGTCAAGGTCCCGGTGGTACACGCCAGCCGTCTGGGGCTGCGCCGTGTGACGCCGATGGATAAGCTGCCCGAGTTGCTGTCAAACCTGGCCCTCCCCGACCTCGACTTGCCCGCTGCCTGGACCCCACGCCACCGCCGTGAGCTGACCATCTTGCAGGAAGGCGACATAGACACCATCACCAAGCTGGTGGGAACGCTGCACCGACGCGCACAAGGCCGCACCCTGGCCGTCACCGAGCGGGCTATTTTGGACGATGCCAAGCGCATCGTGGCCACCGAAGTGAGTGTGAGTAAGCAAATTGAGCACAACGCTGCCGTGGCTGAAATTGACCTGATGCTCGAGCAGGTCATCGCGCCCGCTGTCGTTTAAAGAATTTTCTCGAGTTACCAGCGCCCTGATTCGTCGGGGCGCTTTTTTTGGTTGGCGTGTCCCTACCTGCCTCGAGCGCTAAACTAGGGTCATCATGCAGAGCGAAGAGTACAGATACGCCCTGAGCCTGGGCGGGCGCGCGGTGGGCGAGCAGCACTGGTCGGTGACGCCGGACAAATACCACTGGATTACCCGGCTGCAAACCGATTTCTCGAGCGGTTTTCTGGGCGGAGGTCGCCAGATTCAGGTCTCGAGGATGCACCCCAAGAGCCGGGTAAGCGCTCATTACCTCGAGACCGGTGAAGGTGGGGGGCGAGGCCGCACTCACTTTGAAACCACCTTTGACCGCTCGAGCGGACTGGTCACGCTCACGCAAAAAGGGCAGGGCAGCTCAAATGGCTCGAGTGTCGGGGGCCGTGACGAGGCGCAGGTGCCGATGGTGCAAGACTATCAGGACCCGCTTTCCTTGCTGCACCTGCTGCGCGACCTCGGCGACGAGGTGAAGTGGCTCGAGGTGCCGATGGTGGGCAACGCGGCCCACGTTCAGCGGCTACCCGACAGCACGCTTGAGCACGCGGGGTTTACTCTCGAGGTCAGAGGCTTTCTGCTGCGCCCCGGCAGGTCGGTAGTGTACATCGAGCAGCACGCGCCTCACCGGATTTTGCGCCTGCTGCAACCGCTCGAGGCTGGACAAATTCTGGAAGCCCGACTACTCGAACCCAAAGCTTCAGCCACTTCTCGAGAAGGGTCAGGCCGAGAACGAACGCGCTCGAGTGGGCCGGATTTGACCCGCCCGGAAGGCAAGGGGGCCGACAAAGGGCGAGGACGGCGGCGGGGACGGTAGGGGGAAAGTCGCTACTTTTCTATGGGTAGAGTTCTGCAAAAGGTATCCATTTCCCCTCAACAGCTCGTCCGCCCTTTCTACGGTCTACTTCCTTCCATTGGTCTTGATTTGCCTTCCAGTCCAGGTGCGAATGAACCCAGCTATTGAGCCGTTGTTTGGTTTCAATTATCCCCAGTGCGTATCCCTACGTGAGGCATTCCAATACTCCGTTCTCGAGTACCCGATATATATGATGCCCACGCCCTTCAGTTTGATATAAAACTCCGGCTACCCGTGTAGTTATCATTGTTCTCCCTCAAGATTCACCCGAAAGCGCACCTCGAGCGCCGCCAAATCCACGCTGACCGCCTCGAGCACCAACTCCTGACCCAGCTCGAGATTGCCGCCGATGGTCACCTCGAGCGCCAAGTCGGGAATGAGGACCGTGTTGCCCGCGCCGCGCTGGTCTACGATGACGCCCCGACCCAGCCAGCCGGAGTTTTGCATCAGGTAGACCAGGGTCCAGTGGCGGTTGCTGCTGCGCTCGGCCTGCCGCACGCTCGAGGACGCTAAGTCACTCGCCCCGATGCGCTCGAGCACGGCGGACGTTCCCAGCAGGGATTCTTGTTGGTCTACTTGCTCGAGACCTTCCCCTTCTGGAGGGATTTGTTCACACAGGTGGGCGCGAAGCTGCTGATGGGCCACCAAATCGAGGTAGCGCCGCATCGGACTCGTCACCTGGGCATACGGCTCGAGGCCCAGCCCCATGTGTCGTCCAGGGCGCACGTTCCACTGGGTGCGGCCCAGCGATTTACGGCGGGCGAACATCTCGGGCAAATCCTGAGCGGGTCCATCAAACTGCTCGAACACGTCCTGACGGGCGAAGGGAAAGGGAATCTCACGCTCGAGGGCGTACTTTGCCGCCGCCCAGCCCGCCAGCATCATGGCTTCCTGCACGATGAGCCGCGCCGGTTCATGCCCAATGGCTTTGATGCTGACCACACCGCCCACCGCCTTGATTTTGACCTCGGGCAACTCGAGCTGCACCGCGCCATTCTCGACCCGCTGCGCCTCAAGCTTATGGGCAATCTCGAGCATCTGCCGGAATGGTTCCTCGGCCAGCCGCTCGCTCACCCCGGCGTAAGTGGTGCGCGTCACCCGCACTCGAGAAAGCTTAATCTGGATTTCACCCGGCACGAAGTCGAGTCCCTCGAGCGCAATACCGATGGACAGCGCGTTGGAAATCGGCTCGAGGCCCAGCCCCAGTACCTGGACCGAATCCTCGGGCAACATGGTAATGATGCGTTCAGGCGTGTACAACGTCGCGCCACGCTTGCGGGCTTCATGGTCGAGCGGACTGTCCGGCCCGATGAGCGCGGCCACGTCAGAAACGTGAATCCACAGCCTGAAACTGCCATCCCCCAGCGGCTCGAGCGAAATAGCGTCGTCGGGGTCGCCCGCGCCCTCGTCGTCTATGGCGTAGCTCTCCAAGTTTGTGAGGTTTAGCCGAGCTTCGTCGGGGAAGGCCGGAACCTCGAGTGTGGGTGAATTCAAAACCACGCCCATCCGCGATGGATACGGGTTTTTCCCTGAGTCCCACAGCCCGATTCGGAGCAGCAGCGCGTGGGCGGCCTCGGGCGTCTCGGACTGTCCCAACGCGGCCATGAGTTTGCTCTTGGAAGTTCGCCCCAGCGCCAGATTTTCCAGCTCGAGCAGGCGAGTTTTGTCCTCACTGGAGTAGGTCCCGGCGCGCAGCCGCTCGAGAAACTCGGCTTCGCGCACTTTTTCTTGCTCTTTGTCGAGGGCGTCCTGGCGAATTTTTTCCAGTTCCTCGCTCGAGCGCGGTCTGAGCTTGTCCGGCGCGCCCTCGAAGTACGGCGTGTCCTGCACGTACTGCCACATCCAGTAAGCGTCGCTCACGCCAAAAGCGCCAAATAATAGGTTGGACAAGTCCTCGAGCGTGGTATCCTCGCCCTCGAGCAGCTCCCAAAGGTCGCGGAGTTCCTCGGGCGGATGGGTAAGCTGCATGGGTCCCTGCGCCAGTTGAGACGCGCCCTGGTAAGGGCCGGGGTGCAGCAGCACGATGTCTTTGGGCCGCACTTTTTCCTTGCCCCCGCCCAGAATCTCAATCTCGATTTTTTCGGCACTCGAGAGCACTCGAGCGACTTTCGTTTTGTACAGCACCAGACTTCCCGGTGGAAAAGACATAGGGGACAGCCTAGCAGAGTGGCATGGGCTTGCCCGCGCTGCGTTCAGGACTCGTGCTACACACTGCTCAACCTACCCACAAATCCAGCGCCTGCGCTCGAGCACGCAGCAGGGTCTCGAACTGGGCAGCGGCGCTCGAGAGCGGACTCGAGCGGTTGAGGCGCACCAGCGCACTTTCCCGCAGCAGGTCGGAAAAGCCCTCGAGCCGGACTTCGACCACCCGGCCTGCTTCGAGGTCCTGGGCGATGACCATACGAGGGAAAAAGCCCATCCCCACTCCCTGACTGAGCAAAAAGCGCCCGGTTTCGGTGGATACGTCGGCCACGCTCGAGACCTGAGACGCCAGGCTCGAGAGCGCAGTGGGGGTTTGCTGCCACCAGCGCAGCAAAAGCAGAGGATGGGCCGCTGCCAGAACGTCCTCAACCGTCACGCTCGAGCGCTGGGCCAGCGGATGACGGTGCGGCACCACGAAGACGAGGGTTTCACACAGGTACAGCAGAGGGGTGAGGTCCGTCGGTGGAGGGCTGAGACAGGGCCAGCAGATGAGGGCCAACTCCACGATTCCATCACACAGCAGGGCCACCACCTGCGAGTGCTCACCCTCGCGCACCAGGCACTCCACCTGGGGAAACTGGGCGTAATACTGGGCCAGCACCGGGGCCAAAAAGAGTCCGGTGAGCGAACGCAGCGCGCCCACCGCTAGCCGTCCCCGGTCTCCTCGGGCCAGCCGCGCCGCCTCGAGACCCTCGCGGTAGCTGGCCAGCGCCGCTCGAGCGTGCGGAAGCAGGCTCAGCCCGCCCTCGGTGAGCGCCAGCTTACGGCCCCGCACGAACAAGGATACCCCCACCTCGCGCTCGAGCGCCTTGATGCGGCTGCTCACCGTGGGCTGGGACAGCTCGAGCCGCCACGCGGCTTTGGAAAAGCTGCCCTCACGCACCACTTGGTCAAAGACAGTCAGGGTCTCGAGGTCCATACTCAAGATACTATTGGATTTCCTGATAGCTGATATCTGTCCAGGCTGCTTGAACCCACTTTAAGTAAGGTCTACCCTCTGATAAATCTGATAGCCCCCCGGAGCCACTATGAACGCGCCCCTCATCCGAGTCGCTACCCTAGCCGACCTCGAGCCGACCCTGGAAATTTATAACCACGCCGTAAAGCACACCACCGCCAGCTACGACTACGACCCGCGCCCCCTGCTCGAGCACCAGCGATGGTACGCAGATAAGCTCGAGCGTGGCTTTCCCTTGCTGATTGCCGAACAGGGGGGCCAAACCGTGGGTTTTGCCACTTACGGCGGATTCCGGCCCAAAATCGGCTACCAGTACACCCTCGAGCACTCGGTGTACGTTCACCCAGAGTTTCAGGGGCGCGGGGTGGGGAGCGCCCTGATGCCGCCGCTGCTCGAGGCGGCCAGGGCGCAGGGTGCTCACGTCATGATGGCGGGCATAGACTCGAGCAACGCCGGGAGCATCGCTTTTCACCGCCGTTACGGGTTCGTGGAGGTGGCGACGCTGCGCGAGGTGGGCTTCAAATTCGGGCGCTGGCTCGATTTGACCTTCATGCAGCTCACCCTGGACCCCAGCGGCTCGAGGGAGTAAGCGAAGCCGAAACGACAGAAGGGCGGAGTCGAAATCCGCCCTTCACGCTCGAGTGTCCATCTTTTCTCAAAACTCATTACTCAAAACTCATTGCTAATCCGCAGGTTGCTCGAGACCTCTGTTGCGGCGGTTGTACAGCACGCTCGAGAACAGCGAAAGCCCGATGAAGCCCACACCCAGCAAACCTGTCACCAGCTCAGGAATGTGAATGTTGCGGTTGAGCGACATAATCATGATGATGGCCAGCGCCCCGATGCCGTAGTGCGCCCCGTGCTCGAGGTAGCGAAAGTTGGCCAGGGTGCCGGTGTGAACCAGCAGCAGGGTCAGGGAGCGCACGAAGGCCGCGCCGATGGTGAGGCCCGCCGTGATGACCACCACCTCCTGGGTGATGGCAAAGGCTCCAATTACCCCGTCGAGCGAGAATGAAGCGTCGAGCACCTCGAGGTACAGAAAGCTAATCAAGCCCGCCTTTCCTGCGTTGGCCGCCAGGTTGTCGGTGTCGAACAGGCCGCCCAGACCGTCTACCAGAATGTAGGTCAAGATGCCCACCAGTCCGGCGATGAGGCCGCTCAGACGCTCCTCGGGCGCGACCCAGAACTGGACTGCCAGCAGCAGCAGCACCCCGGTCAGGAAGACCTGCACGGTATCGAGCCGCCCGATGGCTGCGAACCGCCGCTCGAGCGGGGCCAGCCAGTGAACGTCCTTGTCGGGGTCCATCAGATATTTGAGAAACACCAGCATGAGGAAGCTGCCCCCAAACGCGTAGATGGAGGTATGCGCCCGCTCGAGGTACTCGCCGTACTTTTCACCGTTGGTGAAGGCCAAGTTGACCACCTCGCCGAAGCCCAGCCCCGAGACCACCGCCACAATCAAAATGGGAAACAAAAAGCGCATCCCAAATACTGCAATGAAAATACCCAGCGTCAGAAAGCGCTGCTGCCACGCCGGGGTCATATTCTTGAGCACCGTGGCATTGACCACCGCGTTATCGAACGACAGCGACACCTCCATCACGCCTAAAATCAAGGCGATGAGTAAAAAGTTGAGCGCGGTTCCGATGCCCCCGTGGGTCAGACCGAACCAGAAGGCCAGAATTAGGCACACCACGCTCAGCCCGAATGAAAATCCAAATTCCCGTACAATCATATTTCGCAAGGTTTCACCGTCCTACAAGGCGTCTACAAGAAGAATGCGCTCGAGCGTGTCCTCAACTCGAGCGCCTGTGCTTTCACTTTACCGTGTACGGCCCCAATTTGGAAAAGTTGCTTATCCCAATTTGACCAATCCCAGATGAAATGGATGGAGAAATGTTTGGCTCACACTCGAGAACAAATTTAAATCCACTCGAGTGCACGCCCTAAAAGCTCATTACTCATCGCTCAACACCAAAACGCTAGATATTCACCCCGTGGTCTTTGGCCAGCGCCAGGAGTCCCCCAGCATAACCCTGTCCCACCGCGCGAAACTTCCACTCGGCCCCGTTGCGGTACACCTCACCAAAAATCATAGCCGTTTCAGTGGAAGCGTCCTCGGAGAGGTCGTAGCGTGCCACTTCCACGTTGGTGTCACCGTTGACCACCCGAATGAACGCGCCCTTGACCATACCAAAGTTCTGACGCCTCGAGTCGGCTTCGTGAATGGTCACGGGGAAGATGATGCGGCTCACGTCCTGCGGCACTCGAGCCAAGTCCACCTTGACCGCCTCGTCGTCGCCGTCACCCTCGCCGGTGCGGTTGTCGCCGGTGTGCTCCACCGAGCCGTCGGCACTCTTGAGCTGGTTGTAAAAAATAAAGTCACCGTCGCCTCTAACCTTACCGCTCGAGGTGAGCAGAAAAGCGCTGGCATCGAGGTCGAAGTCGCCACCGCTGGTCGAGCGGGCGTCCCAGCCCAGACCGACCAGAATCTTGGTCAAGCCGGGATCGGCTTTGGTTAAGGAGAGGTTGCCGCCTTTGGAGAGGGAGAGTGCCATACGTTTACCTCGAGTGGAGTGTGGTTTTGAAGTTCAATACAGGGTTTAAAGGTTCGCCCGCATGGCGGGCAGCAAATCCTGAAAGGTGCGTCCGCTCGAGGGTTCGCCCAGCGCGGCCATCTTCCACTCGCCGGCGTTGCGGTACACGCGGGCCATCACCTGCGCGGTGTGACTACCGCTGGTGCTGAGGTTGTAGCGCGCGATTTCGCGCCCGGTTTTCTGGTCCACGATGCGGCAAAAGGCACTCTCGATTTCGGCAAAGTTCTGGCCGGTGAAGCTGTTGACCACGAACATCAGGGTGGTCACGCTGGGCGGCACGCGGCTGAGGTCCACGATAATCTGCTCGTCGTCGCCGTCACCAGCCCCGGTGCGGTTGTCGCCGGTGTGGGTGATGGAACCGTCCTGACTGCGAAGCTGGCGAAACCACACCACGTCGGTCATGTTGCCGCCCGCATCGAAGAGCACGCACGAGGCGTCCAAATCAATCTCCTGGTCGCGGCTGCCGAAGCCTAAAAAACCCTTCTTCTTCTTGGCGTCCCAGCCCAGCCCCATGATGACCGTGCTCAGACCATCGCCGCCTTCCTTACTCAGTGAAATCTTTTGACCTTTGACCAAGCTTAACGACATGGTGGGCGCTCCTTTTGAAACAAGTGAGTTGCTCGAGGTTTAAATACGAGACCTCATTTTAGAGGGTTCCCGATGAGGGGAGCGTGGGAGGGGTGAGGAATGCAGGGTGTGGGGGTGCGGGGGTGCGGGGGAGATAGAAAATCGAGTTTGGTAATTTTTAATGTAGGTGAGCTTCTCGAGGATAAGGTGTGGAGGAAAAGACTCGAGCCGCTACTTTTTCAGGGAGCGCAATGCAATGATGCCCAGCACGTTGATGAACAGCGCTCCCAGAAAGGTATTCACATTAAATCCCTGGCCGTGGTTGAGGTTCCAGATGAGGATAAACGCGGTGGATAAATCCACAAACACCAACGCCCCCAGAATCAGGCCACCGCTCATGGAAGCACCCTCGAGCGCCCTCGAACTCGGCTACCCATGCAGTACCTCGAGCCACAATTTCATGTTCCTTTTCCTCTTGTATACGTGTGGGTAAAGTCGTGTTCCCAGTTCACGCCGTCTTTCGATAGTTCCCCCAGGACTTCAATGGTATCGGCGGCGTCGCTGAACTTGCCCGTAAAGCGTTGTGAAAACCCCGGTGCGTCCCGCCAGACGGTCCAAGTTCCCTCACTCAGACTCATCTTGTAGACCCGCAAAACGCCGCGTGAATCGAAGTAATGTTCAGACAATCCCTCACCCGAGTTGTCGGCACCGATTATAGAAATGCTGTCAGGAACGTCGGGATGGTCGAAGTGGCTGTGTGCGATGAGAAAGTGACCGCCCTCGAGCCACTCGTAGGTTTGCTGTCCGTGTACCGTGTCTTGGAAAGCAACGTGGGTCATTTTTATAAACCACGTTCCAACGAGTACCCTGAGTGGCTCGAGCGCAGGGGAACGGGTGCTTGGTACGTCCTTTGGAACAGTGGCCTGCCGTATTGGATTTGTTTTGTTTTCCATAACAACCCCTATCTTCTCTGCCTATTTTCTCGAGCGCCACACCAGCCCCAGCACCCGTCCCTAGCCCCGCAGCACCTCGAGCATCTGGGCTTGGATGCGTCCGTTGCTCGAGCACATCGCCTCCCCGTACTGGTAGGGCTGGCCCTCGAAGTTGCTGAAGGTTCCACCCGCCTCCTCGAGTATGAGCAGGCCCGCCGACATGTCCCAGGGCTGAAGTTTGTACTCCCAGAAGCCGTCCAGGCGTCCACAGGCCACGTAACACAAGTCGAGCGCGGCGCTTCCGGGGCGGCGCACCGGCAGGCCCAGATTCAGGAAGCGCCCCAGCCGCTCGAAGTTGGTGCGGTCCTCGGAGACGTTGTAGGGAAAGCCGGTGGCCAGCAGCGCGGGCTGCATCAGGTCCGGGCAGTGTGAAACCGCGATTTTGCGCCCGTTCAGGAACGCCCCACCGCCCTTCACCGCCGTGAACAGCTCCTCGCGGTTGGCGTCATAGACCACGCCCACCGAACGAACGCCACCAATCTCGAGGCCGATAGAAACGCAGCTCATGGGAAAGCCGTGCGCGTAGTTCACTGTGCCGTCCAGTGGGTCTACCACCCAGCGAAAGTCGTGCGCGCCGTCTTGACCCGTGACCTCACCGCCTTCCTCGCCCAGAATGCTGTGGTCCCCGTAAGCCTCGAGCAGGATTTCCCGAATCTTTTCCTCGGCCAGATGGTCCACCAGCGTCACCAAGTCGGCGGGGGTGGATTTGCTCGAGATATTCAGGTCTTGGTCGCGGTAGTACAGGTGAATGGCCCCAGCAGCCCTGGCAGCGCGGACGGCGACTTCGAGGTAAGGCGATAAGTTCATGGGTATAGGTTACAGGTTGGACGGGTGGGTAGGTGACAAGGAACAGGGCTGAGAGGGTTGGGTGCCACACCAGCACTCGAGAGTCGTGGGGCCTCGAATCATCCTCGAGCACCTCAGCAAGATATAGGAACCCCGACGTGGCCTCTTCACAGCGCATGTTTTAGAGTGGACTTTAAAAACTCGTTTGACCGTATTTGTCCGTATTAGGCGGCTGTGGTGCGGGAGCTAGCCTTTTTCAAAAACTAACAACAAGCTGAAACCCTTTATCTTTCTCATCCAAATAACAGAGGAATAGAGATAGAAGGGACGGTAGAATCTAGGCACATATTTTTCAGCGTAGGCTCAGTTTACTCGAGCACAATATCAGGCATATAGAAATCCGCTTAAGAGGCTTAGACCGTGCCCTCATTAAAATGGTCTATCACACGGCTCGAGCGGAGATTTTCAGTCCATTGCGCGAAACCGACTCGGGGAAATCCTGCTTTCAGAGAACTGAGTCTTCAAGGAGAGTATTCATGGAACAGTGCATTTTAATCATCGAGGACAACCCCGACATCACCCGCGTGGTGAGTTACGAACTCGAGCAGGCCGGATACAAGGTGCTCAGCGCCGCCGACGGGGTGAGTGGATTGACCCAGGCGCGGGAGCACAACCCCGACCTGGTGATTCTGGATTTGGGCTTGCCCGACTTTGACGGAGCCGAAATCGCTCGCCGACTGCGGAAAACCTCGAGCGTGCCCATCATCATCCTGACCGCGATGGACGCCATTGACCGCAAGGTGAACCTGCTCGAGGCCGGGGCCGACGACTACCTGACCAAACCCTTTCACCCCGAAGAACTGGTGGCCAGGGTTCGGGTGCAGTTGCGCCACCAGCAGCACGGGGAGGTCATCGCCATAGGGTCGCTCGAGATTCATCCCCAGAAGCGCTACTGCCAGTACAACAACCAGGAAGTGCGCCTGTCGCCCAAAGAGTTCGATTTGCTGACCTTTCTGGCGCGTCAGCCGGGACGGGTGTACTCGAGGGAAGAAATCGAGCGCGAGGTGTGGAACGGCGAATTGCCGCAGAACAGCAACGTGGTCGATGTTCACATGGCCAACATGCGGGCTAAGCTGCGCGACCTCGAGGGCTACGGACTGATTCGCACCGTGCGCGGCATTGGTTACGCACTCAAAACGCCGTAAGGTCGCTTCATTGCCAAGCAAAACCAAATGGTTAGGGCGGGTTTAATCCCGCCCTTTTCCATATCAACTCGAGAAGTCAAAGCCCTCGAGCAGTTCCCAGTCGCCCTCGAGACGTTTTGTCTTGCCCTCGAGCGCCAGCTTGTTGAGTTCGGCTTCCACGCGCTGCTGAACCCGTCTGAGCGGCATCTCGGCAACGTTTTGCACGCCGCGCCACTCGAGGAATCTGCGGTGAAAGTTGGGGAGTTCATCGAGTGCGATAGTCGCCTCTAAGCTGCGCCAGGTGGTCATGGGTTCAGTTTACCCTCGAGTGAAAGATAAAAAGAAAAGCCCCGCTTGAGAAAGCGGGGTTTTCTTGTGCCTGTGGTGCCACGAGCGGGACTTGAACCCGCACGAGGTTGCCCTCGACAGATTTTCTTCCCACTACTGCTTTAACAGCGAACCCTTTTTTGGCGTTCTTTGTGGGCTGGACTATGCCTTTACCGTGTCTACTTTTGGCTCGAGAAGCAAGCTAAAATAAATTTAGGTATCCCCCGTCTAGTCTCTACACTTTATTCAGGCTCGAGTGGATTAGGACTCGAGGACGTCCTGAATCTTAGCTCGGCGTTGCCATCAGCTTTACCTGTTAAGGGTTCACCGAATTTGAGGGATTCTACTCCAGAGATTTCTCTCTGGGCACTCAAAATCATAAGTCTGTTGCGTCTACCGATTCCGCCATCATGGCAAACCTTCAGGCCAGAGAATTATAGGTCACTCGAGCGACAGGTGCAACTCTCTAAAGCTGCTCCTTCACCCGCGCCAAAAGAGACCCCACCCCGTCCACGCCCACCCGGACCATTTCATAAAACTGCTCGAGCGGCAAGGGCAATTTCTCGCTGCCCCCCTGTACCTCGAGCAGCTTGCCGTCCGAAGTCGCCACCACGTTGAGGTCTGCTTCTGCTCCAGCGTCCTCGTTGTAGTCCAAATCCAGCCGGATTTCTCCGCCCACCAAGCCTACCGACACCGCGCCAATTTCCTGGGTCAGCGGCCACTCGAGCAGGGTTCCCTTTTTAACTAGACGGTCCGCCATGTCAAAAAGTGCGGCGTATCCGCCCAGAATGCTGGTGACTCGAGTACCGCCGTCGGCCTGGAGCACGTCGGCGTCGATGACCACGGTTTTGTCCCTGAACAGCTCGAGGTCTAAGCAGGTGCGGAAAGCGCGGCCCATCAGGCGCTGAATCTCGGCGCGGCGACCCCCATTGCTCTGGGTATCACGTTGGGTGCGCTGGTGGGTAGCTCTGGGCAACATGCTGTATTCGGCCATCAGCCAGCCCTTTTTGGTTCCTTTGACGTGCAGCGGCACCCGGTTCTCGAGCGAGACGGTCACGTTGACGCGGGTGTCGCCCAGCGAAATCAGCACCGACCCCTCGGCGTAGCGGTTGATGCCCCGCTCGAGCGTCAATACCCGGTGCTCGAGCGCTTCCCGACCCTTCCTAGCCATTGACAAACTCCTGAGACTGGGTTTCTGGGGCGTAGGGCCGCTCAAAGCCACTCAAAATTCTGCCCTCGAGCGCGTGAATGTCTCCCTCGACGCCGCCAATCACGCCCGCCGTGTGGGTGTAAGCCAGCGGGTCCCCGGTGACGAAGTGCAGAATCCGGCCCGGTTTTCCGGCACCACTTTGTGGTTCGAGCGCGGCTCGCACCTGCTCTGCCGTGACCTCAGCGCTGTCTACCAACCTCACTGAATCGCCTAAAACCCGCTCGAGCACAGGTTTGAGCACCGGGTAGTGGGTGCAGCCCAGAATTAGGGTGTCCAGTTCTGGGCGCGAGTCCAGGTAAAAGTGGGCCAGCATCTCGGCTTCGCTCGAGTCAAAAAGGCCCTCCTCCACGAGCGGCACGAACAGCGGACACGCTTGACCCCAGGCGATGAGGCCCAGCTTCTCCAGGCGGCTCTGATAGGCTCTCGAGGCGATGGTCCCTTTGGTCCCAATCACGCCCACGCTGCCGCTCTGGGTGCTACGCCGCGCCGCTTCCACACCGGGTTCGATGACGCCCCACACCGGTACGTCAATTTCAGCCTCAAGCGCGGGCAGCACCACGCTCGAGGCGGTGTTACAGGCGATGACTACGCCCTGAACCCCACACTCGAGCAGAAAGCGGGTGATGCCCCGCGCAAACTCGGCTACCATCTCTGGCGGTTTGCGCCCGTAGGGCAGGCGGGCGGTGTCACCCAGGTAGATGAAATCCTGCTGGGGAAGGGCGGCTTTGAGCGCCTTGAGTACGGTGAGGCCGCCGACGCCGGAATCGAAGACTCCGATGGGGCGCTTCAGGCTCGAGCTGAGTTGCAGGGCGTGGGCAAGCATATGGAGTACAGGTTACAGGTTATAGGGCACGGGTGACAGGGTGGGTACGGGTTTTGCAGGGACGGGTTCTCGAACTCAGTTGTTTCTCGAGTCTGCCTATTTTGGACAAAGCCTGTCACAATTAGCTCTCGACCCTCGTTGCGTTACACGGGGTTTACGCCCACCCAGAGGGACTCGAGAGCACAACCAGAGGAAGTGTGCCGTGACACCCTCGAGTGTAGGTTGGTGCTGCTTTCGCGTCTGGGCGGGCATCCTGACGCAGTAGTGTCCAGAAGTATCTGTGACAGCTCGAGCGGGGTGGCCCGTGAGGCAGACAGGCCGGGTAAGTGCCGCTTTGTCCAAGCGGTCAAGCGTCCTTATGCGGGCAGGCCCGCTAGGTGCCGCTTTGCCCAAGACGGGCGCTGTTCTGACCAAGAAGACAGTGCCGTTTATCCCAAGACAGCGCCCCTAGTAACGACCCACCCGCTCGAGCAGCAGCTCGAAAAAGCCGTCCGCGTCGGCGCTCAGGGCTACTCGAGCGTTCTTAACTTTCCCGGTCACGTTCCACACGTCGCACACGGTCTGTCCATAGCTGGGACCCGCGCCCAGTTCGATTTCCACGTTCATCTCGCGCAGGGTAAAGAGTTCGGGACGCAGCAGGTAAGCCACAGTGCAGGGGTCGTGCAGCGCGGGTCCGGCGAAGTCGTAGCGCCGCTCGTAGCTCAGCTTGAAAAACTCGAGCAGGGAAACTACCACGTCGCCCACCCTGGACTCGAGCCGCCGAAACTTCTCCACCCGCTCCGGCGTGGCCAGCACCTGATGGGTCACGTTCAGGCCGAACATGGTAATCGGCACACCGCTCGAGAACACGATGCTTGCCGCGTGTGGGTCGGCCAGGATGTTGAACTCGGCGGCGGGTGTGAAATTGCCGAAGTCGGTGGAACCGCCCATCAGCACGATGTGGGGAATCAGCGCCGCAATCTTCGGCTCGAGCCGCAGGGCCAGCGCGATGTTGGTGAGCGGTCCGGTGGGCACCAGCGTCACCTCACCGGGGTGCTCAAGCACGCTCCGCACGATGAACTCGGCGGCTCGTTCGGTCTCGAGCGCAAGGATTGGGTCGGGCAAAACCGGACCCTCGAGACCAGATTTGCCGTGCACACTTTCGGCGTGGATGGGGTCGCGCAGCAGCGGACGGTCTGCCCCGGCGTAAACCGGCACCTTTTGACCGGCCAGCTCGAGCATTTTGAGCGCGTTGACTGTGGTGCGGTCCAGCCCCACGTTGCCGTGAACGCAGGTGATGCCCAGCAGCTCGAGTTCGTCACTGGCTAGCGCGAGCAGCAGGTTGATGGCGTCGTCGTGTCCGGGGTCGTTGTCGATGATGATTTTCATGGCTCGAGTGTAGCCACAAATGCGCCGGTAAGCCATTGCGCTTAGGCGTAAGTGGGCCACCTAACGCATTCGTAACACACCTAATCGGTCTACACTTTCGATATATGTCGAACCATTCCGATGACCCTGAAAATGAAAACACCCTGCTCGAGTTCTTCAAAGCGCTCTCGGACGCCAACCGCTTGCGAATAGTCGGCATTCTGGCCATCACACCGCACAGCGTGGAAGCCCTGGCTGCTAAGCTCGAGCTGAGCAACTCCACCACCTCGCACCACCTGAGCCGCCTGTCCAAACTGGGGCTGGTGGAGGGGCGCTCGAGCGGTCACTACAGCATCTACAGCCTCAAAGTGGGCGTGCTCGAGGCGATGACCAAGCGGCTGCTGGGGCGCGATAACCTCCAGGCGCTGGCCACCCCGGAACCGGCCTCGAGCCTCGAGCGCAAGGTACTGAGGGCGTTTTTGGACGACGAGGGACGCATCACCGCTTTTCCGGTCAGCCGCAGCAAGATGCTCATATTGCTGCGCCACACGCTCGAGTCCTTTGAACTGGGGCGCAGGTACAGCGAGAAAGAGGTGAATGAAATCTTCTCGAGGTTTAGTAAGGACACCGCTGCTCTGCGGCGGGGCATGGTGGAAAACGGTTTGATGGCCCGCGAGGGCGGCGGTGGGGAATACTGGCGGCTCGAGTAGTCGGGACTTCGCCCTCAGCTTGTGAGTCCACCGAGGAAAAATCATGCAGAGACCGTATAAAAACGTCGTCACCCCGATGGGGATTTACGCCATTCGCCACCTCGAGAGCGGCAAAGTTTTGCTGGGCTGGTCGCTGGATGTTCAGGCGATGCTCAACCGCTCCAAATTTGAACTCGAGCACGGCAGCCACGTCAACAAGGCGCTTCAGGCCGACTGGCGAGAGTATGGCCCTCAAGCCTTTGAATTTGTGATGCTAGACGAACTCAAACCCAGGCCCGAGGAGCTTCCCAAAGCGGCTTACTGCAGGGAACTCGAGACTTTACAAGCCCTGTGGCTCGAGGAGTTGCAGCCGTTTGCGGAGCGGGGCTACCATTCAAGGTAGCCCTACCGAATTAAGGTCTCGAGCACGCCACGCACATCGGCTTTCCTGAAACCCTCCGGTTTGAGAATTTTACCATCCTCGCGCCGCTTTCCGGCTGCTTTTTGCAGGTTGGCCCGGTGGACTTCGGCAAAAATAGCGTCCGCGTCCACCCCGCAGGCCACGAAGGTGCCGTAAGTGACGTACAGCAAATCTGCAAGTTCGTGCAGCAAATTGGACAGCTCGAGCACGCTTTTCGCTTCTCGAGCCTTATCGAACTCAGCCATGACCTCGGCAAATTCTTCCTGAATGAGCGTGCGGCGCAGCTCGAGGGTTTGAGCATCCGGCAAGCTTGGCACGTCTGGCGCGGCCAAGCCCACTGCTTTGTGGAACTCGAGCAGGTCGAGGCAATGGCTCACGCTTCCTCCTCGAGCAGCGGGTTCTCGAACGGGAGGTCTTCCTGAGTAAGCTCTTCTGGCTCCGGCTCGAGGCGGGCTTCCATCGCTCTGGCGTGGGCCTCGAGACCCTCGGCGCGGGCCAGACGGGTGGCAAACGGTGCCACCCGCTCGAGCGCCCCACGCGACAAGCCGACCACGCTGATGATTTTCTGAAAGTCTCGCACGTTGACCGGACTCGAGAAGCGCGCCGTGCCCGAGGTGGGCATCACATGGCTGGGACCAGCGGCGTAGTCGCCCAGCGCCTCCATGCTATCCTCGCCCACAAAAATGCCGCCCGCGTTCTCCACCCGGCCCACCCAGTCCCAGGGGTTCTTCACCAGCAGGCACAAATGCTCTGGGGCGTAAAGGTTGCTCAGCTCGAGCGCCCCCTTCAAATCGTCGGCCAGCACGATGAGGTAGCGCTCGAGCAGGCTGTCCCGCGCCCAACTGCGGTTGGGTTCGGGCAGCGCCTCGAGCTGGAGGTGAATCTCGCGCTCCACCTCCTCGAGCAGCGTTCTCGAGGTCGAAATCAGCACGGGAAAGGCCCCAATGTGCTCGGCTTGAGCCAGCAAATCAGCGGCCACGTAACGCGGGTTGGCGCTTGAATCGGCCAGCACCAGCGTCTCGGTGGGTCCGGGCAGCGCCTCGATACCCACCGCGCCGTACACCAGCTTTTTAGCCGTCACCACGAACAGGTTTCCCGGCCCGGCAATCTTGTCCACTTTGGGAACGGACTGCGTGCCGTAAGCCATCGCCCCAATCGCCTGCGCCCCGCCCACCCGGAACACTTTGGAGATGCCCAGCTCCCGTGCCGTCACCAGCAGCGCCGGGTGAATGCTGCCGTCCCTTGCGGGCGGAGTACACACCACCAGTTCGCTCACGCTCGCCACCAGTGCGGGAACAGCGGTGTGAATCAGGCTCGAGATGAGTGGCGCGGTGCCGCCGGGAATGTACAAACCAACGCGCTCGAGCGGGCGCACGATTTGCCCCAGCGTGCCGTCCTCGCTGTAGTCGGTCCAGCTTCCCCCCGGCTGCTTGTCGTGAAAGCTCCACACCCTCGAGATGGCAGTGTGGACGGCCTCGAACAGCTTTGGCTCGACGGTAGCATCGTCTAATTCGTCGTCGCTGACTTGCAAACCCTCGAGCGTGGCCCCGGCGTAATCCAGTTTTCGGGTCCACTCGAGCAGACCGATGTCGCCTCGTTCGCGTACATCCTTCAGAATGCGTCCCACCGCGTCTTCCGGGCTGAGCGCTTCGCCAAAACTCTCGAGGATGCGCCCTTTCCAGATTTCCGGGGTCTGGGAAGTCTGATTAAAACGCTGCTGGAATGCCGCTCGAGCCTGTTGCTGGGTCAGAATACGCATGGGAAACAGTTTATAGCATTTCCCAAAGATACCCAGTAGTTTTCTGGGGGCTTTGGTGAGCGGAGCGAATGGAAAAAAGTAGCGTTCCTCGTGGTAATGGAGACTTTGGAGCGAAGCGGAAAAGTCGGAGTGTTAACGGGGAACGCTACAGCCGGAAGGGACGGAAGGCGCAGGGGCATCCACACATCACCGCCCTCCTCACCCCGACCCTGTACACTGGCCTTTATGACTGAGCGGCCCAAACCCACCACCCCCGCCGCCAGAGCCGCCAAGCTCGAGCTGGCCCTGAAAGAAGTGCGCGAACAAAAGGCTCGAGAACAAAAGAAATCTTCTCGAGCAGTCAGCAAAACTAACAAGCCCGACGGCACAGCTCGAGACGGCACCGCCAGAATAGGAGAGGCCCCCGCTCCCAAAGGCGCAAAACCTATCCTGAGAACCGGCAGCAAACGGCTCGAGCTGCCCGAAGCGCCGCCGCCGAACACGCGCTTTTACGACCTCGAGGGCGGGGTTCACACCTTCCCGGACAGCCCCTTCAAACGCATCGCCGCCGATTTGCTCACCCGCCACAAAAAGCGCTGGAAGTACCGTCCCTTCGGCTTTCCGTTGATTATGCCGTCCAACCGCGAACACGATTTGTACTTCGATTTCTACGTCTATGACAACATGGACACCCTGGTGAAGCTCATCACCCTGTCGCCTCGAGACTCGAGGGAAGTGTGGGACCGGGTGGGGCGCTTCAAAAAGCAGTACACCATGTATAGCCAGGAAGTGTGGACCCCGCAGATTCTGGCCGAGCTGCTGGGCAAGCGGCATCTGAAGTTTTAGGAATGAGTGGTGAGCTGAAACCGTTGGGTCTTTCCGTCCGCTCGAGTGAAAATCCAAATCAAATGTTTAGCTCACCCTGTCCTTTTCTCGAGCGCACAACCGCAAAAAAAGCCGAATAGATTTCCTTCAATCTATCCGGCTTTGGCTCACTCGAGCGTCAACCCAACAAGTCCTGCACCGCGTCCTTTTCCTCGAGCAGTTCCTGATGCGTCTTGGCGATGCGCTCCCTGGCGAAGTCGTTCAGCTCGAGGTCCTGCACTATTTTGTACTCCCCGTTCTCGGTGGTCACTGGAAAGCCGAAAATCAGGCCCTCGGGAATGCCGTAAGAGCCGTCAGACGGCACGCCCATGCTGACCCACTCGCCGCCGGACCCCAGCACCCAGTCGCGCATGTGGTCAATGGCGGCGCTGGCCGCGCTGGCCGCGCTGGATAACCCCCGCGCCTCGATGATGGCCGCGCCGCGCTTTTGCACCGTGGGAATAAAGTTAGTGTCCAGATACTCGAGGTCCACCTGTTCGGCCACACTTTTGCCGTTCACCGTGGCATTAAAAGCGTCTGGGTACTGGGTGCTCGAGTGGTTGCCCCACACGCCCATGTGAGAGACCGCGCTCGAGGGGACTTTCAGCTTGGTGGCAAGCTGACTCTTGGCTCGGTTGTGGTCCAGGCGCATCATGGCGGTGAAGTTGCGCTCACTTAGGCCGGGCGCGTTTCTCATGGCAATCAGCGCGTTGGTGTTGGCCGGATTGCCCACCACCAAGACTTTCACGTTTCTCGAGGCCACCGCGCCCAGTGCTTTACCCTGCGGCCCGAAGATTCCGCCGTTGGCGCTGAGCAAATCCTTGCGCTCCATGCCCTGTTTGCGCGGCATCGCGCCGACCAGGAGCGCGTAATCGGCGTCCTTGAAAGCCACCATCGGGTCGTCGCTGGCCACCGTGCCCGCCAGCAAAGGAAAAGCGCAGTCCTCGAGTTCCATAATCACCCCGTTCAGGGCTTTGAGCGCGGGCGTCACCTCGAGTAGTTGCAAAATAACGGGTTGGTCCACTCCCAGCATATCCCCGCTGGCGATGCGAAAAAGCAGGCTGTAGCCAATCTGTCCAGCGGCTCCGGTGATGGCGACACGTACAGGGTTTTTCATGGTGTTCTCCTCGAGCCTGCCCAAAACTAGGTCTCGGTGCTCGAGTTCTGATGCTACAACGCGGCGTAAGAGGGGACAAGCGATGAGTGCGACTCGAGGGTGCTATGGGGCAAAGAACAAGGGTTGTGGCACTCGAGGCAACTCGAGGGTAAATGTGTAAAGATGATAGAGGCGACACGTACAATTCTTCAAACCTTTGCTCCAACCTTTTGCAGCCGCTCCGCCGTTCTTAAGTTTCTCGAGTTAATCCTGTTTGAAACGCGCTTTACGGCTCAAAGCATGTAAGAGGTTGACTGAAACAGGAGGTACTTTCATGCGCTCCAAACTGCTGCTCACCCTCACCCTGGCGCTCGGTTCGGCCCTGGCCCAGAGCGGCCAGACCACTTTTGTACAACTCATCCTCGACGCCTCGGGCAGCATGTACAGCAAGCTCCCCGACGGCTCGAGCCGCATCAGCGTGGCCAAAGCGGTGCTCGCGGACTTCATCTCCAAGCTGCCTGCGGACCCCGCGCTCAACGTGGGCCTCAGAATCTACGGGGCCAACTCGAGTGGAACCTCGAGCGAGGCGTGCCAGGACAGCAAACTGCTGCTGCCCATGAAGGGTCTCGAGCGCCAGAGTTTGCAGGATTTGGTGGCCCGCACCCAGCCCAAGGGGGCCACGCCCATCGCGTATTCGCTCGAGCAGGCCGCGCTGGATTTCCCCCAGGACAACAGCAAAAAACTCATCGTGCTGGTGACAGATGGGCAGGAATCGTGCCGGGGCAACCTGAGCGGCGTGCTCGAGAACTTCAAGAAGCGCGGCATCACGGTGGATTTACGCGTCATAGGCATAGATTTGGACGCCCGAGCACAGAAGAGTTTCGAGGGTGTGGGAACCTTTGAAAACGCCCGCTCGAGCGGTGAACTCGCCGCCGCGCTGGGCCGCACCGTGGCGGGTGTGGTCAAACCCAGTGAAGTAAAACTGCCGGTGGTCGTGACCCTCACCTCGAGCGGCAAGCCGTTTACCTCGGGAGCCAAAGTGAGCTTCTCGAGCGCGCTGAATTCGGCCAACACGGTGGGCTTTTCCGGTGGGGTCGAGTTCAAAGCCGATTTGAGCGCCGGAAGCTACACCGCCACCGTGGAAAGCTCCGAGTCGGGGGTGCAGACCTTCGGTGGCCTCACCGTGGCCGCCGACTCAAGCAACCGCTTTACTTTCGAGGTCGGTAAGGTGGGCGAGGTGGCGCTGGACATCAGTCCCAATCCTCCTGTTGCGGGCGGCAAGGTGACGGTGAAGTTCTCCGGCGCGCCGGCAGGCGAGAAAAACTGGATTACCGTGGTCCAGAAAACCGACCCGGACACCGCTTACCTGAACTGGGGTTACGTGAGGGGCGGGTCGGGCACGCTCGACCTAAGCGTACCCGACGAGCAAATCGAGTATCAGATTCGCTACCATCTGGCCAATCCCGACGGCAGCACCCGAGTGGTGGGGCGCAGTGCGCCGTTTACGCCCAAAAAGGTGACGGCCTCGCTCGAGGGTCCGGCGGAGGCGCAGGGCGGAAGCAAAATTACGGTGAAGTGGACCGGGCCGAACAACGACCAGGATTACGTCACGGTGGTTGCCAAAGACGCTCCAGACGGGGCCTACCGCGATTACAAGTACACCCGAGACGGCAACCCGCTCGAGCTGACCGTTCCCAACGAAGCCGGAGCCTTCGAGCTGCGCTACGCCAGCGACCTGTCGGGCAAGACCCTGTTCAGCCGCCCTATCGTGCTCAAACTGGCGACCTACGCGCTCGAGGCCCCGGCCCAGGTGAGCGCTGGAGGGGTCATCACGGTGAAGTGGACCGGGCCGAACAACGACCGGGATTACGTGACCCTGGTCAAAAAAGGCGAACCCGAAGGAACCTACCGCGAATACTTCTACACGAGGAACGCCAACCCCGGAACGCTGCAAGCACCGCTCGAGGCCGGCGATTACGAGCTGCGTTACTCGAGCGACAACGGCAGCAAAACCCTGGCCAGCCGCGCCATCAGCGTCAAAGCCGTGGGAGCGGGAACTTACGCGCTCGAGGCCCCGCGTGAGGCGGTGGCGGGCAGCAAGGTCTCGGTGCAGTGGACCGGACCAAGCAACCCCGGCGATTACGTCACCATCGTCAAAAAGGGTGCAGAGGTCGGCACCTACACCCAGTATTTCTACACCCGCGACGGCAACCCTAACTCACTACAAACCCCGCTCGAGCCAGGAGAGTACGAAATTCGTTACTCGAGCGAGAAGGCCAGTCCCAACCCCACCCTGGCCAGCCGTCCGCTCACGCTCACGGGGGCGAGTTATAAGCTCGAGGCCCCACGTCAGGGCAAGAAAGGGGAGAAAATTCAAATCAAGTGGACCGGACCGAACAACCCTGGCGATTACGTCACCCTCGTTTCCAAAGGTGCGGCCATCGGCACGTACACGGTTTACTTCTACACAAGGGACGGCAATCCCGGCACGCTGCAACTGCCCGACCTTGCAGGCGAGTACGAAATCCGCTACTCGAGCGAACAGGGCAGCCCCAACCCCACGCTGTTCAGCACGCCAATTACGGTGAAGTAGTTTTTGAAGGTTGCTCGAGCGGCTCGAAAAAGAAAAAACCCCGCAGATTTGCGGGGTTTTTCAGGGTGGTGCCGAGGAGGGGACTTGAACCCCTACGCCTCGCGGCGCTAGTCCCTGAAACTAGTGCGTCTACCAATTCCGCCACCACGGCACTCAGGGCGACAAGAAGGATAGCGGGCAGGGTAAAATTTGTCAAGTTTGGCCCATCAATCAAATGTCGAGCAATCTACTTGAAACTCAGTGTCTGCTTGAGGTCGGAAGTGGTCAGCGAGAAGGGGCTGCCGGAGAGGCTGCACCCCTTGAGCACGACGCTGGCGCTGGCCTTGACCGTGTTGGTCCCGCCGCTCGAGAGGATGGGTTTGAGGTCCGCGTAACTCAGCTCGAGCGCGGCGGTTCCGGCTCCCTGTGCGCTGAGGGTCAGGTCTTTGCCGTTCGCTGCAAGAATAGCGTTGTAGGTCAGCGCCGCGCTCGAGCTTTTGACCAGCGGCGTGGGCGTGGCCGGGTCCGAGAGCGCAATGCTCCAGGAATTAACCTTGAGTGTGATGCCGCCAGGGGCGGTGCAGACGGTCTCGAGGGCCGCGCCCACGAAGCCCAGGTTGACGGTGAACTTGGTCGGGTCAGTGGGCAGGCCGCTGATGTCTCCGAACTGGCCCGTGTAGGTCAGCGTTCCTGACACCGTGGCGGCAGCGCCGAGCGCCTGACTGGCAGAGGCGGCGGACAGGGTTCCGGTAAGCTTCTGGCTCGAGAGCGACAAGTAATCCTTGCTCTGGTCGGGGATGAGCGAGGCGCAGCCCGACAAGGTGGAGATGCTGAGAAGGGCAGACAGACCGAGAACGGGCAGGCGCTTGAGCATGACAACCTCCACAAATTCAACTCGAGAGATAAAGCTTGAGTGAACTTGTCCTCATGTTAAATCCTGACCCGCTCGAGAGCAAGTCCCTGCTGCAAACGCTCAAGCTCGAATCTCAGTAGCAGCCGCTCACGTCCACATCCTTGAGTTCGAGCGCCCCTGCCGACTGACCCGCCGCGTTGCTCACCTCGAGCTTTATGGATAGGGGCCGGGTCTGCTTGGGGTCTGGCGCGGTGACTCCGGTGCTCGAGAGGACGGCATCGGGCAGCGAAAGATACACCTTGGCCACCGTGCTTTCGTTGAGCAGCACTTTTGCGAAGCTCGAGGGCGGACTGGTCACGTCCCCGATTTTGACAATCTGCACGGCTGGGGTGGTAGCGGTGCTCGAGTGGGGCGTGAAGCTGAACTTGAGCGTGTCGAGCTTGCCGGTGTAGTTGAAGGCCAGCGCCAGGTATTTTTTACCCTCGAGCGCGGTGCAGGTGCCCTCCAGGGTACGGAGGTTGAAGGCCGAGAGACCAATGGGGGTGTTTCCGTTGCAGGCCGCTAACGAGAGCAAACCCAGACCGAGCAAGGTGAGGCGTTTCATGGGGCTATCTTAAAGCGGAGTCGCTGACCCCTCCACTTAAGCGCTTAAGCAAATTCTCATACGCGTCAGGAACGTCTAAGTTGTGCGGCTGTGAGGTATCGGAGAAGCTCGAGAAAGCCAATCTATATTTCAGTCGAAACGACTTTCGAGTTTCCTTCGCCATTTGCTAGTTTCATCACTACCCTATTGCTAGTTTCATCACTACCCTATTGCTAGTTTCGTCACTACCCTCGAGCGGTGGGCTTGCTACACTCGAGTGCTGGACCTGATGCTCAGGTTCTCGAGGAACGACTATGACGAATAAACGGGTGCTGGTGGCGATGTCGGGGGGGGTGGACTCGAGCGTGTCTGCGGCGCTGCTCAAAGAGCAGGGCTACGCGGTCATCGGCGCGATGATGCGCTTCTGGCCGGACGAAAAACGAACCGACACCTTTGACACCTGCTGCTCCCCCGACGCCGCCTTCGAGGCCCGCCGGGTGGCCGACCAGGTGGGCGTGCCCTTTTACCTACTCGACTACCGCGAGGAGTTTGAACGCTCAATCCGCCAGCCTTTTCTTAATGAGTACGCGGCGGGCCGCACCCCCAATCCCTGCGTGAACTGCAACACCAAAGTCAAGTTCGATGCGCTGGTCAAAAAAGCCCGGATGCTGGGCTGTGAGTACGTGGCCACCGGGCACTATGTCAAGCGGGTGGACCGCGAGGACGGCACGGTGGAATTTCACCGGGGCCTTGATTCTCGCAAGGACCAGACCTATTTTTTATGGGGAACGGCTCGAGCTATTCTCAAGCACCTGATTTTTCCGGTGGGTGAGATGGAAAAACCCCGTGTGCGCGAACTGGCTGAGGGCTATGGTTTAATCACCGCCAAGAAACCCGAGAGCCAGAACATCTGCTTCGTGCCAGGTGCGCTGAAGGACTACTTGGCCGAGTACATTCCGCAGGTGCAGGGCTACATGGCCGACGTTCGCACGGGTGAAACCGTGGGTGAGCACCTGGGCACCCAGTTTTATACCCCGGGTCAGAAAAAGGGCCTGGGCCTCTTTGATTCGAGCAAGGTAAAATACGTGATTCACCTCGAGCCGGAGCGTCAAATCGTGTGGGTGGGCGAATATGAGGACTGCCACTGGAGCGGCCTGGAGGTCAGCGGCGCGAACTACCTGCTCGAGTTGAAAGACCTGCCCGAGCAGCTCGAGGTTCAGGTGCGTTACGGCAGTCCTGCGGTGCGGGCTAAGGTGCTCGAGGCCAGCGAGGACGGCTTCAAGCTCGAGTTTGAAAGCCTTCAGTTCGCGGTGGCTCCGGGTCAAAGCGCGGTGCTCTACAGCGGCTCGAGGCTGCTGGGCGGCGGCGTGGTGGTGAACCACTCGCCCACTCTGCCCGAAGTGAAATACCCAAAGAAAAAACGGCTTCCTCGAGCGGAGTTGGCATCGGTTTAGACTGCGGCCATGATTATCTATCAAACGACCCTCGAGAACGTCACCCCACAGGCGCTCGAGGGCTTTTTCGTGGGCTGGCCCAATCCACCCACCCCCGAGGTTCACCTCGAGATTCTCCGGGGCAGCGCCCATGTGGTTTTAGCGCTCGAGAAGGGCCGAGTTGTGGGTTTCGTGACCGCGATTTCGGACGGTGTGCTCAGTGCCTATATTCCGCTGCTCGAGGTGACGCCGGAGTTTCAGGGGCGTGGCATCGGGCGCGGCTTGATGCAGCACCTGAAAAAGTTGCTCGAGGGGTTGTACATGGTGGATATCCTGTGCGACGACACCGTGAAACCTTTTTACCAAAAGCTGGGCTTCACGCCTGCGGGTGGGGTCATAATTCGCAACTATGAGCGGCAATCGGGGCGGTGATGCTCGAGCGAATGCTCATCCCAGACCCGGATTTAGTCTGCACGCCCCCATGTCGAGGTTGGCGGCAAACCTCACGAAGAGCGCAGTAAAAAGCACGGATGAGCAAATAGACGCTCGAGTGAGGGCTGTTCGCCGCTCGGAAGTGGGCCGGATGAAGACCAGCGTGAGCGGCAAAGCCACCGCGCTCAAAATCGCTAGCCATCCGAAGGGTTCTATAGCCCCAAGCGCCGTTCCACACAGCCGCAAGCCAGAAGTGAAGACAGACAAAAGATAAGAAGGCACAAAAACGGTAGCCCCTGCGGTGATGACTCCCACACCCGTCCAGAGTGCATTATCCCCCGGCTCCTCGGGCCGCCCGAGCAGGCGTTGCACCCTATAGACCAGCCACAGGTGAACATACATCGGCACAGGTAAAAACCACCATAAAAAATACAAGTCCATACCCCAGAGTAACGTGTACATTAAAAGCCGTGTTCACCTACCGCTCGAGCCATCACCGCCTGTCTTACGACGTGCGGGGGTCCGGCCCTCCACTGGTTTTACTGCACGGACTCAGCGGCTCGAGGCTGTGGTGGCGCAAGAATATCCTGGCGCTGGCTCGGCATTTCACGGTGTACACCGTGGACCTCATCGGGTACGGGCGCAGCAATTTTCAGCCGCCGCTTTCCTTTGACGAAAGCGCGGATTTGCTCGAGGAGTGGATGGTTTCGCTCGAGCTGGAAAGTACCCACCTCATCGGGCACTCGATGGGTGGTCAGACGGCGGTGCATCTGACGGCGCGGCATCCGGCGCGGGTGAACAAGCTGGTGTTAGCGGCCTCGAGCGGACTGGTCAAGGCTCGCTTTCTCGAGGTGGCGGTCAAACTGGGCGAGGGCAGCCTGCGCGGGCGGCGGCGTTTTCTGCCTACCGTGGCCTTCGACGCGCTGCGGGCCAGCCCTCAGAACCTGTACCGCAGCGCAAGGGCCATTCTGGACGACGATTTCCGGCCTCTGCTGCTGCGGGTGGCTTGCCCCACCCTGCTGATTTGGGGTGCCGACGATGTGGTCGTCACCCGGCAGATGGGCGAGGCGCACCGCCTGATTTTCGATTCGCGGCTCGAGGTGATAGAGGGCGCGGGTCACAACCTGATGTACGACAAGCCGCTCGAGTTCAACAAGTTGGTGCTTGAGTTTTTATCGCACGGGGACGTGCCTTGAGGTCAGATGACTGACCTCAGAGTTCAGACATCAGAGTTCAGACATCAGGCGGTGGCTTTTTCTGACGTCTCACGTCTGGTGTCTGTGCTCTACCCCCGACTGCTCGACCCCAGAAAACCACCCTCAAAAATTGACGCCACAGTGCAAAATCACGTTGGCGTAAGGCGTGCATTCTCCGGTGCGGACCACCAGCGCGCTCGAGCACAGGGTTTTGAACTGTTGGTGGCTCACCTCTTCCACGGCTGGACCCAGCAAGGGGAGAATCTGCGCGTGCAAGTGCGGCGAGCGGGTTTTGAACTCGAGGGCCACTGTGGCCCGCTCGAGCACCAGTTCGCTCAGAACGGCCCGCAGCACGCTCTCGAGCGAGGGGATTCCGGCGCTCACCGCGAGGTCAACACAGGGCACACCGGGCGGAACGGGCAAGCCTACATCGGCTAAAACCACGGTGTCGGTGTGCCCCGCTCGAGCGACGATGCGGGACAGTTCAGCGTGCAGCAAACCCGATTTTTTCATGAGGTCAGTTTAGCGCCGCCCTCAACCCTCCTACCCGCTCCCCATCCCCTACACTCTCCCCTATGCGCGCTTCCTGGACTCGAGTACACGGCATCAAAACCCACGCTCGAGTGCTGGGTGAGGGGCCACCGCTGCTATTGCTGCACGGTCTGGGCTGCTCGAGCGAGTATTTCGGGCCGCTGCAACGCGCCTTATCAAACCACTTCACCACTTACGCACTCGATATGGCAGGCTTTGGACAAACTCGGGTGCCGCGCCACAATTATCTGCAACTCGAGCGCCTCAGTGAGCACGTAGCGCAGTGGACCGTCGAAATGGGCCTCGAGCGCGTTCCAGTGCTGGGTCACTCGCTGGGCGGTGAGGTCGCCCTCGACCTCGCGGCGCGCTTTCCCGAGCGGGTTTCGCAGCTTGTTTTGTGCGCCCCCACCGGTATTCCCGAGAACCCCAGCGTGATGGCGCAAATGTGGAACCTCACGCGCGATTTTCCGCTCGAGCGCCCGGCTCTCATCAGCAAAGCCATGCAGGCTTACCTGCTGTGTGGACTTTCTCGGATGCTGGCGATGGCCCGCGACCAGAAGCGCCACCTCACCGGACCGCTGCTCGAGCGCATTCACGTTCCCACGCTGGTGATTGTGGGAGCGCTCGACCCGGTGATACGGCCATACACCGCCCATGTGCTCGAGAAAGCCATTCCACACACGCAGTCCCTGCTTTTACCGCGTGGTACACACGCCCTGCACGATAGCTGTCCGCTCGAGGTCGCAGAGGCGGTGCTGGCGTTTTTGCAGCTCGAGTCTTTGCAGCTCGAGGGAGCGCCCATATAATCCAACCATGAAGTCCAACCATGCTGACGAGGAAAAGGTGTACATCTGCAAAGCGGTGATGGTTTTGTGGACCGAGGCGGGGCATTCACCGCAGGAAGTCATTGTCAAGGGCTTGCAGGTGATGCGCGACGTTTACGGACTCTCGCCCGAAGCCGCCACCGAGCTGGTCGCCAAATACAAAACCCTGGGTGACAGCAGCAAAAAGGAGCGCCGCAAACTGCGCGAAACCGTGGAGTATCTGCGCGAGGGAATCGAAGAAAAAACCGCTCGAGTGGGGCGCTTCCAGACCTAATAGGGTTTTGTGGAGGGCAGGCGGACAGGCGGCGAGGCCCGGTAGGCGAGCAGGCCCGGTAGGTGCCGTTTTGCTCAAGACAGTGCCGCTTTGTCCAAGACAAGGGCAGAGGGCCGAAGGTTGAAAGCTGTATTCAGAGTCTAAACAGCCCCGCAATGGCCCGCCCACCCACAGCGATGTCAGCGCACACCGGCAGCTCGAGGCCCCAGCTCAGCAGCGGAACGCGGGCGTAGGTGTGGGTCCGAACCGTCAAATCCTCGAAGTTGCCGTGGTCGCTCGAGACGATGACCGGGCAGTTCGAGGCAAGCACACCTTCCAGAAAAGCGTCCAGGTGGCGCAGGTAACGCCTCGCACCCTCGAGCACATCCGCAGGCACAGGCGTGGCCCCCAGGTGTCCGATGCGGTCCGAGAGCCACAAATCGAGCAGCGCCAAATCCAGCCCTCGAGCGGCGTTTCCGACCTCAAAACCCTGTGCGTGAATTTGCTCGAGTAACCCAGTCGCGCGTAGGGGGAGGTTGTGCTCGAGGCCCAGCAGCGGTGAAACGTGCGGCAAGCCGTCCGGGTTGAGCGTTTTCCCGGCGTTGAGCACGCTCTGCGGCACGCAGCCGTGTTTGCGAACGCCTATTAAATACCCCGCCGGATAGAAGTTGAGCAGTTCCACGCGCTTGCCCGCTCGAGCCAGCCGCACCGGGAGGCCGTCCTCGAGCAGTTTCAGCAGCGTAGGACCGGGTTGAGGGCCGTAGTGTCGCTCCATCACTTTGGCGGCGTTGACCCCGGTGAGCCAACTGGTTTGCCCGGTGGCCGACTGCGGCAACCCGTCCACCTCGAGCCGAGCGTCTACGGCTTGACCGGTGCTCAACAGGCGCTCGAGCACGGGTAAACTCTGCTCCCAGGCGCTACTAGGGGGCGCGTCACTCGGATGCCCTATCCCGTCTAATAGAATCCACAGCACGGTCTAGCGCTGTTCTTCTGGCGTGCTCGAGCTTGACACAACCGGAGGCGTTTTTTTGCGGCCCTCGAGCAGGCTGAGCAGCAGCAGGAAAATTACGCCGCCCACCACGCACGAATCGGCGATGTTGAAGATGGGAAAGTTCTGACCGTTGATGCGCTGATTTATCCAACTTAAAGTGTGTGAGTAGAGCATGTCGGTCACTTTGCCCTGGTAAAGCCCGTCTATGCCGTTGCCCACCGCCCCCACCGCGATGATGGCCAGCACAAAAGGGTACGCTCGAGCGGTCCAGTGCGCGGTTTTAAGCGGCTGAGCCATACGCCACAGGTAAACGAGAATGCCGAGTCCCACCGCGAGTCTGAGCACGGCCAGCGGCAGGGCCGAGCCGCTGAACAGGCTCCAGGCCGCGCCGGTATTAAAGGTCAGAACGAAGTCCAGAAAGCCGGGAATCACGGGCATATGCGGACTCGTGGGACCCGGAGGACCCGAGGGCCAGCCCATCTGCTGCCAGTGGTTGACGGTCCAAAGCTTGAGCGCCTGGTCTGCCAGCACCAGCACTAAAAAGAGGAGATAGGGGCCATAACGTCGCACAGACTCGAGTATACCTTTTGCCGCTCGAGGTTGCCAATTTGATAGTGTACAATGGCGCTTCTCATGACTCGAGTGCGCCTCAAATTCTGTGGAATGACCCGCACCCAAGATG
>Ga0123339_10000537_pt1 | contig 29392 bp, 29 predicted proteins | sample lystaG_FD_89956 | JGI IMG/M metagenome (GOLD analysis project Ga0123339, IMG submission 89956) | Glacier valley bacterial and archeal communities from Borup Fiord, Nunavut, Canada, to study Microbial Dark Matter (Phase II) -... | ecosystem: Environmental > Aquatic > Freshwater > Ice > Glacier ...
GAAGATTGATCTCGCGCGCACCGCGCTGACGCAGGAACTCGACAGCTGCGGCGGCTGAACCGCCTGTGGCGAGCATCGGATCGACGATAAGAACGTCACGCTCGCCGATGTCCTCCGGCAGCTTGCAGTAGTACTCGACCGGCTTGAGCGTCGCGGGATCACGATACAGACCGACGTGCCCCACCTTGGCGGCGGGAATCAGCTCGAGGATACCCTCGACCATGCCCAGACCGGCACGAAGGATGGGAATCACCGCGACCTTTTTGCCCGCAAGCACCTTGGTGGTCGTCTCGGCGACAGGAGTCTGCACTACCGTATCGGCGAGCTGGAAATCGCGCGTAGCCTCGTACGCCTCGAGCATGGCGAGCTCTTTGACGAGTTCGCGGAATTCTTTGGCGCCGGTCTCACGGTTGCGGAGAATAGAGAGCTTGTGCTGCACCAGCGGGTGGTCAACGACGACCACATTGTCCCAGCGGGGGTCTTTGGTCATGAGGTCCTCCTCGGCCTAAAGCTCGGGATAGAGCGGATGCGAATCGGTCAGCTCGATGACCTGAGCAGCGACATCGGCCAGCACGCGCTCGTCGTCGCGGCCAAAGATGGCGCGCGCGATCAACTCGCCCACCGCATGCGCCTCAGCCTCCGAGAAACCGCGAGTGGTGATAGCCGCCGAACCGACGCGGATACCGCTGGTGATGAACGGGCTCGCTTCATCGAACGGAATGGCGTTCTTGTTCACGGTGATACCAGTCCGCTCCAAGATGGCCTCGGCGTCTTTACCGGTCACGCCTGCGGGACGCAGATCGACGAGCATCAAGTGATTATCGGTCCCGCCGGAAACGATGCGCAGACCCGAATCGGCCATAGCGTCAGCCATAGCGCGCGCGTTGATAAGCACCTGCCTGGCGTACTCCTTGAACGAAGGCTGCATCGCCTCGCCAAACGCGACCGCCTTGGCAGCGATGACGTGCATGAGCGGGCCGCCCTGCATGCCCGGGAAGACGGACTTGTCGATGGCTTTGGCGTGCTCTTCTTTACACAGGATGAAACCCGAACGGGGTCCACGAAGCGTCTTGTGCGCAGTGGAGGTGACGAAATCGGCATGCGGGACCGGCGACGGATGCACACCGGCGGCCACGAGGCCGGCGATGTGCGCCATGTCGACCATGAGATAGGCGCCCACTTCACGGGCGATAGCGCCAAAGCGCTCGAAGTCGATGAACCGCGGATACGCGCTCGCACCAGCGACGATCATCTTGGGCCGATGCTCTTTGGCTAGACGCTCGACCTCATCGTAATCGATGGTCTCGGTATCGGGAGTCACGCCATACGGCACGATGTTGTAGAGCTTGCCTGAGAAGTTGACCGGGCTGCCGTGCGTAAGATGCCCGCCGTGAGCCAGGTTCATGCCGAGGACGGTGTCGCCCGGCTTGATGGTCGCAAAGTAGACCGCCATGTTGGCCTGGGCTCCAGCGTGCGGCTGCACGTTGGCATGCTCGGCGCCGAACAGCTGCTTGGCGCGGTCGCGTGCGATGTCCTCGACGATGTCTACTTTCTCGCAGCCGCCGTAGTAGCGATGGCCCGGGTAGCCCTCGGCGTACTTGTTGGTGAGAACGGTTCCCATCGCCTCCATGACCGAGAGCGAGGTGAAGTTCTCCGAGGCGATGAGTTCGATCGTGGAACGCTGCCGTACAAGTTCGGCGTCGATGGCCGACGCCACTTCAGGATCGGTCGCCGAGACATATCGCAATGCCATACCTGGGTACCTCTCTCTTCACTGGAACCGCCGATTTCTATAAACGCGAGCTCTCAAGCGCGCTGATCATATCCACTCTGCGCTGATGACGGGCACCTTCAAAAGGCGTGCCCAGGAACGCTTCGAGAATGGACTCCGCGCGCGAAGTACCGATATAACGGCCAGCGAGCGTCACGACGTTAGCATCGTTGTGCCTGCGCGCCATGGACGCCATCTCGGCATCCATCACCTGCACCGCGCGTATACCTGGCACCTTGTTTGCCGCTATGGCCATGCCGAGCCCCGTGCCGCACACCAGCACGCCAAGGTCCGCGTCACGCTCAACCGTCATGCAGCCCACCGCCGCGGCGATATCGGGATAGTCACACGACTTCCCGTCGTGGGTGCCGACATCGAAGACCTCATGCCCCGCTCCGGCAAGCCAGACGGCGACGTGTTCTTTGAGGCCGAAGCCGGCGTGGTCGCTTCCCAGCGCGATACGCATGGATTCCTCCGATAAGACGGCACGGAAGACGGCCCGGACGGGTCGCCTTCCGTGGATTGTACCAGTCTGCGGCCTTCAGGACATGGGTCCCGCAGCCACCTCCATGACCTGTTTGGCCGGAATCGCCCCTTCGCGTGTGACCACGGGAAGCTCACCGGAGCAGTCGACCACCGTGGATGCGGTGCCATGCCGCGTCTCCCCGCCGTCCAGGATAAGATCCGCTGCGGCGATGATACGCTCCTCAAGCTCATCAAAACTCGCCGCTGACGGCTGGCCGGATGTGTTGGCCGAGGTAGTGATGATGGGCTTACCGCTGGCACGCAACAGCTCCTGCACGAGTTCGTTGTCAGGGCAGCGCAGCGCCACCGTCCCCCGGCTGTCCCTGAACTCGGGCGCTACCGCCTCGGCAGCATTCACGACGATCGTCAGCGCGCCGGGCCAAAGGCCATCGGCGAGCCGTCTTGCATAGTCAGGGACGTCCACACCATACGTATCCAGAGCGTCCCTGTTCTCTACCAGCCATGGCAGCGGCTTGGATTTGGGTCTTACCTTGATATCGATGATCTCCTGCGGACCAAAACACGAGGTAGCGGAAGCGCCTATGCCGTAGACGGTCTCCGTGGGGAAAACAACGATGCCGCCTTCACGCAAGACCGTCGCGGCAAGATTGACCGCTTCCGCTGATGGGTTGTCCGGGTCGATGTGAATCACTTTGCTCATAGATCCATCGCCTCCCTGGTCCGTGCAACGACTATCCTGTCCCTGCCCGCAAGGTCCTTGCGAACCTCGACTCCCGTAAAGTCTTTCATGAGCTCGCTCGCAGCGTCACACACGCGTCCCTCGTCGAGTTCGAGAACGAGCGCTCCCCCGCTACGCAACCAGATCGGTGCCTGCGCCCAGATCCGACGTGCGACATCGAGCCCGTCGCGCCCGCCATCGAGCGCAAGGCGCGGCTCAAATCCCAGCACCTCGACGGGCAGGATATCGACATCAGCCGTGGGGATGTAGGGCGGATTGGACACGACGACATCGAAGCGTCCCCGGCGATCTTGCGGAAGGCATGCGAAAAGGTCTCCATGCGCTACTTGTACCCTGTCGGCAACTCCCGCGTTCGCCGCATTGCGGATTGCCAGACCGACGGCGTCTTCCGAGAGGTCGCCGGCGAACACCGTGGCATCGGGTCGCTCGTAGGCGACCGATACCGCAACCGCACCGGTACCTGTGCACAGGTCGGCCACGAGCGGCTCTCCGGCGGGCAGATTCTCTAAGACGACGTCTACCAGGACCTCGGTCTCCGGACGCGGAATGAACACACCCGGCTCGGCACGCAATACCAGATGGCGGAAGGGCATCTCGCCGGTGACGTACTGCAACGGCATGCCCTGCGCGCGCTTGGCAACGAGTTCGCGGTAGGCCGCACGCTCGTCAGGCGACAGCGGGCGGTCCCAATACGCGTACAACTCGACGCGGGTCAGCCCGGTCGCGGCCGAGAGAAGCCATTCGGCAGCACGCCGTGGGGACTCGTCCCCTTTGCGCGTGAGGTAGTCAGTCGTCCAGGCGAGCGCATCTTTGCACGTCCAGACGCGCGATTCCATCTAGACCACCGCTGCCAGACGCTTGGCCCTGTCTGCGGCGATGAGCCCCTCGATCAGCTCATCGATGTTGCCCATGAGCACTGAGGGGATATTGTGGACGGTCAGCCCGATACGATGATCGGTGATGCGATCTTGCGGGAAGTTGTACGTACGGATCTTCTCGGAGCGATCGCCTGATCCGATCTGACTGCGGCGTTCCGCTCCGAGCTCAGCCTGCTGCTTTTCAAGCTCCATCTCGTAGAGCCTGGCGCGAAGCACGCGCAGTGCGGCCTCGCGGTTCTGTATCTGCGACTTCTGATTCTGCGACTGCACCACCAGACCGGTCGGTAGGTGCGTGATGCGCACTGCGGAGTCGGTGGTATTGACCGACTGACCACCAGGGCCGCTGGAACGGTAGACGTCGATGCGCAGATCACCCGGGTTCACGGCGACTTCCACGTCCTCGACCTCGGGCAACACGGCAACGGTAGCGGTGGAGGTATGAATGCGTCCACCTGACTCCGTCGCAGGAACACGCTGCACTCGGTGCACGCCTGACTCGAACTTCAGCTTGGAGTAGACGCCTTTACCCTTTCCTTTGACCATGAACGAGACTTCTTTGAAACCGCCCACCTCGTTCTCGCTGGCATCGATCTCTTCGATCTTCCAGTGCTGCGCCTCAGCGTAGCGCGTGTACATACGGTACAGATCGCCCGCGAACAGGCCGGCCTCATCGCCACCCGCACCGGCGCGAATCTCGACGATGACGTTCTTGTTGTCGTTGGGATCGCTCGGCAACATCATGACTTTGAGCTCGTCCTCGAGCACGGGAACCCGCTCCTCGAGACTGTGCAGCTCTTCTTTGGCCATCTCCCGCATCTCGTGATCGGTCTCAGAGCGCAGCATCTCTTCAGCACCGGCGATCTCATCGAGCAGGTTGAGATACTTATCGATCTTGATGACCAGTGCGGTCTGATCGGCGTGCGCCTTGGCTAGACGCGCGTACTCCTTCTGATCAGCGAGCACGGCCGGATCAGCCAGCCTATTAGTAAGCTCCTGGAAGGCAGAACGCATAGATTCTAGCTTTTCTCGCATAATCCCTCAGATCTCATCGTATGTGATGACAACGTAGCACTTTAGCGCCGTCGACTGCACGGGTCGTATTCTCAGTCCAGCGCTGCTGGTTGCGAGTCCACGAGCTCGCCGGACTCATCCTCCAACGACTCACGAGCCAGCACCAGATTCATAGCCGCGATCGCGATCTCCAGCATGCTGTCGTCGGGCTCGGCGGTAGTCATTCGCTGCATCTGCAGACCCGGCCACAGCAGGACTTTGACCAGCGAGTTATCAGGGTTGCTGCCCGCCCATTTGACCGAGACCTCGTAGGCCAGACCTGCGATCAAGGGCAAAAGCAGAATGCGGACGCCGATGTTGAAGAGAAGCACCCAGCCACTGGCAGTGACGCCCCATGCCGACAGGATCGCCTTGCCCGGCACCAGAGACAGCACGATGATCGCGATGACCATCACCATGAGCAAAAACGAGGTGCCGCACCGCAGATGCAACGTGGTGAAGTCACGGACATATTCGGGCTCAAGAGGCAGTCCCGCCTCATAAGCATGGATAGTCTTGTGCTCCGCACCGTGGTAGCGAAACACCCGCTTGATGTCTTTCATGCGGCTGACGCCCCAGATGTAGGCGAAAAACGCCACAAGCCGCAAAAGACCATCGGTCAGGTTCCACACGAAGGGATGAACAAGGGCGCTTCCCGCGATGAGATTGGTGAGCACGGCCGGCGCAACGATGAACAACAGCACCGCGAGCCCCATGCCCAACACGAGCGTTAGACCGATCTCACGCGACGTGAGCTGCTCTTCCTCGGTCTCGCCCGCATGTTCCGCCGAGATGGTGAACGCCTTGACGGCCAGCACCATGGTCTCGTAGAAGCTCCAGACGCCGCGGATAATGGGTAGACGCAGCCAACGATGCTTCTGTGCCGTAGACACCAGATCGTGTTCCTCGGCCCAGATCGCTCCGTCCGGCTCACGAACCGCGATGGCCCAGTTGTACTTGCCTCGCATCATGATGCCCTCGAGCACCGCCTGGCCACCGATATGCGTGTATCTCACATTCTCGGGCATGCGTGATCCTTATCTCCTGAACAGCCTGCGCCAGCCGCCTGCTACCTCATCCGGAATATGTGCGTAGTGCGAGATCCATATCAGATAAACGATCACGATAAGCAACGTCACCCAGGCCCGCGGCTGCTGATCGGTCCAGATCGGACCACCGGGCAGCGGCGGAATATCATAGATGCACATGCCGAGAAGGACGCCTGATATCATCCCGGTATTGGCGGTCTCGTCGCTTCTGCGCCGATAGACCGCGCTACGCGACCCCGTCACCGCTGCAGCTCTTGTGCGCCACAAGGCTGGTGCGACCATCCCGGCCGCGAGCACTGTGAACAGCGCATACGTAAGCGGATAGAAGCCCATGGTGAGCACGAACGCGATCACCGGTCCCATCACCAGCGGCACCCAGACAAACTGCGCAAGGAGAACAGTGTCGGTACCTATCACCGGCTGAGGTTCGCGCCGTCCGGGTATGCTCGGCAGACGATCAGGCACGACTGGGCGCCTTGGGATACGGGTCGCCACAGGTAAGCGACGCTTCCCGGCACGGACCGCGACGGCACGAGGCGCCGGCATCCATGAAGATGAACGGTGCGGTGTCCTGTGCCAGGGCGAGCATCTCGCAGGCCAGAGCGCGGATCTCCCACTGTGCGCGCTTGCAGCAGCGCAGCTCGAAGAAGTGCAGCAGTTCGCGCGCGTTCATCGTGACGACGATCTTGGTCTCCATAGCGTTGGGTAGCACGTAGCGCGCGTCCTCGGCCGGGATGCCGGCATCGAGCAGCGCGCGATAGCTCGCAAACGCCGCCTGCATCGACTCCTCGAATGCCGCGGCCGCCTCGGGATGCGCTGCCACAGTGGGCGGCACGATAAACGAGGGCTCCTCGGCGTAGGTCACATAACGCTGAGACTGCTGGTTGTAGCTGGCCAGACGATGCCGCACGAGCTGATGGGTAAGCGATCGGCTCACGCCGTCCACGGCAAAGGTGTAGCTCGCATGCTCCAGCGTCGAGAGATGCCCGGAATCCATGATGGTCTTGAGCACGCGATGAATGGCCTCGGGCGACATCGTCTCAAGCAGCTCTGCAGCGCCCACCGGGGCGTAACACAGCCGCGCGGCCGTGGCGATGGCGCGCTCGGGATCGGGAGTGTGGTAGAGGAGCCTCACGTCCATGGCGATCTCCTGCGTGTCGTAGGTAGCACGACGGGGGCGAGTCTCCTCGCCCCCGTCACGTTGATGCATGTGGTGCGGGAGCGCTACTCGGCGCTAGCCTCGCCGCTCTCCGTTACATCGGCAGTAGCTTCGCCACTGTCGACAGCATGCTTGATCTCGAACTTGGCAGCACGTGCGACACGCTCGGCCTCTTTAGAGGCTTTAGCATCGCGGGCAGCCTGCAATGACTCCTCGTGCAGCTTCACACGGGCAGCCTTCTCGGCAGCCTCATGCTCGGCGACGACGTTTGCCGCCTTGCCGAACTTGTCGGAGAAACGCTGCACACGACCACCGGCGTCAACGAACTTCTGCTTACCGGTGTAGAACGGGTGACACTGCGAACAAAGCTCCACGCGCAGCTCGGGCGAGGTGGAACGCGTCTTGAACGTGTTCCCGCACGAACACACGACAGTGCTTTCCGCATACTCCGGGTGGATACCCTTCTTCACTTCGATTCACCTCCGCGAGGGCGTCTGGTTTCCAAACAGACGCCAGGACAGCCCTGCGATAATAGCACGGGTATGACGCACCAGCAATCAAGCTATCTTCATTCAGCGGGCAATGCTCAAGAGCCACCACGTGCCGACGCCATAAAGCAGGGCAAACGCCACGTGTTTGATGACCAGCATCTTTCGTTTGGCGACGAAGTCGCCACTGGGGGTATTCGCCCTCCAGTACGCCAGACGCAACCCTCCACTTACCGCAAGAACCACAAGCGCGACAATCGCGAGCGTCGCAATAGTGCCGAGCGCATCAGTCAGTGCATGCTGAACAGCAGCAGCGTCAGCACCACGGAGATGCGGTCGAAGCGACATAGCCACGAGCACACACGCGAACCACGTTCCAGTAGCCATGTCGTGCAAGAAGTCGTTAGCGATACGCATGTAGCGCCGTATCGCTAACGATCGGTTAGCAGGTATCATCATCGCTTCTTACGACCCTTACGACTTGGCCTTGGAGATCGCAGCCAAGAACTCTCGGTTGTTGTGCGTCTTGCGGAGCTTGTCATTAAGCAGCTCAATGGCCGCGCTGGTATCCAGCGAATGCAGGACCCGGCGCAGACGCCACACGAGCGGCGCTTCAACCGGATCGAGCAACAGCTCCTCTTTGCGCGTTCCGGATGCGATGACGTCGATCGCTGGGAAGATGCGACGATCCGCGAGCTTGCGATCCAAGCGCAGTTCCATGTTACCGGTACCCTTGAACTCCTCAAAGATGACCTCGTCCATCTTGCTGCCGGTCTCGATCAACGCGGTGGCGAGGATGGTCAGGCTGCCGCCGAACTCGATGTTGCGCGCAGCGCCGAAGAAGCGCTTGGGCGGATAGAGCGCCGCCGAGTCGACGCCACCGGACAGGATTCGTCCGGATGCCGGTGTCGCCAGGTTGTATGCGCGCGCGAGACGCGTGATGGAGTCCAGCAGGATAACCACGTCATAACCCGCCTCGACCAGACGCTTGGCACGCTCCATGACCAGCTCGGCAACCGCGATGTGGTTCTCGGCGGGCATGTCGAACGTGGATGAGATGACCTCGCCTTTGATGGAGCGCTCCATGTCGGTGACTTCTTCAGGGCGCTCATCCACGAGCAGGCATAGCAGGTACGCCTCAGGATTGTTCTCCGAGATGGAAGCTGCGATGTCTTTGAGGACGGTGGTCTTGCCCGCTTTTGGCGGAGACACGATCAGGCCGCGCTGTCCTTTGCCGATGGGCGCCACCAGGTCGACGATGCGCACCGTCGTAGCCTGCGCATCCAGCCGCTCCATTTTGAAACGCACGTCGGGATAGATCGGCGTCAGGTCCCGGAAGTCCTTGCGACGCCTGGCCAGATCGGGCTCCTGGCCATTGACCGACATGACCTTGAGCAGCGCCGAGTACTTCTCGGTGTCCTTGGGCGGGCGGACCTGGCCCTTGACCATATCTCCGCGTCGCAGCTCAAACCGCCTGATCTGAGACATGGAACAGTACACGTCCGAGTCACCGGGCAGATAACCTGACGTCCGGATGAAACCGTAGCCCTCGGGCAGAACGTCAAGGATGCCGACTATCTCCACAAAACCTTCGGCCTTGACCTTGGCATCGTAGACGGCGGTGATGATCTCGTCTTTCTTGCGCAATGACTTGATGTCGAGCGTCATCTCGGCTGCCATCTCCCGTAGTTCGGCTACGGTCTTGGCCTCCAGGTCGGCTCTACTGGTGGAAGGGCCCCGGTCCTGCGACCCGCCGCCACCGCCGCCGGCGGAACGCCGACCTCTCTTGCGTGGACGTGAACTCATGAGTTCTTCACTTTCTCCCAATCGGCGAGAAACGCCGCAAGTCCGCTATCGGTGAGCGGATGTTTGACGAGCTTCTCAAGGACCTTGAAGGGAACCGTAGCGATATCTGCGCCCATCAGTGAGGCCGCCACGACGTGCTGGTTGTGCCTGATGGATGCGGCGATCACCTCGACGGGATGGCCGAAGTCGTAGTTGTTGAGCACGGAGATGATGGTGCCGAGGTGCTCCAGGCCATCCTCCGAGATGTCATCAAAGCGTCCGATGAACGGGCTGACGTAGCGCGCGCCCGCACGGGCGGACAGCAGAGCCTGCGGTGCGGTGAAACACAGCGTCATGTTGACGGCGATGTCCTTATCGGACAGCGTCTTGGTCGCAGCAAGACCCTCGATCATGATGGGGACCTTCACGACCACGTTGGGAGCAAGCGCAGCGAGCTCTTCGCCTTCACGGACGATGCCAGCACGATCCAGGCTGACAGTCTCGGCGGATACTGGTCCGTCGACGATCTCGCAGATGCGCTGGATGTGCGAGTGGAAGTTGGCGAGATTGCCGCCTTCGCGTGCGTAGAGTGACGGGTTGGTCGTCACCCCGGCGAGAACGCCCCACGATGCGGCCTCCTCGATCTGCTCTATGTTGGCTGTATCCAGAAAGAACTTCATGCCTTACCGACCCCTTTCATGGGTTCAACTCGTTCTACGGCCATCTCTTCGTCTTCACGGATGGCCGTATCTACGATCAGTTCCAGCACCTCGGCCATGGTTTGGTCGAGCTGATGGCTATGCACGACGGGAACGCCGTGCTCGACAGCAAGATCCTCGATGTACTCGCCCAGCAATCTGATATTGGCAAAACTCGAGCGATACTTCTCAAGGGGTCTCATGCCGTCAGTCTGGATCTCGCGAATGTAGAAGTGACTTCGGTGGGCTTCTTCATCGTCCACGGCGATCAGCAACGGGACGACCGACGCACGTTTGAACAGCGAAGAATCGATATACCCCGGTACAAGATGGATTCCCTCTATCACCATGCTCACGCCTTCGAGCACAGCGCGCTGGATAAGCGATTGGATACCCGTGGTGACGACTGCGGTCTGTTCTCTGAATCCCACGATGACCGGATTAGCGCCATGCGGCACCGGAACCCTCAGCCCCTGCCAGGCATTGAACGAACTCTCATAGATGGCGGGCATGAGGTCTCTTGTAAAGATACCACGCATGACCTCTCTAATGGAATCCGTGGAAACAACGCGCGTTATTCCGAGTCTGTGCGCGACCTCGGTCGCGATGGTCGACTTGCCTACACCGGTGGTACCGCCGATAAGCACGATCAGCGCCCGGTTCATCTTGCCCAGCTCACGCAGCTTCCCATAACGCCGGGCGTAGTCGGGCCCGGCCTGCCGCTTGAGTATCTCGACGGCGCGCTTGTTGAGAGCGGCGAGCGTAATCTCACGGATGCCCTCGGCACGCATCTCATCCTGAACTGCCTGAGCCGCAGCGTAGGCCCGTGCCGGCGGCAATCCGGCAGCAGTGAACGACTGTGCCATCAGGCCGCGAGAATACGGCAGGCCATGATGTGCATCAGTGATCAGGATAGGGGACTCGTCTTTGATCATCACTCACTCCTCCGGGAAATTCCCTGCTCGATCGCCGTGGCCGCTGACGCATCCACCATGGATGCGAAGTCATCGCCCCCGATGCTCACGGGAACGTTGTCACACAGAACGGTGGGTACGCCCGCCTCGGCACCGACAGCAGCCAAGACGTCGATAGCGGCAGCCTTGAGCTCGGTCACCAGCACGTCGAACGTGCCGACTGCGGCACGCATATCCTCGCGCAACAACGCACGGTCCGATAGATGCGAGCTAGCGCTGACCACCGTGCAGCCAGAGTCCTGCTCGAGATAGTGCACGAGCCGGTCCATGATGGCCGGCGGCGCCGTGGTGGCAAAGAACACACGCTTTCCCGAGATGTCTTCCAGCGGATGAGGCCGCAGCGTCGTCAGGGCGATAGGCATATCGGGACGAAGCTCACGAATGGCAGCCACGACGTCATCCACCGCGCCCGGCTCGGCAAGCGGTTCCTCGGCGCCGGTCACGACCACCGCGTCGACGCGCCTCACGCGATACGGACCAAAGAAATCCCGCACGTAGCCTGCACCCTGCGCCGCACCGATCACCAGGATGGCCGCATCGCTGCTCACCGGCGGGATAGCGGCTCCTGAACCTTCGAGCACAAGCAGCTCTTTGCCGAGCGAGTCAGCCAGCTCGGCGCCCTGGGGGACGTTGGAGAAGAACGTCTCCCCCGCCATGCCACCACCACAGCGTCGGCAGCCGACAGTCGTCACGCGGCTCATCACCGCATCCTCATAGTTATCCGACGAGGCGTGCTTGCCAGCCGCCGCGAGTTCAAGCAGATCGCCGGTGGTGAGCGCGACCTGGTCTCCGCGAATCAACTCTGGTTCTGCAGGACCGCCTCGTCCCATCGCCAGGATCACAACATCACGACCGGCCGCCTTGAGGCGTCGGGCCACAGCGGCCGACACGGCCGTCTTGCCCACCCGCTTGCCGGTTCCGATGATCGCCAACGCAGGCGTCCGAGTCACAGGTGCAGGCGCAGGCGCGGTGAACTGGAAGTCCGCGCCCCGATACCCGACGCCATGGCCCAGCGCAATGCTCGCAAGAGCGAACCGGCCGGCCGAGCTGATCACCGGTTCATCGGAAAGGTCGACGACCTCGGCGGGCTTGAAGCGCTCGATAGCGATCGTGATCGCCTCGGCGGGACTGGGGGCGTAGACAACGGGGACGCCGTACGTGGCTTCGCCCGCGGATAGATCGACTTTCTCGGTACCGCCGATAAACGCCGCGCCGACGACCTCGCATGTAAGGGCGAGTTGCTCGAGGGCGTAGCGAACCACTGGCGGGTAGTGCTCCCCGTCGATCAGGGCGACGACACTCACGATCACGGCCTCCTGGCTTGTCGGACTGGACGTTCAGCGGGGGCATGCCATGCACACTCGCGCTTGTCGTTGCGGCTGAAATCAGCCACCTCCACCGCCTCGTCGAACGGCTGCTTGAGGAGCACCTTCACGCGATTCGGGTGCACCTCGATGATGTTGTAGCTCGCGCGCGTCTTGCCGCGAAGCCGATACGAGCATGCAGTCCCCGCGTTCACGATGACCGTGGACTCCAGACGCCACACGTTGGGCACGTGCTTGTGACCGCACAACACGAGGTCACACCCGTTGTTGGCGAGCACCCGCAACACATCGCCAGCATCATAGACGATGTTGCGCTCCCTGCCCGTGCCGGGCACAGGCAGCAGGTGATGATGAAGCGCGATCACCTTGAACTCATCTGGATCGGAGAACCGCTCCTCGATCCAGCGATACCGCTCACGTCCGACCTTGCCTGAATCCAGATCAGGCTCGGATGAATCCAGGCCGAGGATACGCACACCGCGGAATGCGAGTTCAGATGAACGCGCTCCAAAGAGCTCCTCGAAGTGCATGTCGCCGACGTTGCGCGAATCATGGTTGCCCGGAAGGACCATCACGCGCTCGACGTTCATGCGCGAGATCAAGCGGCGGGCAGCCAGGAACTCCTGCCTGAAGCCCATGTCGGTCAAGTCCCCTGTCACGACCAGCACGTCAGGGGCAAGCTCGTTGATCTCATCGACCACGCGGGTCGCCAGACTCGGAATGTGATACTGCGAACCGCAGTGCATATCCGAGATCTGGGCGATGATGATCGGGTTTTCGTCGATCATGACTCCTCCAAAACCCGGGTGGGCACCAGGAGACACAAGACGGTAGTGTATAGGGGAACATTCCCATTATCCACTGAAGCACGTGTGCGCAGTCAAGTGCGCGTTTAGAGCAGGCTGACTCCGTCACGATCGACGGTCAGTGCGATGAGCGTGCTTCTACCCGGCAGAGGCTTCACGGCAGCCGCCACCGCACGCGCGCGCTCAAGAGCTGCGTCGTCATCCTCGGCAAGCACAAGACCGATGATACTGGGGCCCGCTCCCGAGAGTGCGGCCCCGTCTGCTCCCGCGGCCATCAGCGCGTCTTTCACCGCCTGGAGATCAGGCACGACCGCTGCACGATACTGCTCGTGAAGGCGATCTTGCAACCCGATCTTCACGAGCGTCTCATCTCCAGCGATGATACCTGTAAGCAGGAGCGATGCACGCGCGACATTGAACGCGGCATCCTCGTGCGGAACCATCGCGGGCAGCATCGCACGCGCGGCCGTGGTACTCAGCGGCACGTCGCTCATCGCCACGACAGCCGCAAGTCCGCAACCGGGTTCAAGCTGCATGGCATGCGGCCCGTCGTCGATCCAGCACACGGTAAGGCCGCCAAACATGGCCGCAGCGACGTTATCGGGATGCCCTTCGAGTTCGACCGCCAGTTCAAAGAGACGCTCCATGCCAAGATCGCTGGACACGAGCGCATCGGCGAGCACGATGCCGCCAACGATAGCCGCCGAAGAAGAACCAAGCCCGCGGCCGATAGGAATGCGATTGACGCACTCCACGTGCGCCGCTCGCTCCGGACATCCAGCCTCGGCAAACACCCTAGCCATGGCGCGCGCGACCTGATTGGACGTATCGGCGGTAAGCTCCAGCTCGCCCTGCCCGCTGAAGCGAACATCCCACTTATCGGCAAGCTCAGCTGAAAACTCATTGCGCAGATCAAGCGACAGCCCGAATGAATCAAAACCCGGGCCGAGATTGGCGGAGCTGGCGGGAACGCTGACCCGGTACAGCACGGCTACGAGAGGTCCTCGACGCGGATGACCGAGCCGACCTCGTGCACGGCTTCAAAGGCTTCGATCGCCGCGAGCGCAGCGCGCACGTCGCTCTCGGATGCACGATGCGTGACCCAGACGATCTCCGCATCGCCCTCGGCATCCGTGCGCTTCTGGATGACCGAGCCCAGAGAGACGCCGTTCTCGCCGAAGATGCCCGCCACCGCACCCAGCACGCCGGGCTCGTCGCGGACGATCAGACGCACGTAATACTCGGTGACAAGCTCGCTGATATCGCGAACCGGAAGGTGCTCGTTGCAGGTGCAACCGATGATCCCGAGGCAGTCGCCGTCAATGTGGCGCACGACCTCGATAAGGTCGCCGACGACCGCCGAGGCGGCCGGCAGTGAGCCCGCGCCTTCACCGAAGAACATCGTCTCGCCAACCGAGTCACCGATGACGTAGATCGCGTTGTACACGCCGTTGACCTTGGCCAGCGGATGCTCGTTGCGGATCATCGCCGGATGGACGCGGACGTCGATGCCCTCGGCGGTCCGACGCGCGATCGCGATGAGCTTGATGGCATATCCCATACCTGAAGCGTAGGCGATGTCGTTGGGAGATATCGAACGGATACCCTCCGCAGGCACCTCCGAGAAAGTCACCCGTGAGTTGAACGCGATGGACGCGAGGATGGCGATCTTGGCGGCCGCATCCAGCCCGTCGACGTCGGCGGTGGGGTCAGCCTCGGCAAAGCCACGCTCCTGCGCCTCAAGAAGCGCGGCGTCGTAGTCAAGGCCGTCCTCGGCCATGCGGGTCAGCATGTAGTTGGTCGTGCCGTTGACGATGCCGATGACGCTCTGGATCTCATTGCTGGCCAGCGAGCGCTTGAGGGGAGCGATGATGGGTATCCCGCCGCCCACGCTCGCCTCGAACATGATGTCGACACCGTGCTCCTCGGCCGTCTCCATGACCTCGTGACCGTAGGTGGCCATGAGCGCCTTGTTGGCCGTGACCACGGACTTGCCGGCGCGCAGCGCGTCGAGCACCACCGTGCGGGCAAAACCGGTGCCGCCGACAAGCTCGATGACGACATCGATCTCAGGGTCGTCGATGATGCTGGCCAGGTCGGTCGAAAACGATCCCATCGGCAGGCCAAGATCAACGGCGCGCTGCTCATTGCGATCCACGAAGCGTGTGATCCGGACATCCACTCCGGCACGATGCCTAAAATCCGCGCTATGGCGGTCGAGGATCTTTACCACGCCGGAACCTACGGTTCCCAGCCCAACCAGACCAGCTTTGACAGTACGCATCAGTCGACCTTCCTACCTGAACAGACGCGCAGAACGGCGCGCCACGTTTGAGAGTGCAGTATAGCGCACACGACCATCTAGTAGCCCGCTGACGACTCTCTACCTCTAAACGTATGGTACAGGTAGACCGTGTAGCCCAAGACCAGCGGAACGCCGATCATAGCGATGACGAGCATCGCCCGCAGCGCTGTGTCTGAAGCTGCAGAGTTGCTGACGGTAAGGCTGCGCGCGCTGTTGCCGAGCGCCGGCACGAGCGCGGGGAATATCCCCGCGGCCCATATGCCCACCAACGACACCACGCTTAGCGCCGAGCCGAGAAACGCCATGATGTCGCTGTGACGGCGCATACCGATCCGCCCCCATATCACACCCGCACCGAGCAGCCCGACAAACAGCAAACCGCCAGCGCGGCTCACCACGTTATGCCAGGAATCAGGTGCGCCAAGCGCCGTAGCCACCGTTGCGAGCACGGCCAGCACGACAAACGCGAGCCCAGCCACCGAACGAACGCGGCGAGAGCGCTCAGCCAGAGCGCCGTCTGTTTTGAGAGCGGCCCACGACGCGCCATGCGCGATCAGCGCAACGAGCCCCAGCACACCGATCAGCAGGGAGTACGGATCGAGCAGGGTCAAGAAACTGCCTGCAAACTCCCCGCTCGAGGTCAGCGGCACACCGCGCATGATCGCGCCGACCGCCACCCCGAACAGCAACGCCGGCAGCGCGCTCCCGACGAAGAACGCCGCATCCCAGACCCTGCTCCAGGCCGGATCGTGCGCGCGGAACTCGAGCGAGACCGCCCGCAGGATCAATGAGAACAACACGAGCATCATCGCAAGGTAAAAACCACTGAAAACCGTCGCGTAGACCGGCGGAAAGGCCGCGAACAGAGCACCCGCGCCGGTGATCAGCCACACCTCGTTACCATCCCATAGCGGACCGATGGCGTTGCGCAGGCTTTCACGCTCGGTCTCGCTGCGGGCCATGAACGGGTAGAGAGCGCCGATCCCCAGGTCGAGACCATCGAGGACCGCGTACCCGGCGAGAAGTATCGCTACGAGCCCGAACCATATCTGTGCGGGTGACATCTGCGCTCCTCCTATGCTGCCGACGTCGGCTCGGCGCCATCTGAGGCGCTGGCCTGTATCTCTACCGGACCGCGACGAAGAGTCTTGAACATGACGCGCGCCCAGCCGATGTAGAGCACGGTGTACAAGATCACGAACACCGCAAGCGTAGCGGCGACCTGTCCAGCCGGCACGACCGCCGAAACCGCATCGGCAGTCCGCAACTCACCGGTGACGATCCACGGCTGACGGCCTATCTCGGCAGCGGCCCAGCCGGACTGGATCGCAAGCATGGGAAGAACCGGAGCAAAGGGCAGTAGCTTGAGGAACCATCGCACACCCTCGATACGCCCTGTTCGCTCAAGATAGAGCCCCACGAGCGCGATCAAGATCATGAGCATACCGAGCGCGACCATGAGGTGATAGGTCTGGAACGTGGCCTGAAGCGGAGGCCAATCCGTTCTGGGAACAGAGTCCAGACCGACTACTGTGGTGTTGGTGTTAAATCCCACGAGCAGCGAGAGCAGACCGGGGATCTTGATGCCCTTGGACTCTCCCGTCGCGGTGTCGATGTAGCCCACGATGGACATGGGCGCATCGGTCTGCGTCGCCGAAAGCCCCTCGAACGCGGCGATCTTGACCGGTTGGGTCTCGGCGACCTGGACGGCGTGCCAGTGGCCGATGAGCGGCATGGCAAACGACATGATGAGAGCGATCGTCAGCCCCGTACGCAGCGCCTGGCGAGCAAACGCAACGTGCTCGTGTCTGATGAGATAGTAGGCAGCGACCGCGACGACCATGAATCCGCCCATCGCCCAGGTGGACGCAACGGTATGGAAGAAGCGCGGCAACGTTGACGGGTTGAAAGCCGCCGCAAAGAAATCGGTGAGCACGGCTCGACCGTCCTGCACGATGTATCCGGCCGGCGTCTGCTGCCACGAGTTGGCGATGATGATCCACAGGGCCGACAGATGCGCCCCGATGAACACCATCCATGCGCTCACGTAATAGGCCCTACGCGACACCCGCTCCCGTCCAAAGAGCAGCACGCCGATGAACGTGGACTCGAGGAAGAACGCGAAGAGCCCCTCGGCGGCAAGCGGAGCCCCGAAGATGTCGCCAACGAAGCGCGAGTACGCTGCCCAGTTGGCGCCAAACGCGAACTCCATAGTGATTCCGGTGGCCACGCCGATCGCGAACGTGGCCGAGAACAGACGCAACCAGAAACGTGCAGCCAGATCGTCTTCCTGCGTGCCCGAACGATATGCCCGGCGCTGGGCGATAACGAGCATCAGCACCAGACCAAGACTGAGCGGCACGAACAGGAAGTGATACGCGATGGTCACCGCGAACTGGATGCGGGACAACGTAAGAACGTCCATTCCTCTACTCACCATCCATTCTGCGTGAAACGAGCGATGCTATATCCTTGCTGGCGAGATACTGCTCGAGCAGCTTTCCGGCCTGCTCCCAGACGTCGTGAACAGCGCAGCTCCCCATTCGGTCGCACCATGCGTGGTCACGCACGCACACCGAGACCGCGATCGGCCCCTGCGTGGCCTCGAGAATATCCAACAATGTTATCTCCCCCGGCCCCCGCGCGAGTGTCAGTCCACCCGCGACTCCGCGATGCGCCACGACCAGCCCCGCCGACGAGAGATCGCGAGCAACGCTACGAGCGAACGCATACGGAACCGCCCCCATGTCCGCGAGCTGTCGCACGGAAACAGGTCTGCGGCCGCCACGTCTCGCCAACTCAAGCACCATCCGAATAGCGTAGTCGGTTCGCCGAGTGACTTCCATTCCGCCCCCCTTAAAACTGATACCTTATCGGTATCATATACATGTAGAGGGAAGCCGTACAGCGCAAGATCGAAAACAAAAGAGGGCCCGCAGGCCCTCTTGGATCAAGCGTTACATGATTTGCCGCGGTGCTTAGCCCTCGAGAATGTCGCAGCGCATGAGATCGTCGTAGGTCTCGCGACGCACGATCCATCTCCAGCTGCCGTCTTTGACCATCACGACGCCAGGCCGCACCTGCTTGTTATAGTTGCTGCTCATCGACTGGCAGTAGGCGCCCGTGGCACACACACACAGGATGTCGCCTACCTCGACGTGCTGCAGTGGAGCGTCGTTGACCACGATGTCACCGCTCTCGCAGTGCTTACCGGCCACAGTGGCGACCATTTCACGCGGCTGATCGGCCTTATCGGCGATAAGCGCTTCGTAGTGCGCGTCGTAGAGCGACGTGCGGATATTGTCGCTCATGCCGCCGTCGACAGCGACGTAGGTACGGATACCGGGGATCTCTTTGATCGAACCTACCGTGTACAGCGTCACACCTGCGTTGGCCACGATGCTGCGGCCCGGCTCCACCATGATCTTGGGCACAGGCAGACCGTGATCCTCGACATGAGCTTTGATGCCGTCGACGATCACCTTGCCGTAATCTCGTATAGTGCTGGGTTCATCGGGAAGGCCATACGCGATTCCAAGGCCGCCGCCGGTGTCCAGCTCGCGTACCGTGAAGCCGGTCTCCGTGCGGACGGTGTCCATGAAGTGGACGATGACCTCGATGGCGCGAGTGAAGCTCTGCAGCGCGAATATCTGCGAGCCGATGTGCATGTGAAGGCCGGCAAGATCGATGCCCGGCAGCTCAAGCGCACGCTTGATGGCGCGCATCGCGAGGCCCTCGTTCATGCCAAAACCGAACTTTGAGTCCTCCTGGCCGGTCTGGATGAACGTGTGCGTGTCGGCGTGGATGCCCGGCGTCACCCTGATCAGGATGCGCTGGCGCACTCCCCGCTCATGGGCCATGGCCGAGAGACGCTCCATCTCCTCAAAGCTATCCACGACGATGCAGCCGACGCCCGCCTCCAGGCATTCGGCCAGCTCAACGGGCGTTTTGTTGTTGCCGTGCACGTAGATGCGCTCCATCGGAAAGCCGGCGCGAAGTGCAAATGCCAGCTCGCCGCCGCTTGAGACGTCCAGGCAGCAGCCTTCCTCGGCGACGATGCGGCACATGGCGAGGGACATGAACGCCTTGCCCGCATAGATGACATCCACATCTTCCCAGTGGTAGGTCGTCCACTTGACGTACTCGCGCAACTGATGCCGGATATGGTCCTCGTCCATGACGTAGAGCGCGGTGCCAGCCTCGCGGGCCAGCTCCACCATGTCCACGCCTCCTACGAACAACCGACCATCCTGGACGCTTGCCGAGCTCGGCAGAACGCTCATGAGATCCGCCGCGGTCTTGAGATCAGGATGCGCGGGCGATCGTGGCTCCGTATGGCCAGATGACATGGGAGTCACATCCTTTCAGGTGCGCTGACGCCGACAAGCATCAGAACGTTGGCAAGCACGATGCGGGTCGCGTCGACGGCGTACAGACGGGCAGCCGTCAACGGTGCGTTCTCAGGGTCGACCACCCTGCACAGCGCGTAGAACTGATGGAACGTCGCGGCCAGGTCCTCGGCATAGTGAGTAAGCTTGGAGGGCGCGAGCTGGTCGACGGCGACCTCGACGACCTCGCCCAGCTCCGCGAGTTTGCGCATGAGCGTCAGCTCCGCTCCGGTCGACAGAAGCTCGAGCGAGGCATCTGATGCGATCAGCGTCTCCGCAATGGCCGCGATGTCCACGCTCTCATCGGCGGTATCGGCCCCTGACGCCTTGCGCAGGATCGAACATATGCGGGCGTGAGCGTACTGCACGTAGTAGACCGGATTATCATTTGACTGCTCTTTAGCCAGCGCGATATCGAAGTCAAGCGGCTGGTCGGTCGAGCGGCGCAGGAAGAAATAGCGGGCTGCGTCGGCGCCAACCTCGTCAAGCAGGTCCTCGAAGGTGACCATCTCGCCGGTGCGCTTGGACATGCGCACCACTTCACCGCCGCGAAACAGGTTGACGAGCTGGCCTATGACGACAGTGAGCTTGCCCGGGTTGCCCAGAGCCGCCACGGCGGCTTCCATACGCTTGACGTAGCCGTGGTGGTCCGCGCCCCAGATATCTATGACGCGGTCAAAACCGCGATCGAACTTGTTCTTGTGGTATGCGATGTCGGCGGCAAAATACGTGTAGCTGCCATCGGACTTGCGCAGGACCCTGTCCTTGTCGTCATCAAAGTCGGTCGTCCTGAACCAGATGGCGCCATCCTTCTCGTAGATGTACCCCGCGGCGCGCAGCGTATCGATCGCAGCCTCGACAGCAGTGATGCCGTCTGCGCCAGACACGTGCAGCGTGCGCTCGGAGAACCAGACGTCAAAATCCACGCCCATTCCATGCAAGACGACCTTGAGATGCTCCAGCACCTGACGGTATGCGATCTCTTTGAAGCGCGATTCGCGCTCGGCGGGCTCTGCGTCCGCCCACACCGCGCCCTCGGCATCGAATATCTCGCGTGCGATGTCGGCTATATAAGCTCCCTGGTACCAGTCAGGAGCGAAGTCGACGCTGCGTCCGCACAGCTCCAGATAGCGAGCTGCCACAGACTTGGCAAACGTATCCATTTGCACGCCGGCGTCATTGACATAGAACTCGCGCTGCACCTCGTATCCGGCGTGTTCCAGGATACGAGCCATGCTGTCGCCCAGAGCGGCCCAGCGGCCGTGCCCCACATGCATGGGGCCCACCGGGTTTGCCGAGACGAACTCCACCTGAACCCGACGCCCGTCCCCGACGTTGCTTCCGCCGTACGCCGCACCCTGTGCGTGCACGGTGCGCAGCACACGTTGCAGCGCCTCAGACGAAAGCCGCAGGTTGATGAAGCCGGGACCGGCGACCTCGACGCTTTCCACATCGGGATGCTCGGCTATCTGGTCGGCCAGGATCCGCGCAAGTTCACGGGGAGACATGCCTGCAGCTTTAGCGCTGCGCAAGGCGACGCTTGTCGCCCAGTCGCCGTTAGTGAGGTCGCGCGGTCGCTCTACCGCCGGATCGGGCAGCGTCGCAAGACGGACCTGTCCGCTGTCGACTGCCGATTGCAGCGCGGCGGTTACGAGTGACTCGATGACCTCTCTCACAGGCGGGAACTCCTCGGAATACCGAACGGGATGGATTCCTAAGGATACCGTGCCGAGCACGGTGCGGCAACGCGAGTCCCGTGTTATGCGGCGGCGGCATCGCGATAGCGCTGCAGCATCCGCCGCGTGATGCACTCGATGTGCTCCCGCTCCCACCGGGGCGCGTGCGTCCAGTCGTCGGGATTGCGACCCACATGCAGATCGAACCGCAGATGCGCCAGGCCGAGCACTCCGTGCGCCACCGTGTCTTGTATGCAGTGCAACGCTCGGCCGAGGTCTTCAAGCGAGCGCGTCTTGAAGGCGCGACGGCGGTAGTGTGCAGACATCGCGAACGCCATGGGGCCAAAGTGATGAAAGACGCCCCAAAGCGATGCGCCGGCGGGAAACTCCCGATCGACACCGCGGTCGGCAACGGCGATGCGCTCCGCCTCCTCGGCGGTAAAGCCAGTCTGCAACGCCCACAACGAGGTGAGGCGATAATGGAGCATGGGACCCATCGTCAGCGGTGGTACGGCTCGTGGCGGGCAATGCGAAACGCGCGGTAAAGCTGTTCAAGCAAAACGACCCGGGCCAGCTGGTGTGGAAGCGTGATAGGGCCAAAGGACAGCCGTTCATCCGCCCGTGCGAGCACGCTCGCGTCAAGGCCGGACGCTCCCCCAACAACGAACACCACGTCGCTGCAACCGTGGAGCGCCAGATCTTGCAGCCATTCCGAGATCTGTACCGAGGAGCGCTGCCTGCCACCGATCTCCATGGCCACCACGTGCGCGCCTGAGGGAAGCGCACGCACCACGTCAGCGCCCTCCTCGGCGAGCGCCCGGCGTTCATCCCGGGTCACGTCGCGGTCGGCCACCTCAACCGCACGCACGACGGCATACGGTTGCAGCCGCTTGAGATACTCGGCTGCAGCGTCACGCCAGTACGGCTCCTTGAGACGACCGACCGCTACGATGTCGATCTTCACTTGCTGCTCGAATCAGACGCCAGCTTGGCGTTGAAAGTCTTATGCGTGGTTCCCCTGACGACCTCGACGCTGAGCGTGTCGCCTACGCCATGCGCACGCACCGTGGTGAACACGTCCTCGACCCCGGTGATCTTGGTATCGCCGATCTTGACGATGATGTCGCCGCGCTCTATGCCGGCGGTCTCCGCGGGCGAACCGGCGCTCACTTCTTCTACGAGAGCGCCTGAATCAACGGACAGGCCGTACTGCTGGGCGATGGCGCTCGTCACACTCACCGTTCCAACGCCGAGGTAGGCGTGCGTAGCCTTGCCTGTGGAGATGAGCTCGTCGGCCACTCCTTTGGCAAAGTCGGACGGAATCGCGAATCCGATACCTGCCGACGTACCGGAGCTGGACTGTATCAGCGTGTTGATGCCGATAAGCAGGCCGTTCTCATCGCACAGCGCGCCGCCGGAGTTGCCGGGGTTGATAGCCGCGTCGGTCTGGATGAGACTCGTGTATGCAGTCAGCCCTCCAGCGCTCTCGGCCACGCTCGACCGGCCCAGCGCCGAGACGATACCACTGGTCACCGAGCGCTCGAGACCGAACGGGCTACCGATTGCGACGACGGGCTCACCTACCTTCAAAGCGCCCGAATCACCGAATTCTGCAGCTGTCAGACCCGTGCGGTCGATCTTGATGACCGCAAGGTCGCTCGCCGGGTCAGAACCGATCACTTTGGCCTTCAGGTCATCCACGCCTACCGTCACGACCAGCTGACTTGCACCTTCGATGACGTGATAGTTGGTGAGGATGTAGCCATCCGAGCGGATGATGACGCCGCTGCCGTTGCCTGTGACCTGCGTAACACTCTTGCCGGTGAAAGAATTGACGCCAGTCTGTTCCACGGAGATATTGACCACGGCCGGCGTCACTTTAGCGGCGACCAGCTCGGCAAAAGATGCATCCGTCCCACTCGAAGATGCAGTGGCGGTAGATGGCGCAGAAATCGCCTGCGTCGCCACCGGCGCGGTGAAGGGTGTGTCGCGTTTGCTGCCGGAGTCGGTCGATAGGCCGAAAACGCCCACGAACAGCGCCCCTACGAGCGCCGCGCCCAGCAGCCCGCCACCCACGGCGGCGAGAACGATGGTCGCTCCCCCAAAACGCTGCTTGTCGGCGGGCTTGCTCGCGGGCTTTTCGCTCGCGACTTCCTGGCTCGCGGGCCCTTCGATCGCGGGCGGTTCGATCGCGGGCGGTTCGATCACGATGTCAGCCGGAATACCATGCATGTCATCCATTGCGCACCCCTGTCTCGGCACCACACTACACTGGCACGATACCCCGAAAGTGTGGAGAATCCGTGTTCCGAAAGCAGATGCGTTGTGGAGCTAGAACCCGAGGCCGATAAAGCCGAGGATAGCCGACGAGAAGATGCCCAGCCCCAGCGTGGCTGCGGCGAGCAGTCCGATGGCCACGCCCGCAACGGCGGACGGTGCCGTACGCGTGAGCGTACCTTCAGGCTGATCTGCGAAGAATATCGCCTTCATAACGCGGAAATAGTAACCCGCAGATACCACGCTCATCGTCACTGCGATGACAGAAAGCGTCACGTAGCCTGCGTCCAGCGCCGCCGAGAACAGATACAGTTTTCCGAAGAAACCAAGCATGGGTGGTATGCCGACAAGAGAGAGCAGGAGCAGAGCGCCGGTCCACGCCAGAGCGGGACGGCGCAAGACCAGACCTCCAAGCTCGCTGAGCGTACAGCCTTCCTCGGCGGCTATAAGCAAGATCGCCATCGAGGGGACCGCGTAGGCCACCATGTAGAATACGGCAGCCGCCAGACCCGAGATGGAGCCCGTCGCCACCGCCAGCAGCGCATAGCCTGTATGCGCAACCCCTGAGTACGCCATCAGACGGCGAATATCGTCCTGTGGATATGCCGCCAGGTTGCCTAACAGCATCGAGACCACTGAAACCGCAGCGAACAGCGCCCACAACGAGGGCACCGAGGGCATAAGCGCGCTCGCGAGCCGGGTGACGGCCACGATACCTGCGATCTTGGGTAGCGTGGAGACCATGGCCGTACTTGCCGCCGGCGCTCCCGAGTAGGCGTCAGGCGCCCAGTAGTGGAACGGCGCGGCGGACAGTTTGGCGAACAGACCGACGAAAGAGAGTACCGCAGCGAGTATTCCGAGCGTCCCTGAACCGCTCAGGTCCAGACCGGTCAGCGCCGTGGTGCCCGTGATGCCGAACAAGAACGAGAATCCGTACAGCATCATCAAACTCGTGGTCACCGACAACAGATAATACTTGAGCGCACCCTCGAGGCTGCGCTGGTCATCGCGACGGTACCCAACGAGCACGTATGCTGGCATGGTAGAGAGTTCCAGAGAGATGTAGAGACTGATCAGGTCACGGGCGCCAACCATCAGCATGCCACCGGTCACGGAGAGCAACACGAGCGCGACCGCTTCTTGCGAGCGCTCGGGAGACATCCCGCGTGCCGAGACCCACAGCAGATAGACCGCAGTAAGCGCCGTGAGCACCACTCGCGCGAACACCGAGATCGCATCGAACGCGAGCGCACCGTTGAACAACGGCTCAGCCGTGCCGATCGCAAACGCCACGACGCAGGCGAGAGCGGCCGCAAACGCGCCGATGCGCGCGGTGGTTCTCTGTCCCCCGGGCAGCATGTCCCCGAAGAGCGCGACAAGCGCGGCAGCGGCGAGCAGATACTCAGGCAGGAGCAGCCAGTAACCGGTCATCTAGGCCCCCGTGACAAGCAACGCGATGGTACGCGCTGCAGGATCGACGAAACGAAGCAATGAGTCCCAATACAGCCCGACGCCCAAGGTCAGTACGATCAGCGGCACCAGAATGCCGATCTCGCGCTTCGACAGGTCGGTGATACCGGCAACCACCGCTGAAGGCGTGCCGAGGACCACACGCTGCACCATCCAGAGCATGTACGCAGCCGCGAGAAGCACACCCGAAGCAGCAATAACCACCCAGACACGAGGTAACGATGAGTCCCATGCGCCGAGCAGACTCAAAAACTCGCCGACGAAGCCTGAAAGCCCCGGTAGACCGAGCGCGGCGAACGATGCGAAGGCGAGAATGCCGCCGGCGACCGGAACCTTCGTGGACAAACCGCTGATATCGGCGATGGCGCGAGTGTGAGTGCGCTCGTAGACCATACCCACCACGAAGAAGAGCATGCCGGTCACGAGGCCGTGCGAGAACATCACTGCGACCGCGCCGTCGATGCCGATGGCGGTGCCGGACGCGATGCCCAGCATCACGAATCCCATATGCGACACCGACGAGTACGCCACGAGCTTCTTGAGATCCGTCTGCGCAAACGCCAACGCCGCACCATAGACGATGGAGATAGCCGCCAGAGCGGCGATGAAGCCCGACCATTGATGCGCAGCATTCGGCAGAATGGGCAGTGCGATACGGATAAAGCCGTAGGCGCCCATCTTAAGAAGAACGCACGCAAGCAGCACCGACGCGGCGGTGGGTGCCTCGGTATGCGCATCCGGCAGCCAGGTGTGCAGCGGGAAGATCGGGACCTTGACTGCAAAACCGAGGAAGAACGCCAGGAACACCCACCACTGGAACTGAGCCGGCAGACCGCGTCCGGCAAGCGCCACAAGGTCGAAGGTCCCCGTGCGCAGATACAGCACCACGATACCCACGAGCATGAAGACAGAACCGAACAGCGTGTAGAGGAAGAACTTCAGCGCCGCATACTGGCGTCTGGGGCCTCCCCAGGTGCCGATAAGGAAGTACATCGGCACGAGCACCAGTTCCCAGAATATATAGAAGAGAACGAGATCGAGAGCACAGAACACGCCGTTCATGCCAACCTCAAGCAGCAGAATCATGGCGAAGTACGACTTCGGCTTGAAGTCGACGTGCCACGAAGCCACGATCGCCAACAGCGCGAGCAGCGAGGACAGAAGCACCATGGTGATTGAGATGCCGTCGATGCCCAGGTGGTACTGCATGTTCATCTGTGGCACCCATGTCACCCGCTCGACGAACTGCATCCCCCCGGCGGGCTTGAAGCTCACAAGCATCCCGACGGTCAATACCAGGTCGATGGCCGCAGCTGTAGCGGCGACCCACCTGGCCGCGTGCTCGTTGCCCTGTGGCAACAGGATAACGAGCACCAGACCGACGAGAGGAACAAAGACGATGGTCGACAGAAGCATGGTCCCCTAGACCCCCTTTACAACGATCAAGAACATGAGTATCACGAGAACCCCGGCAATCAGACCCTGATAGGTCTGCACCCGCCCAACCTGCAGGAGGCGCACTCGCCTGCCGGCACCCTTGACGACAGTGCCGACGCCATTGACGGCACCGTCGATCGCGCCATCATCGAATCGTTGCCCCACCCGCGAGAGCGCACGCCAGAACGCACCTGCACCGTCGACAGCACCGTCGATCACATCATCATCGAATCGTTGCCCCACCCGCGTGAGAGCGCTCCAGAGCACGACCGCACCGTTGACTGCACCGTCGACCCCGGAGTGGTCGAACTTGGACAGAGCTGCGGCGAGACTGCGATAGGGCGCGATGACGAAGACCTCATACGCACGATCTATATACAGTTTCTGCACCAGAGGATCGTACAGGTAGCTGTAACGCTGCTTGATCGCGCGGGTGTTGACGACCTGGGTCTTGCGGCCATACATGAACCATCCGAGCGCGATGCCGGCAACCGCAACACCAGTCGACGTCAGCGCCATGCCCATCGACGGCCACTCGCCTTCATAGCCGAGGAAACGGGAGAATGCCGGAGCTCCGAAGCCGATGACGGTCGTGACCGCCGCGAGCACCATGGTCGGAATCAGCATCTCCTTGTGCACCTCGCTCAGGCCCTCGGTCTGCTCTGGCCCGGTAAACACCCTGAACCACAGACGCGAGACGTAGTACGCGGTGATGAACGCCGCCACGAGCAAGGTGACGAACGCCACGATATGACCTTCACGCAACAACGTCGTGAGGATCTCGTCTTTTGACCAGAAGCCTGAGAACGGAAAGATGCCGGCCAATGCAAGCGAACCGATCGTAAAGGTGACCGTGGTGACCTTGAGGTGCCTTCCGAGACCGCCCATCTCGCGCATGTCCTGCGTATGAGCCGCATGAATGATAACGCCGGCGCCGAGGAACAGCATCGACTTGAAGAAGGCATGAGTGACCAGGTGCATCATTCCAGCAACCAGACTACCTGCGCCGAGCGCCACGAACATGTAGCCCAACTGGCTGATCGTGGAGTACGCCAGCACTTTCTTGATGTCGTGCTGAACCGACGCCAGAAGACCGGCCAGAAGCGCGGTCACACAGCCAACGACCATCGTGACCGTCAGAGCGACGCCGCTCACAGTGAAGATAGGCAGCGCACGCGCGACCAGATAGACGCCCGCGGCAACCATCGTGGCTGCGTGGATCAGCGCCGATGCCGGCGTGGGACCCGCCATGGCATCCGGAAGCCAGACATGCATCGGGAACTGGGCAGATTTGCCCATCGCCCCGAAGAGCAGCAGCAGCGCCACCGCAGTAGCCGCACCGGGCTGCCATGTGAATTCGTTCAACACCACATGGAAATCAAACGTTCCGGTAGTGGAGAACATTACCATCAGACCCAGAACGAGCCCCGCGTCACCGGCCTTCGTGGTCATAAACGCTTTGAGTGACGCTGCTCTCGGCGCGGCCTGTTCATGCCAGAAGCCGATCAGCAAATAGCTGCACAGGCCCATGACCTCCCACGCGGCATACAGCTCGAGGAAGTTATCGGAAAGCACGAGCAGCAGCATCGCCGCGGTGAACAACGAGAGCACCGTGTAGTACCAGCCGATACGCTCGTCGCGGTGCATATAACCCACCGAGTACACCTGAACGCACAGACCCACAAGCGTCACGACGATGATCATCGCTGCGGAAATGGGATCGAGCATAATACCAACGCCGAGAACCGTGCCACCGACATGCGCGATCGGCGCAAACACATGGTAGACGACGCTATCAGCTCCGCCAGGAAGAGTGGAGATAAACGCCACGATCGACAAGATGAACGATAGCGTGACCGCACCTATGGATATAGGGACTAGCCGATTGCGCGTCGCTCGCGACAGCGGCATGAGCACCACGAATGCGAGCGCGGGCAAAAGCGGTATGGCGAGAACGTAGCTCATTCCTACCCCTTCAGCTCTTGCATCGCTTCAAGCTCCACAGTGCGGCGTTTGCGATACAGCGCGATCACCAGTGCCAGGCCCAAACCGATCTCGGCGGCCGAGACCACCATCGAGAAGACTGCGAAGATCTGGCCGGTCATCTCGACCGGCGTGACAAAACGCGAGAACGCGACAAGGTTGATATTGACCGCATTGGCCATGAGCTCAAGACACATGAGCACCATGATGGTGCCTTTTCGCGTGAGCACACCGTACAGGCCCAGCGAGAACAGCACGGCGGACAGCGCGACGAATTGCAAGAGACCAACGGTCATTTGTCACCAGCGCCTTTCGCCCACCATACGGAACCTACAAGAGCAACGAGCAAGACCAGCGAGGCCACCTCGAATGGCAGCAGATGCGTGGTGAACAGCGCGCGGCCGAACTCTTCCACACCGGGTGCCTTAGCCGGCATGTCTGTCACACGCGGAGAGTATCGCGCGATCGCGACGTACATCGATGCGAGGAACGCTGCGGAGATGGCCGCGCCGATCCAGCCCGGCTCAAAGGGTCGAATCGCATCCTCGCGACGCCGGAGCGTGATCATGATGACGAACAGTACCAGTACCGCAACGGCGCCGGCATACACCAGCACCTGCACAAGTGCGAGGAACTCGGCCGACAGCA
>Ga0123339_10000539_pt1 | contig 29335 bp, 26 predicted proteins | sample lystaG_FD_89956 | JGI IMG/M metagenome (GOLD analysis project Ga0123339, IMG submission 89956) | Glacier valley bacterial and archeal communities from Borup Fiord, Nunavut, Canada, to study Microbial Dark Matter (Phase II) -... | ecosystem: Environmental > Aquatic > Freshwater > Ice > Glacier ...
GATCGAGGCGGTGATGTTGGCGAGGCTCTTGGCCAGCAGTTCCTGCACCAGCTGGTGGCTGCCGATCGGCTTTCCGAACTGGATGCGAGTGTCGGCGTAGTGCACGGCGGCCTCGTACGCTCCAACCGAGTTGCCGACCGCTGCCCAGGCCACCTCGGCACGGGTGAGGCGCAGCACGGCTGCGGTCTCACGGAACGACTTTGAGCCCTGCAGGCGGTTCTTCTCCGGCACGATCACGTCGGTGAGCACGATGTCGGCATTTTGCACGATACGCAGCGCCTGCTTGTTTTCGATGCGCTTGGCGGAGTAGCCCTCGGTCGTGGTCGGCACGATGAAGCCCTTGACCTGGTTGTCATCGGCATCCCGCGCCCAGATGATCGTGACGTCGCTGATCGACCCATTGCCGATCCAGCGCTTGGCACCATTGATCACCCAGTGGTCACCCACCCGCTTCGCGACGGTCTGGAGGCCCTGTGCGGTGTCGGAGCCGGAGAGAGGCTCGGTGAGTCCGAAGGCGCCGAGCAGCTCGCCGCTGGCGAACCGCGGCAGCCACTCGGCCCGCTGCTCAGCGGAGCCGGCGACGGCGATCGAGCCCATCACGAGACCGTTCTGCATGCCGACGAGAGTCGCGACTGAGGCATCCACCCGCGCGAGCTCCAGGGCAACCCAGCCGCGGAAGGTGGCACTGTTGGAAAACTGCTGCGTCTCCGGGTAGGACTGGCCGAAGAGGCCGAGTTCAGCGAGGCCGTCGACGATGTGGCGCGGGAAGAACTCTGCCTTCGTCCACAGGTCATTCATGATCGGACGCACTTCGGCCTCGAGGAACGCGCGCAGCTTCACGATGAACTGCTTCTCCTGCTCGGTGAGCAGACCCTCGTAACCATAGAAGTCGCTGATTAGCGGGGTGAAAGCCGCAAGCTCTGCGGTGGACTGCGGGTTTTCCCGGGTGAGGGTCATGGGGGCTCCATTGCATGAGGTCAGAGGTGAGGTCTGAACTGGCTCGACCTCCCGATATTTTAAACGCGCAGGCTGGGTATTCCCCACGCGATTGGTAGTTTTGACTCACCCCTACCGAAGGAATCAGCGGATGTTTGTAGGCATCATCAACACCCCCCGGCCATACGCGTGGGGATCGACGACCGCGATCGCCCAGCTGCTCGGGCACAAGGCATCCGGAGGGCCGGAGGCGGAACTCTGGCTCGGAGCACATCCCGGATCCCCGAGCGTTATCCTCGATCCGACGCAGACCGGTGGAGCCACCGACCTGGCCGCATGGATCGCGGCTGACCCGGTGACGACGCTGGGGCGGCTCGCGGCATCCGGTCGACTGCCGTTTCTGCTCAAGGTACTCGCCGCAGCCTCACCACTTTCACTGCAGGCGCATCCGACTCTCGAGCAGGCGCGCGCCGGATTCGACCGCGAGAATGTGTTGGGCATCGCCCGTGACGCGCCGGAGCGCAACTATAAGGACGCATTCCCCAAGCCGGAGCTCATCTATTCGCTCTCCCCGGCCTTCGATGCGCTCTGCGGATTTCGCCCGCTGCACGAGGTGCGGGCGCTACTTACTGCGCTGATCGACGCGTCGCTCTCGATGGAGGATCCGCAGCCACAGCCCCTCGAAGACCTGCTCGACTCCCTGTCCGGATCGGATGTCGCGCTGCCCGAGACCTTTGAATGGCTGATCAGCCGGCGCACCGGAGTCGCGACCCTGGTGTCCCTCGTCACGACGCTCGCCTCCCGCGGGGTCGCTGGTTACGACGCGGAAATGGCCACGGTCTCGACTTTGGCGGAGGAGTACCCGGGGGATCCGGGCATCGTGATCTCGCTGCTGCTTAACCGGGTGAGTCTCGCGGCGGGGGAGGCGCTGTACCTGCCAGCCGGTAATATCCACGCGTATCTGAGTGGGCTCGGAATCGAGCTGATGAGCGCCTCGGACAACGTGCTGCGCGGCGGCCTCACGCCGAAGCACATCGATGTGCCCGAGCTGCTCAGCGTGCTGGATTTCACGCCAGCCGCGGTGCCGTACCTGCACTCGACATCGCCGTCTGAGAGTGTCGCTGCTTTCACGCCGGATGATGCTGACTTCGAGCTTCTTCGCATTGATGGCATGTTCCTCGACGCCTCGGTCGTGCTCACAGGGCCGGCGATCGCGCTGTGCACCGCCGGCGAGGTGTCGATCTCCGGCGCGGCTTCATCCGCGTCGGTGGTGCTCGGGGACGCTCTCTACATCACGCCGGATGAGGCGGGGTTGCGGTTTACCGGGTCTGGCACGGTGTTCGTGGCGACGACGGGGGCGTAGCGGCGGTATCTGCTGTTGTTCCGCATTCTCACGCCGGGACGGATACCGAGAACGCCCCCGGAGGCCGAACTGGCTTCAGCGCCCCCACTAGCCTGTAGTGATGACTTGGTTAGTGACCGGCGGCGCCGGCTACATCGGCGCCCATGTAGTGCGAGCGCTTCGGGATGCCGGGCTCACCCCCGTCGTGCTGGACGACCTCTCGAGCGGACACCGGGATTTCGTACCCCACGATGTCGCCTTTGCGCACGGCACCATCCTCGACGGTGAACTGGTGCTCGACACCCTCAAGCGGCACGAGGTGACCGGTGTCATTCACGTCGCCGGCTTCAAATACGCGGGCGTGAGTGTTCAGCGCCCGCTGCATACCTACGAGCAGAACGTCACCGGCACCGCCGTGCTCCTTGCCGCAATGCAGGATCGGGGGGTCGATCGCATCGTCTTCTCCTCGAGTGCTGCCGTGTTCGGGACCCCGGATGTCGACCTCGTCACCGAAGACACCACGAAAGATCCGCAGTCGCCGTACGGCGAGTCAAAACTCATCGGCGAGTGGCTGTTGCGTGACCAGGGTGTTGCCACCGGGCTCCGCCACACCTCTCTTCGGTACTTCAATGTCGTGGGGTCCGGCGACCCCTCCCTACGGGACACCAGCCCCCACAACCTCTTCCCGCTCGTGTTCGACGCGCTCGCCGAGGGGCGCGTTCCGCGGATCAATGGCAACGACTACCCCACGCCCGATGGCACCAACGTGCGCGACTACATCCACGTATCCGACCTGGCGATCTCGCACGTGGCCGCCGCGCGGCACCTCGATGCGGGTGAGCCGCTCGAAGCCGCCTACAACCTCGGCAGCGGAGACGGCGTCTCGGTCGGCCAGATCATGGCGACAGTAGCGGATGTCACGGGCATCCCGTTCACACCGGAAATCGGTCCGCGCCGCCCCGGTGACCCCGCACGGATCGTCGCCACGGGTGCACTGGCCGCCCGTGATCTCGACTGGAAGATGCGCCACAGCCTCGCCGACATGGTCTCCAGCGCCTGGGCGGCACGGCAGCTCTCAGCCCACTGACAGGGTTTCGCTGAGGGCGCAATATGTGCTATCCCCCGTTTGAGTGACGCGGCGCGTCGCGAACCCTCTAGGTCGGATTGAGCGTTTACGATTTGCGACTTGACGTGGCCGAACTACACCGGTGTAATTATCTCAAACGCATTCACGCAAGTCGTTCGTGATCGCGGAGGGGAGACTGTGATATGGCGCCAGAAAATTTCCGCAGCGCTGTGACAGGGGGCGTGGTCCCCGATAACTGGTTTGTCGACCCGGTGCGCCTCGGCGTTCCCGGTGTTCGCCCGGCCGATGGGCTCGCCCTGGACGAGAATCCGTTGTCGTGGCAGACCGATTCGTTGTGTGCCCAGACCGATCCGGAGGCATTCTTCCCGGAGAAGGGTGGTTCCACGCGGGACGCGAAGAAGATTTGCACCTCCTGCGAGGTTCGTAACCAGTGCCTCGAATACGCGCTGGCAAACGACGAGCGATTCGGTATCTGGGGCGGACTGTCGGAGCGTGAGCGTAGGAAGCTGCGTAAGCGGGCGTAGGGCGTCGCCCGCGACATCGGTATTTCAGCGAGCGTAAGCGGGCGAGCGGCGTCACTCCTGACATCCGTCTCCCGTTTTTCCCACCACCTCCCTATCTGAATAGAAAGGTGGTGGGAAAAACGCGAGGCGGATCGGCGCGAGGCGTGATCGGCGCGAGGCGGGGCAGACAACCGTCTCCCGGGTATGTCAGCGGGCGTAAGGCGTCGCCCCGGATAATCACCTCCCGTTTTTCCCATCACCTCCCTGTCTAAATAGAGAGGTGGTGGGAAAAACGCGAGGTGAATCGGCGCGAGACAAGACGGCGCGACAGAAACAGCGGGACAGCGCGACAGGGTCGGCGGACAGGGTCGGCGGACAGGCTCTACCGGAGCACCGGCTTTCGGCCGCTGTGCGTGTCACGGCCGACTGACCGCCAAGCGCGCTTAGTCTCAACAGGATGCACACGAGAGTCACTGCGATACTCGTTGCCCGCTCGGGGGCGGCGCACCTCGAACGAACCCTCGCGGGGCTCAATCGCCAGACGAGGCGGCCTGACGAGATCGTCGCGGTGGATGCCGGCTCAACCGACCGCAGCGCAGAGTTGCTGGCGGCATCCGGGCCGACTCAGCTCGTCACCATCACCGGTAAAATCGATTTCGGCACCGCGATCGCACGAGCGCTTACCGTGGCAGCCCCCGCCGAGTCGGTCAACGACTGGATCTGGCTGCTCGCCCATGACAATGCGCCGCAGCCGGCCGCCCTCGCGGCACTGCTCGGCGCGGTGGAAATCGCCCCCTCGGTCGCGGTAGCCGGTCCAAAGCTCATGCGCTGGGACCAGCCAGAAGTCATCGCCGAATACGGCGAGACGATGACCTATTACGGCGCCTCGATCGCGCTCGTCGAAGCCGAACTCGACCAGGCCCAGCACGACGTGCGTTCCGACGTGCTCGGAGTCGCCGCTGGCGGCATGCTCGTGCGCCGCTCCCTGTGGAATACATTGGGCGGTTTCGACCCTGCACTGCCGAGCGTTGATGCCGCCCTCGACTTCTCGGTGCGCGCCCGACTGGCCGGCTTCCGGGTTGTTGTGGTGCCCGGTGCCAAGGTCTCAAGCGATGGTGGACCGGAGATGTTCGGGCGAACCACCGTCTCCGATCGACGCCGTGCGACCACTCGCCGTGCGGCACAGTTGCACCGCCGACTCGTCTATGCACCCGCGGCAGCGTTGCCATTGCATTGGCTGTCGCTTCTTCCGCTTGCCATCCTCAGAGCTATTGGCCAACTGCTCGCCAAGCGCCCCGGGGCTATCGGGGGTGAATTCGGGTCGGCGATCACAGCAGCATTTGGAGGCAGCCACATCGGTGCGGCGCGGCGCAACATCAAGCGCACCAGGCGGGTCGGTTGGGCATCCATCGCACCGTTGCGGATGCCGCCGGCCACCGTGCGAGAACGTCGAGCCCAGGCGCGCGATGCCCAGCGCACGCATTCTGCCGCCGTCATCACCGGAGCCCGGGCCGGGTTCGTCACCAACGGTGGACTGTGGGTTGTACTTCTCGCCGGCATCATCGGGCTGATCTCCTGGGGATCCCTTATCGGAGCGTCCTCCGTGACGGGAGGAGCTCTCTCCCCGCTCAGCGACACCGTCGGGCAACTGTGGTCGCATGTCGGCTACGGGTGGCGCGAAATCGGTGTCGGGTTCATCGGAGCCGCCGATCCGTTCACCTATTTGCTCGCCGTCCTCGGTTCAATCACCTCCTGGTCACCTTCGTTCAGCCTTGTGCTCGTCTATCTGCTCGCTCTCCCGCTCGCCGCCCTCGGGGCATGGTTCGCTGCCCGGCAACTCAGCACGCGCGCGTCGTTGCCCGCACTCGCCGCATTCCTCTGGGCGATCGCCCCTCCGCTCACCGGCGCTCTCAACGGTGGGCACCTCGGGGCCGTCATCGCTCACCTGCTGCTGCCGTGGCTCGTGCTCGCGGTGCTGAACGCTCCGCGATCGTGGGCCGCCTCCGCCGGCGCCGCGCTGCTTCTCGCGGCCATCGCGGCATCCACTCCCAGCCTGGTACCGGCGCTCGTGATCGCACTGCTGGCCTGGATCGTGGCCCGGCCGAAGAGCGTCCATCGGTTGTTGGGCATCCCGATTCCGGCGATCGCCCTGTTCGCCCCGCTGATCGTGCAGCAGGTGCTGCGCGGCAATCCGCTCGCTCTGTTTGCCGACCCGGGAGTGCCCGCGCCCACGGCAACCGGAACGGCCCTGCATCTTGCGCTGCTCTCATCATCCACCGGTGTGAACGGCAGGGACGGACTCAACGGCTGGTCGGCGGTCGTGCAATCCTTCGGTCTTCCTGGAGTCTCGGCGATCATCATCGTTGCCGCCCTCCTCCTGCCGGTCGGAGTGCTCGCGTTGCTGTCGCTCTTCGTTCCGGGGTCGCGCCGAGCGATTCCGTCGATGATCATCGCGCTTCTCGGGTTTGCAACCGCCGTCGCGGCATCACACGTGCAGGTCTCGCACATTGGATCGGCCGCGGTGCCGGTCTGGACCGGTTCCGGCCTCAGCCTTTTCTGGCTCGGGCTCGTCGCCAGTGTGTTGATCGCGCTTGATGCCCTCGGTCGTTTTGCCATTCCGGTTGGCATTCTCACCGCGGTGACCGTCACTTTACTCGTGCTTCCGACGCTCGGCAGCGCGCTGCTCAAGACGACTCCCGTCGAGGCGGGCGCGCGTATCCTGCCCGCGGTGGTTACCGCTGAAGCGGAGCAGCATCCTGGCGTCGGCACCCTGGTGCTCACGAGCCAGTCCGATGGTGGCCTCTCCGCGACGGTGCAGCGCGGGTCGGGGTCGACCCTTGACGACCAGTCGACCCTCGCCGCGACATCCGCGTCACCGGATGCGAGGACGCGTCGGGTCGCGACTGTTGCGGGAAACCTGGCTTCGCGCAGCGGATTCGACGCTGGCTCAGAACTCACGAAGCTGTCGATCGGTTTCGTGCTGTTGACCCCGGACGACACGGCGGTGCATAAACGTACTTCTGAGGCCCTCGACAGCAATGCTCTGTTCGCCCCGGTCGGTGCCACGGACAACGGGCTGCTTTGGCGGTTCGAAGGACTCTCGGGCCAGAAGACGATCACGACGGCAGGAAACACCGACACCGCTCTCGGCACCTTCATACTCCTCGGCCAGGGCACCGTCTTCGGGATGACCCTGCTACTCGGAATCCCGACCGCGCGCCGACGACGACGGCTCGCGGTGAGCGGATCCAACCCCGGCCAGCCCGCCGATACCTTCGATGGGGATGGTGAAAATGACTGATCCGTCTAAACCCGTCGAAACACGTGTGTACGTCACCGAGGTCGAGGACGTCGCCGAGCCGGTGGCCAGGTCCCCGCGCACGGCCCGCGGCGCCGTGATCGTCGGCGCGCGCATCCTCACCGGTCTGATCGGCGTTGGTGTCGCGGCGGTCACCATCGGCGCCGCAATTCTTGTGCCGCTGCCGAGCCACAAGGAGACGCCCGCGTCCCGGCTCATCACTCCCGTGGCATCCGCCCAGAAGCGAGTGTGCGCGGGCCCGCTGCTCAGACTCGGTGACGATGCTGGACAAGCGGCGACCTCGGTCTCCTCCGTCGGCAAGCCGGAGGTGCGCTACAGCCAGTCGGCCGGCACAGCGACTCGCGCGCCGCTGGCCTCCACCGACAGCACCACGGGCGTCGCGCCCGACCTGCTCACGCTTCCTCCGCGATCGACCAACTCGTCGCTGCTGCCACTACTTTCGGGCAGTCAGGTGCAGGCGGTGTCATCCGGCGATCTCGTCGGGCTGGCCGCTGCGGAGTGCGCGGAACCCAGAAGCGACAGCTGGCTCGTCGGCGGCGCGACCGATACCGGGCGCACCACTCTCGTTACCCTCAGCAATCCGAGCAATGTCGTCGCGACGGTGAACATGAGCATCTTCGCCGAAAGCGGCCCCATCATCGCTGCGGGCATGGACGGTATCGTCGTGCCTCCTGGCGGGCAGCGGGTGCTGTCCCTCGCGGGATTCGCACCGGATGTCACCTCCCCGGTCGTGCGCGTGCAGAGCCGTGGCGGCCAGGTCGTCGCCCACCTGCAGCAGTCGATCGTGCGCACCCTCGAGCCCGGCGGAGTGGACGTTATCGGGGCCTCGGCCAACCCCTCGACGCTGACGGTGATCCCGGGTCTCGTGCTTTCCAATGGAACAGCGGTAGCGGCTCGTCAGGCGGAGAGCGGGTTCGGCGACCTCAGCTCGATCATCCGCCTCTTTCTGCCGGGCACCGACCCTGCCCGCGCAGAAATCACGATCGTGCCGGAGAACGGCTCGGAGGCCGCGACGCCGGTGCGGGTTGTTGTGCAGCCGGGCATCGTCACCGAGGTGCCGCTCGATTCCTACCCCGACGGCAGCTACACCGTGACGATCGCCAGTGATAAGCCACTGGTTGCCGGGGCGCGAATCTCCACTGTTGGCACGACGGGCAAGACTGATTTCTCCTGGTCGACGTCGACGACGAGACTGTTCCGGCGGGCGCTGTTGACGGTGGCTCCAGGGCCAGCGCCCCTCCTGCACATAGCGAATCCGACGCAGAAGGATGCCGTGGTCACTTTGACCGAGGCGGGAGCGGCTGAGGCGGGAGCAGCCGACATCCCGTTGACCGTGCCAGCGGGGCGCACGGTCACCCAAACGGTGACCGGAGGAGCGAACTATGCCGTCACGGGGTTCGATGCACTCGCCCTCTCCGTCAGTTATGTCGGTGATGGCACACTCGCGGCCTTCAGCGTGAGCCCATCAGCCCCGGCGGCACGCCCGATTGTGATCTACCCGTAGGCCTTCTCGTCCAGCTCGGCCACCGGGGCTAGAGGTGGCGGAAGCGCTCGGGGGCGAGGTCCCAGGGATCTTTGCCGAGCAGCTCAGCGACGGCGCGAAATACACAACTCTCGATGAGCATGCGGCGGTGCAGATCGTCGGTGCGATGGAGTCGGGCGAGCCGCTCGATCGGCAGACGAAACAGGATCACACGCTTGTCGGGCACACTCACGCTCCAGCGGTCGATACCGCCGGCGGGCGTAATTTGGCTCGGCAGGCCAGCGACTTCGAATGACACCTCGGCGAGTTCATCCGGCCACAGATCTTTGAGGTATTCCGCGGTGGCCGAGACGGTGAGGTCGAACAGGTCCGACCGGGTGTGCAGCAGGGGAAGGTAGGGCCCTGTCACCGCGGAACGCAAGCCTCGACCGTGCCGGTCGCGCGACCCAAGCCTCGCCGACGGGCGAACGATCCGAGAGCGGGTCATGTCAAAAGTGTACGCGGCGCGTTCTCGCTCTACGGCGGCGCTAGGGTGGATTCAAATGGACGGTCGACCGTGTAGCAAAGTGGCATGTACGGCCGACGCCGTGTCGACCCTCACGTACGTTTACGCCGACTCGATGGCCGTGCTCGGGCCGCTCAGCCGTTTCGCCGAGCCGCACAGTTACGACCTCTGCGCCAAGCACTCCGATCGCCTTTCCGTGCCTCAGGGCTGGCAGGTGATCCGGCACGTCTCGCTTGGTATGTCGGAAGAACAGCAGCGGCGCAGCCTGTAAATTGGCAGCATGCCTGCCCCTATTGATCTCACTCCATTCATCAAGGCCTATGACGTGCGCGGTCTCGTGGGGTCTCAACTCACCCCGGAGGTGGTCGAGGCTCTCGGTGCGGCGTTCGTCGATGAGATCGAGGGAGCGGGTAAAGATGTCGTAGTCGGGTACGACATGCGAGATTCTTCGCCAGGGTTCGCCGCCGCCTTCGCAGTGGGAGTCCAGGCTCGTGGCGGGAACGTGCTCTCGATCGGACTGTGCTCTACCGATGAGACCTACTTCGCGTCCGGCCACTTCGACGCCCCCGCTGCGATGTTCACCGCCAGCCACAACCCGGCCAGCTACAACGGCATCAAGTTCAGTCGGGCCAAGGCGCAGGGCATCAGTTTCGACACCGGGCTCAAAGCGATCCGCGACCGCGCGCAGGCCTACCTGACCGGTTCGATCGAGCCGGTCTCGAAGCCCGGCACATTTCGATCGTTCGATGTGATCGCCGATTACGCGGCTTACCTGCGGTCTCTGGTGGATCTCACCAAGATCCGCCCGATCCGGATCGTCGTGGATGCAGGCAACGGCATGGGAGGGATGACTGTGCCGGCGGTGCTCGGCACGGCCGCCGGCTTGCCCGCCCTTCCGATCGAGATCATCCCGCTGTACTTCGACCTCGACGGCACCTTTCCCAACCACGAGGCCAACCCGCTGGAGCCCGCAAACATCGTCGACCTGCAGAAGGCGGTCATTGAACACGGGGCGGATCTCGGTCTCGCTTTCGACGGCGACGCCGACCGCTGCTTCGTCGTGGATGAGGAAGGCGGCGCCGTCACACCTTCCGCTGTTGCTGCCGTCGTGGCCTTGCGGGAGATCAACCGGGCGCGGGCGCTACAGCCGGACGGCGACATCTTCGTGATCCACAACCTCATCACGTCGCGTATCGTGCCCGAGACCATCGAGGCTGCCGGAGCGATCCCGGTGCGCACGAAGGTGGGGCACTCGCTCATCAAGGACCAGATGAGGATCACCGGGGCGATCTTCGGGGGCGAGCACTCAGCCCACTACTATTTCCGCGACTTCTGGGGTGCCGATAACGGCATGCTGGCCGCGATGCACTTCATTGCCGAATTCGGCTCGCAGCCAGCCCCGGTCTCGACGATCTCAGAGAAGTACACACCGTATGCCCTGAGCGGAGAGGTCAACTCGACCGTTTCGGACATCCCGGCTGCCTACGACCGCATTGTGGAGGCGTACACCGGGGTGGGTGACTTCGATGAGCTGGACGGCCTCACGGTCACCGGGATTGTTGGCCAGGACGAGCCGTTCTGGTGGTTCAACGTGCGCCCGTCGAATACGGAGCCGCTGCTCCGCCTGAACGTAGAAGCCGGCACGATAGCGGTCATGGAAAGCGTCAGAGATGACGTGCTCGCGCATATCCGGCAGTAAAAACTAAGGGTGATTCGCCTTGGCGCTCTATGGGAGGCACACAGCAACAGTCTCCGGCGACACGCAGGTGAGGACGCGTAGTCTATGGCCATGACGATGACTGCCCCCAGCACAGCCCTGCAATTCAAGGTCGCCGACCTCTCCTTGGCCGAAGCGGGACGCCACCAGTTCCGTCTCGCCGAGAACGAGATGCCCGGCCTCATGGCCCTCCGCAGGGAATTCGGTGAGTCAAAGCCCCTCGCTGGCGCGCGTATCGCGGGCTCTCTTCACATGACCGTGCAGACCGGAGTGCTCATTGAGACTCTCGTGGCGCTCGGCGCACAGGTGCGCTGGGCCAGTTGCAACATCTTTTCAACCCAGGATGAGGCGGCGGCGGCCATCGCCGTCGGGCCAACGGGCACGGCCGATGCTCCCGCCGGAGTGCCCGTATTCGCTTGGAAGGGCGAGACGCTCGAGGAGTACTGGTGGTGCACCTCCCAAGTCTTCGACTGGTCGGCAGAAGGCTTCACCGGCCCGAATATGATCCTCGACGATGGGGGAGACGCGACGATCCTCGTGCACAAGGGCCGTGAATATGAACTCGCTGGCGCGGTACCGGATGCTACGGAAGATGACAGCCACGAATGGCGCGTGATCCTCGACACCCTTCGCGCGTCGCTCGCTGTAAGCCCGGACCGGTGGACCGTCATCGCCTCTGAAATAATGGGGGTCACCGAGGAGACGACGACCGGTGTGCACCGTCTTTACGAGTTGGCCCGGACCGGGCAGCTGCAATTCGCCGCCATCAATGTGAACGACTCGGTGACCAAGAGCAAATTCGACAACAAGTACGGCATCCGCCATTCGCTGCCCGATGGGCTCAACCGAGCAACCGATGTACTCATCGGCGGCAAGGTCGCTTTCGTCGCTGGCTACGGCGATGTCGGAAAGGGGTGCGCCGAAGCTCTCAAGGGCCAGGGTGCCCGCGTGATCGTGAGTGAGATCGACCCAATCACCGCACTGCAGGCCGTGATGGACGGATTCCAGGTCACCACAATCGAGGATGTCGTTGGCGACGTCGATATTTTCGTCACCGGTACCGGCAACGAGAATGTGCTGACAGTCGGGCATATGCTCGAAATGAAGCACCTCGCAATCGTTGCAAACGTCGGACACTTCGACAACGAGATCGATATGGCCAGCCTCGAAAAGCTTGCGGGCACTGAGAAGGTCGAGATCAAGCCGCAGGTGCATGAGTGGCGGCTCCCGTCCGGTCGCAGCATCCTCGTGCTGTCTGAGGGCCGCTTGATGAACCTCGGCAATGCCACCGGGCACCCGTCGTTCGTGATGAGCACTTCGTTCACGAACCAGGTGCTTGCTCAGATTGAGCTCTACGTGCGCGGCGAGAACTATCCGATTGGGGTGTACGTTCTGCCGAAGCACCTCGATGAAAAGGTCGCGCGGCTTCACCTCGACGCGCTGGGCGTGAAGCTCACGGAGCTGTCGGTGAAGCAGGCTGCGTACATCGGCGTGCCGGTCGAAGGTCCGTACAAGGTGGATCACTACCGGTACTGATCATCTGCAGTGTGGTCACGGGTGCGGAAAGTCGAGCAAGAAAGTGGCGCTGGTCTCAGCGTCGGGGCGAGTCGCATCGTAGTTTTGTCATGGGGTCGACCCTAGACTTTTTAACATCAGGACGATCCCTGAAAAAGGGGACTGAGATATGACCGTCGGCAACAGCCATCGCCCCGCGCTAGAAGTCATTCCATTCTCGATGCCCTATCGCAGCTTGAACGAACTGGCCAACGTGTCCGAGGTGCTTCGTTCCGGGCATGTGCACGGGGACGGCATCTTTACCGCACGTGCTACAAAACGACTTCTCGGCATCACCACCGCCAACCACGTGCTGCTGACCACATCGGCCACTCATGCGCTCGAGATGGCGAGCACACTGCTCGACATCAGTGACGGGGACGAGGTCATCCTGCCGAGTTTCACCTTCCCGTCAGCGGCTGACGCAGTTGCACGCACCGGAGCAACCTGCGTGTTTGTAGACATCGACCCTGTCACCGGCAACATTGATCCACAGCAGGTGAGTGAGGCAATCGGCCCCCGTACCAAGGCCATTTCCATCATGCATTATGGCGGGGTTCCGGTACAGATCGACGCGATCCTGTCGATCGCTCAACATCACGATCTCCCAATCATTGAAGACAATGCCCATGGGCTCGGCGGGCTCAGCGGAGAGCACCGGCTCGGGACGGTCGGCGTTCTTGCCGCCCAGAGTTTTCATGACACGAAAAACGTTCACTCGGGCGAGGGCGGCGCCCTTTTGATCAACGATCCCTCGTTGGTGGAGCGTGCTGAGATCATGCGAGAGAAGGGCACCAATCGGTCGCAGTTCCTTCGCGGCCAAGTGGATAAATACAGCTGGGTCGAGGTCGGATCGAGCTACTTGATGAGCGAGCTCAATGCGGCTGTCCTTGATTCTCAGCTCTCGGCGTTCGACGATATCCAGCACGCGCGATTCGGGGTCTGGGACCGTTACTCACGCGAGTTGGAAGAATGGGCCGCTGAAAGCGGGGTGCGGCGCATGAGCCCGCCGCTCGGCATTCACTCCGCTCATGTGTTTTTCCTGGTCATGCCCGATTGGGAATCGCAGACTTCGCTGATCTCGCATTTGCGAGCCGCCGGTATCATCGCGACATTCCACTATGTACCGCTCGATTCCAGCCCGGCGGGCCGGCGCTACGGACGTGTTTTGCAGCCCCTCACTCAGAGTGAGGACTTCTCCCGTCGAATCGTCCGGCTGCCGCTATGGGCCAAAATGCCGGAGGACTATGTGGCTAGGGTGATTGCGGCGGTCATGGAGTTCCCGGGTCGATAGGGTTTAACCGTGATGGAAAGCCTGCAATCGAACGTCGTCGCGTGAATGCGGTCGGACGTGCTCTATCCTCCCTGAAGACGGAGGGCATCAAATCGACCGCCTGGCGAGGTGCAAAATACCTCACGAACCGTTTTGGCCCTTTCGTCGTGACTCCGCTGTCTTCGGTGTATCGGGATGACGTGATCGCGGTCGACTGGACGAAGCCGACAAATTTCAACGGAATGTCGATTGCCGGCACAGACGGCAAATATCGGGTCGCGTGGGTGATCAGTCCGCCGAGTCGCACGAGCGGCGGTCATCAGAATGCCTTTCGCTTCATGAGCTTCCTCGAAGATGCCGGACATGAGCTGACCGTCTATCTCTACTCACCGGGCAAGTTTCCCGTCGTGAACCTGGAAGAAATTCAGTTGATGATGCACAGCATGAGCGGCTATCCCGACCTAGTAGGTCGGTTGAAGCTGTACGACCCCGAAGCAGGGTTTGCGCCCGGCTACGACGCCATCGTCGCGTCCGACTGGGAGGCGACCTACGCGGCCTACCGCTATGAGGGCGCCGCGAAACGCTTCTACTTCGCCCAGGACTTCGAACCGTTTTTTTTCGCCGAGGGCAGTGACTATGTGCTCGCGGAGAACTCATATCGCCTCGGGTTTCATGGAATCGCCGCGGGCCAGTGGCTGGGGGAGAAGCTGCGCACCGACTACGGCATGTCGTGCGATGCGTACGACTTCGCCGTCGACACCACGCGTTATACCTTTGCCAACACCGAGCGCCGCACCGAGATCGCGTTCTACGTTCGCCCGCCGACTCCGCGACGAGCGACGGAATTCGGTCTTCTCGCTCTCAGCGAGGTCGCCCGACTGCGACCAGACATCACGATCAATCTCGTGGGTTGGGATATGTCGGGGTATGACGTGCCGTTCGCCTACGTGAATCACAAGGCGGTTGACATCGCTCAGCTTGACGCCATTTACAATCGTTGCGCGGCGGGGCTTGTGCTGTCGCTCACCAACATGTCACTGCTGCCGATGGAACTGATGGCGAGTGGCGTAGTACCCGTCGTCAACGATGCGCCCAACACGCGCGGGGTATTCGACAGCCCGGATGTCGAGTACGTGCCGATGTCGCCGAAAGCCATTGCCGCCCGCCTGATCGCCATCGTTGACCGGCCGGATGCGGTCGAGAACGGCGCACGAATCGCCAAGGCGATCAGCGATACGAACTGGTCTGATCCGGCGAGCCAGTTCATCGGCTCGTTCGAGAAGGCCATGCGAACGGCGCTCTGAGTGACCGAGCCGGTACAACATTTTCGCGAAGTGGCGTCTCTGAATGCCACTATCGTCATCCCGACATTGAACGGCGAACGGTATCTTGATCGGCTGCTTTCGATGCTCGAGCGCCAGGACTTCGCCGGCGCTGTTGAGGTGCTTGTCATCGATTCCGGTTCTACTGACAGCACCCTGACAATCGTGCGCGCCCACCCGGAGGTTCGCCTGCACGAGATACCCAATTCTGAATTCGGGCACGGAAAGACTCGAAACCTGGCCGCACAACTCGCCCGGGGGCAGATCGTCGCGTATCTCACGCAGGATGCCCTCCCCAGCTCAGCCGGGTGGCTCACCGCTCTCATCGCGCCGCTCGATCCTGGCGGAGCAAATGCCATGGCGGTATTCGGCAAGCAGGAACCCCGCCGGGGATGCTTTCCTCTGCAGAAGTACGAAATCCAGGCCGTCTTCGCGCGATTCGGCGATGAATTGGCACTCTATCAACGCTCCGAGCGGGCACCCACAAGCTCGGAGATGGACCTGCTCGCCTTCTATTCGGACGTCAACTCGGCCGTACGCCGAGAGTTTCTCCTCAACGTGATTCCCTACCGCGATCTCTCCTACTCCGAAGACATGGCCTTCGCCCGAGACCTGATCGAGGCCGGCTACCGCAAGGCATACTCCCCGGACGCGAGCGTCGAGCACTCCAACGACCTCAGCTTTCGCGAATATGGCAAGCGAATCTTCGACGAAACCCTTGCCATGCGCCGAGTGGATGAGAGCGCCCCGATGTTCGGCTTCGGGGGGGCGGTGCTGAGAGCCGGCTACGGCATCCTCAAAGACTCGGTCCGAATAATCTGCGATTCAGATTATGGACTGGGGACTACCCTTCGGTGGCTCGTTTTGAACCCGTGGTACCACGCGTCCAAATGGCGCAACTACGGTCGCGCGGCGCGGGTACGACTCGACGACCGCAGAACGATTGAGGCGCACTCACTCGAGCGTGAGCGGATACGGCACGCGCGACCCGATAGCTAGCCGCGCCTCCCGACGAGGATTCTGCGCAGTCGGGGCGAGATTGGGCCGCGCGTATGCGTCAGGCCATGGGCCGCGCCGATGACCGTTGCGGTCAGCTGGCGCCAGCGCCGCGGCCCCGAGACGATGGTGATCCAGGTCGGCCCGATTTCGCGCTTGATCGCCGAGATCACCCATCGCGGGCGGATGCGTGAATAACGCAGAAAGAGGTCGATGTTGTTTCGGGTGATGAAATACCGGCGGGTGGGGCCGTGGTACTCGTAGGTGCGTGGGCGTCCCCGCTCATCACAGCGAGCCACCCCGAAAGGTCTCAGGGCGACCTGCTCTCCGAGCGAATGCCTGATGTCGGTTCCCGGCCCCACGGCGATCCGGTACCCGTACTGCGCAATGCGCAGACAAAATTCAGTGTCGACGCAATCGATGAAGAGTCGCTCGTCGAAGAGCCCGCACTCCTCGAGGCACTCGGCGCTGATCAGAAAGCCCGACTGGATCGCCTCCCGAACCAGGCCGAGTCCTTCGGCCGTGTAGTGCTCGGGGATGGACGGTTGCCCGTTGATACGATCGGTGCAGACGACGCCGAGTCGTGTTGCTGGGGCCGCGATGCGAAAGGCTGCCTCGCAGTCGGATACATAGTGATCCGGTAGCACGGTGTCCTGATCGAGGGTGAGCACGAAATCAGCGGAGCCGGCGATTGCCATTCGAATGCCGATATTGAGCGCCGCCGCGATCCCGTCGTTGCTCGGGCTTCGCACGATCTCGCAGCCGAGCTCGCCTGCTGATTCGAGAATCCCTGCCGGATCGTCCGGGCTTCCGTCGTCGACGACGATGATTGCTGCCACCTGTGGGATGAGAGCACGGATCCCCACCAACAACGCCTCATCGGGCCGAAATGTGGGTACGACGGCAACAATCCTCACGCCGGTTGCTCGTTCGATTTCGGTCACACATCATTATCGAGGGCGCAGGATGCCCGACCAACCGGCGCGTTACAGTAAGGGCTGGTGGGACAACAAGGGAAGAATCGAGTGCCGTGATCAATTCGAACAGTGAGTCCTGGGTCGGGCCTGAGGCGGAAATCGAGAGTGTCGATCGCCTAAATTCCCTCGAGAATTTGCTCCAGCTCACCGATCGGATCAAGAGCCTCGAGGCAGAGCTCACGCAGGTCAGCACGACGCGCGTGCTCCGTCCGACCGAGCAGCTCGATGCCGAGCAGCAGCTGATTGCGATGCGCACGTCCCCGCCGTGGCGAGTCGGTCGCGTCGTCACCATCCCTCTGCGCATCGTGCAGCGGATGCTGCTCCGAAACTCGAACCGGTGAGTTCTCTGCCCACGCTCACAATATGGGTCGATGGGGTTGATCGTTCGCGGGCCGACGTCGAACGGGCGCTGCGCGAAGCCGCTCGGCAGGCCGCTCCGGGCACAGAGTTCGTCTGCCTTATCGCCGCCGACGAGCGATACGGCGAGGATTGGCCCGTTGACGCGGCGGTGCGGGTCGTTCCGCTGCCCGAGGACGACGCGGTGTCACTGAATCGCCTGCTGTCGCAGACGCGGAGCGACTGGGTCGTCTGGATTGATGCGTCGGCGCGACTGGCCCCGGGAGGACTCGGCCACGTCGAGTCCGCCGTGGCACGTTTCGACATCGATCTTCTGTACGGCGACTCGCGCCTCCCCGGTTCGCAGAGGATTCAGCGCCCTGTATTCTCTCCAATTCGACTTCGATCCCAGGACTATCTCGGTGATGTCCGAGGATTCCGGGTGGAAGCGCTTCGCCAGAGCGGCGGGTTCGGCCAAGGACACGCGGGCGCACATCCCCTCGACCTCTCGTTGCGTCTCGGCACGGATGTGGCACGCGTGCTTCGTATCCCGGAGATACTCTCCGTCTGCACCATGCCCGTCCGCCCGGCCACGGAGCAGCACCGGAAGGTCGTGTCTCAATTCCTCGACGCGAGAGATATCGCCGCGGAAGTGACTGTCGTGGCCGAGGCGCTGCAGCTGAATTACCCACTGGTGTCCGCCCCTCTCGTCTCGATCATCATTCCCACCCGAGGAAGTAGCGCAAGAATCCGCGGTACCGAGAGCGTTCTCGTGGTGGATGCCGTGCGCGGCATACTCGAGCGATCGACGTACCCCTCTTTCGAGTTTGTCGTGGTCGCCGATGACGAGACGCCCCAATCCGTGATCGACGCTCTCGTCTGCCTCGCCGGTGACTCCCTTCGTCTTGTGCGGTGGTCCAAGGACTTCAACTTCTCAGCGAAGATGAACCGCGGGGCGATCTTCGCGCGAGGTGCCTACCTGATGCTCCTCAACGACGACGTCGACCTGATCACCCCGGGCTGGATCGAAGCAATGCTCGGCCTCGCCTCGCAGCCGGGAGTCGGACTGGTCGGATCCTTGCTCTTTTTCGAGGATGGAACGGTGCAACACGGCGGACACGTGTACTCGGCGAGTTGGGCGGGACACATCGCGTTCGAATGGCCGGCCGATCGAGACGACGACCTCGGCTCCATGGGCGTCGTTCGCGAAGTCTCCGGGGTTACTGCGGCCTGCGCAATGATCCGCGCTGACACGTTCTGGCAGCTGGGGGGATTCTCGCTCGACTATGCCGGTAACTACAACGATGTGGATCTGTCGCTCAAAGTCCGGGAGAGCGGACGCAGCGTCATCTGGACGCCGCACGCTCGCCTGTATCATTTCGAATCGAAGAGCAGAATTGCCACCGTCGAACCTGCGGAGCTCACGACGTTGCGCGCCCACTGGGGGACTCGGCTGCTGTCAGACCCCTACTGGCCCGCTCGACCCTGACAGCCTTAGCGCTCGGGAAAGCCGTGGGGCAACCCCTCGAGCGCCGGGCGCAGGTGCTCGAGGCGCTGCGCTTCGAGACTCAAGCTGGTGTACTCGCGATCTCGGCGGACCGCCGAGACGGCGGCGAGAAAGAGCTCGGCGTTCACCGTCGGTAGCGGCGAGACGAAGACGGATGCCTCGGTCGCGAGCGAGCGCGACAACCGGGTGCGAGCATCCGGGGTCAATCGTGACGACTGTCGGAGAAACTGTGCGATGCGGCGGGACAAGCCATCGGGCATCCGCGCCACATCGGCTGTCGCGGCCCAGTCGAGCAATTCACTGGGGACCCCGTATACGGGAGGCGTGACCTGTGAGACCCGTTCGTTTTGGCAGTAGGTGCCGGCGAGCAGGTCACCGAGGCGTTTGGTGCGGCCGTTGAGGAGCGCCGTGACCGACGCGATGCCGCCGAGGGTAGAGACTACCTCGAGCACGCTTGTGAGGGCGCGGATAAAGGCATGACGCAATCCGATCGATCCGCCATCGTCGCGAACGATGCGCCAGCCGACTGCGAGTTTGCCGAGTGACTTGCCCTGGCTGAGGGTCTCGACGGCGGTCGGGGCCACGACCAGGCAGAAGACGAGGGCAGAGAGAGTGACGGCTCGTGAGCTCGCCTCGTCGAGGAATCCCCTCAGCCAGGGAGACGTCACGGCGAGCAGGATAAGCAGCCAGAGTCCGAAGTAGGCCAGAAAGTCGATGATCGCGCCGGCCGCCCGCAGGATGAAGCTGATGGGCCGAAGGTCGAGCCCAACGGCCTCGCCGGTCATCAGCTCGAGCTCATCCGAGACCTCAGGATCGTGTGCACCACCCCGCGCCGCCGTCGCCATGTCTAGTATCTAAACAGATGGATCTCGATGCTTACTCCGCCGCGCACCGCGATGACTGGGACGAGCTTGCCCGGCTCGGCGCGAAGCGGCGATTCACGGGCAGCGAATCCGACCGGCTGATCGAGCGCTACCAGTCCGGCGCCAGTCAGCTCTCCGCTATCAAGACAACGGCGGGGCAGTCCGTGCAGGGAGATCGACTGTCCCTGTCCCTGTCCCGCGCCCGCTTGCGCTTCACCGGTGCCGGCAGCAATGTGCTCAGCCAGCTGCCCGCCTTCTTCGGGGCGCAGCTTCCCGCGGCTCTGTACCGCATCCGCTGGACCAGCCTCGTCGTCGCCCTCGCCAGCGCGACTATCGCCGTGCTCTACGGCTTCTGGGCACTCAACACACCAGGAGTGCTCTCTCACTTCGGCACCGAGGAATTTCGTAAGCAGTTCGTGGAGCAAGACTTTGTGAACTACTACTCCAATCACTCACCCTCGTCGTTCACGGGGCAGGTCTGGACGAACAACGCGTGGCTCGCGGCGCAGTGTGTTGCGTTTGGCATAGTCGGCGTCTACGCGCCGTACCTTCTGTTCATGAACGCGCAGAATATCGGACTCTCCGGGGCGCTGATGGCTTCCCACGACCGGCTTGATGTCTTCTTCCTCTACATCGCCCCGCACGGCCAGCTGGAGCTGTACTCGATCTTCGTCGCCGGAGCGGCCGGATTGACCATCTTCTGGTCGTGGATCGCTCCCGGTGCCCGCACGCGCGGGCAGGCGCTCGCTGAGGAGGGACGAGCCCTGTTCACCGTTGTGATCGGGCTGATCTTTTCCCTCCTCGTCTCCGGCATCATCGAGGGTTTCGTTACCCGCCAGGATTGGCCCTGGGCGATCAAGATCGGAATCGGAACGGTGGCGATCGGGTCGTTCCTGTTCTACCAGTGGGTGATCGGCCGTCGGGCCGTGCGCGCGGGTGAAACCGGCGATCTCGACGAGTTCGAAGCGGGCGCGCGGAGGATCGTCGCGGCCTGACCATTCCCCCTCCAGTTTTGAATCGTTCATGATAAGTGCCATACGATGGCCATGGCTATAGAGCTGCGTGCGGCCCTTCGTGCCGCAGGTCTGCGCGTCGCACCGGGTCGTCTCGCCGTGCTCGAGGCGTTGGACAGGCATCCGCACTCCACCGCCGAGACGCTGAAAGTGGCATCCGCTGCGGGACTCTTGATCCAGTCCGTGCACAATGTGCTCGCCGATCTGACGGCGGCCCGGATAATCCGTCGCACTAAGCCAGTTGGATCCGCGGCGCTCTACGAGCGTTATATCGGAGACGACCATCATTACGTGGTGTGCCCCAAACGCGGAGCCGTGGCCGACCTTGACTGCATCCATGGTGAGGCCCACTGTCTCACCGCGAGCAATACCAACGGCCTCACTATCGAGGCCGCCGAAATCACTTTCTGGGGGCGATACCCCTCTGCCAGCAGAAGATAACCACACCGAAGGAGACGGCATCGTGACCGAACCGACAACGAGTTAGACCGGAACCCCGATTTCGAGCGATAACCATTCGCTGACTGCCGGAAACAACGGCGTGACCGCACTGCACGACCGTTACCTGGTCGAGAAACTGACTCAATTCGATCGGGAGCGCATCCCGGAGCGCATCCCGGAGCGAATCGTGCACGCCAAAGGCGGTGGGGCGTTCGGCCCCTTCACGGTGACCGGAGATGGGTCGGCCTAGACCCGGGCAGCCCTGACACCTGGCGCGACGTGTGCGGCTTCTCGGTGACGTTCTACACGACAGAGGGCAACCACGACATCGTCGGAAAAACACCCCGGTATTCTTCATCCGTGACAGGCTCAAGCTTCCCGACTTCATCCACTCGCAGAAGCGCATTCCCGGCTCTGGCCTGCGCGACGCCGATATGCAGTGGAACTTCTGGACCGTGTCACCGGAGTTCGCCCACCAGGTGACCTATCTCATGGGAGACCGCGGTCTACCTCGTTCCTGGCGCGAGATGCCGGGCTTCGGGTCGCACGCCCTTGAGAGGATCAATGCCGCTGGCGAGCGGTCCTGGGTCAAATATCACTTCACTTCGAACCAGGGCAACAAGGAGATGGGTGGAGCCGAGGCCGAACTCATCGCTGGCGCGGATGCCGACTATTACCGCCGCGACCTTCATGACGCGATCGAGGCTGGCGATTTTCCTTCGTGGGACGTCCACGTGACACCGATGCCGCACGAGGAAGCGAAGACCTACCGCTTCAACCTCTTCGACCTCACCACGGTCTGGCCGAAGGCGGACTATCCGCTGATCGCGGTCGGTACCCATGCGCTCGACCGCAATCCGGAGAACTTTTTCGTCCAGATCGCGTTTTCACCGGCCAACACTCTGCCCGGTATCAGCATCAGCCCAGACAAAATCTTGGTCGCCCCAGTTTTCTCCTACCCGGATGCCCAGCGCTACCGAATCGGCTCGAACTCTCACGAGATTCCAGTGTGCGCCCAGAAGACGGCGGTGAACAGTTACAGGTAGGTCGGCGCTGCGCGGCACGGCTTCAAGCCCGCATCCGCTCCCGTCTCTGCCCCGAACTGATTCGGTGGACCCGTGGCGGATGTCGCGGCAGCCGGCGAGAACACCTGGGAGAGCGATGGTGAGCTGGTTTACGCCGCCGCCAGCCTGCACGCGGAAGACGACGACTTCGGCCAGGCTGGCACGGTCTATCGCGATGTGTACGCTGATGCCGCCAAGCAGCGGTTCCTTCAGACGCTGACCGGAGTGGTCGGAGGGGTGCAGAGCGCCGTGATCAAGGAACGCGCGATCCAGTACTGGACGAGCATGGACGTGCTGCTCGGCGCCGCTCTTCGCGTGGAGCTCTCGGCCGCGGCGGTGCTGGTCGAGTAGGTCAAGCGCGCCGCTGCGCCACCTATCTCCCGTCTATCTCCCGTTTTTCCTACCGCCGCCGTGTCTGAACACGGAGGCGGTAGGAAAAATAGGCGGGGGTCACGCCTCGAGGGAAAATGCGACGATCGGGCGCAACTCTGGAAGCGTTTTACAGCCGGCCGGCGGCCTTCAGCGCGATGTAGCGGTCGGCGAGGGCCGGCGGGAGATCCGCGGGGGCACCGGTTACCACATCCGCTCCCAGTTGCCGGATGGCGACCGAGACGCGGGTGGTGTCGAGTATGGCGCGCTCGGCAGCAGCGGCGCGGTAGACGTCGTCCCGATCGCCACGCTCGAGGGAAGCTGACAGTACCGATGGGTCGGTCACGGAGGATACGACGACGGTGTGCTTGCGGGTGAGCTGGGGAAGCATTCCGAGCAGGCCGCGGGAACCGCCGGCCGCATCGATCGAGGTCATGAGCACGACGAGCGCGTGCTGGCTGGTCACCGAGCGCACAAGCGAAGGAACCGACAACCAGTCCATCTCGATGAGGTCGGGATCGATCGGCGCCATCACGGAGACCATGCGTGGGAGCAGCTCCGGTCCGCTGGCCCCCTGGATCCGGCCGCGAACTCGACGATCGAATATCACGACGTCCACCCGGTCGCCGGCCCGGGTCGCGAGCGCGGCGAGAAGCAGCGACGATTCGAATGCCGTGTCGATGCGCGGCTCGTTGGCGATGCGGGCCGCGGAGGTGCGTCCGCTGTCGATCACGATCACGACTCGACGATCGCGTTCTGGCCGCCAGGTTCGCACGACAAGGTCGCTGCGCCGCGCGGTGGCGCGCCAGTCGATCGAGCGCACGTCATCGCCGCGCACGTACTCGCGCAGGCTGTCGAACTCGGTGCCCTGCCCGCGGATCATCACGCTAGTTCGCCCGTCAAGTTCACGCAGTCTCGCGAGCCGGGACGGCAAGTGCTTACGCGAGTTGAACGGCGGAAGCACCGTCACGGCGCCGGGAAGGTCGATGGTCGCCTGTCGGGCCAGGAGTCCGAGCGGTCCGAACGACCGCACCGTCACCTGTGCCGCGCGCCGTTCACCGCGGCGGAACGGGGTGAGGGTGGTGTCGATTCGTCGTCGCTCGCCCGCCGGCAGCACCAGCCGGGCCCGGGTTGGCGATGCGCCAGCCGAGGGCTGCCAGCCGTCCCGCACGATACCGCGAATCGTGCGTCGTCCCAGGTTGGTGAGCAGCAGGGCGGATGCCGCAGTCTCGCCCAGTCGCACCCGGTCGGGCAGCTCTCGCTCGAGTCTGAGCTGCCGCGGGGAACCCGCCAGCAGCAGGTCGAGCACGGCCATGAGGATCGCAAGCAATAGCCAGATGCCGAGTAAATCGGGCTGGTCCAGCAGGATGATCGGCACTACCCCGAGTGCGACGAGCACTACGAACCGCCCCGACCACGCCATCAGAAGCCGCCGCTCATCTAAATCGGCACCTGCACCTGGCTGAGGATTGCGCGCAGGATCGCGTCCGGCGCAACACCCTCCAGCTCGGCCTCCGGTCTCAGCTGGATGCGGTGCCGCCAGACCGGCAGCACCATCGCCTGCACATGATCGGGCGTGATCGAGTCGAATCCGTTGAGCCAGGCCCAGGCCTTCGCGGCCGAGAGCAGTGCCGTCGTTCCGCGCGGACTTACTCCGAGCTTGACGCTCGGGCTCTGGCGCGTTCCCCGGGCGAGGTCAACGATATAGGCGAGCAGGTCAGGGGATACCCGCACGCAGAGAACCTCCTCCTGCGCGGCAGCGAGCTGCGCGGCATCCAGCACGGCCGTGACGCCCGCTGCCTCGAGATTGCGGGGATTGAAGCCCGCGGCGCTGCGCGTCAATACCTCGACCTCGTCGGCCCGCTCGGGGATCTCGAGCACGAGCTTGAGTAAAAAGCGGTCGAGCTGTGCTTCGGGCAGTGTGTAGGTGCCCTCGTACTCGATCGGGTTCTGTGTGGCCGCCACGATGAACGGCACCGGTAATGGGCGGGTCTCGCCGTCCACGCTCACCTGGCGCTCCTCCATCGCCTCGAGCAGCGCGGACTGGGTCTTCGGGGGCGTGCGGTTGATCTCGTCGGCAAGGAGGATGTTAGTGAACACCGGACCGGCACGGAAGTCGAATTCACCGCTGCGCGCGTCATAGACCAGCGAGCCCGTGACATCCCCCGGCATCAGGTCAGGGGTGAACTGAACGCGCTTCGTCTCGAGCTGCAACGCCCGGCTCAGGGTTCGCACGAGCAGGGTTTTCGCAACACCCGGCACTCCCTCGAGCAGCACATGACCGCCGGCGAGCAGCGCGATCATGAGGCCGGTGACGGCGCCGTCCTGGCCGACTACCGCCTTACCCACTTCTGTCCGCACAAGGGCGAATTGATCGCGAAGGGCGGGGGAGCCGCTTGGAGCATCACGGGAGGGTGCGGCCAGGTCAGTCTCGGTCATTGGTTAATTCTCCATGGTGGGCGCTGCGTTTCAAGACGGACGGATGTCGCGGGCAACGAGCCGCTCGAGTTCGAGCAACTCATCGGAGAGCCGCACGAGGTCACGGTCGGTGCGGGGTTCTGTGGTGAGCAGCAGGGATCTGATCTCGGCGGGATCCCGCGCGGTGATCCTCACGACGGCCGCGATCACCTCATCCACCGTCGAGAGCCGCGGCAGGCCGCAGAGCCTGGCCAGCCGGGAAACGGCACCGATACGCAGCGAGTCGAGAGCCCGCAGCCGTGCCGCACCCTTCTGGTAGAGGCGAGCGCGGCCCTCCATCGTCTCGCTCGCCCGCACGACGACCGGAAGATTCTCGACCACGAGGGGTCCGAGGCGGCGTCCCCGCCAGAACGCGGCGACGATAGCAACGATGATGAGCAGCGTGGAGACCGAGCCGACCCAGGGGGGCGTGAGTTCGGCGATGGTCGGGCCGCTGATCGATGAGTCGTCGATCGTCGGGAGGTACCAGACCAACCGATCATTATCGCCGAGCAGGGTGAGCGCGAGCGCGGCATTGCCATATTCGGCGATGTGCTCGTTGGCGAAGGCGTCGGTCGTGCCGACGACCGTGATGTGTCGCCCGGCCCGACCGATGTCGATGACCGAGAAGGTGTTGGTGCCGCTGCCGAAGCATCCGGTCGCATCCGCTGCACCGTCGATGATGCGGAATCCGGATCCGGCACCGGTCACCCGCCCCGCTGCCCGTGCGGCAGGCAGGTCGCAGCGGGCGGTGAGGGAGGCGCGCCCGACGACTCCGGCGAGACCGATCTCTGGCGCCACTGTTTTGGCCTGCGAGAAGGTGGGGGCCACAATCACGACATGCTCGGCGAGGGCGGCGACGGAGCGCAACTGTGCGGAGTCGAGGTGCGAATCGGGGTCGACGAGAAACAGCGTTGAGCCGGGGGAATCGCGCAAAGCAGAGCGCGCGCCGGAAAGGGTCGTGGGAACCGAGACATCCACACCCCGGGTGCGCAGTACCTCGGCGATCGCCTTGCTGCCGGCCGGGGCCGGATTAGTCGGCGAGAAGGGCACACCGCCGGTCTTGGCGCCGGTGGTGACGAGTGCGATCACGGCGATCAGCACCAGGAAGACAGCTGCGATGATCCAAAACATGCCCCTTCGGCTCGCCGCCCGGATCGTGGGGGTGAGAGTGGTGCCGGCCGCCGTCATCGGGTCGGGTCTGACGGCGACAATACCGGACGGGCCGCGCGCAGGTCGCTCTCGAGCGCTATGGCCGAGCGGTAGGCCGCCTCGGTGCCCTCCCGGCTGAGATAACGCACGTCGTCGAAGGCGGATGCCGCGGCCGACAGCCGCTCGGAGAAGGAGGGCAGCACCGTGCCTGCGCGCACCGCGAACTCCCGCGCGGTGGTGCCAGGGGAGACCGTGACCAGCGTGCGTTCGGAAAGCCCGAGGGCGATCGAGCGGAAGATCTCCTCGATGGCAAGCACCCAGTCCGACCGGCGGGCGGCCTCCTCGGCGGCACGGCGCATCGCGGCCGCATCCCGCGCATCGTCATCGGCGAACAGGGAACTGTTTCCCGCACTTTTCCGATTGAGCCTCGGGGCGCCGAAGATGAAGAAAGCCGCGACGAGGGCGGCGATCACCACGATCAGTGCGATGATCAGGATCGGGCCCTGGGCGGCAGGCCCACCGTCGATCTTCAGCGATTGTAGCCAGTCCCAGAATGCCTTCGACGCGCGGTCAAACCAGGTCGGTTGGGCGGCCCGGTATTCCGGTTTCGATAGCTCCTGGATGATCCACCGCTGGGCTTCGGCGGAATCCGGGGCCACCGGCACTTCCCGTCGCAGCAGGGCGAGAGTCGTTGCGATCATGCCCACGGCGACTCGTCCGCAACCAGCGCCGGCGAGGCCTGCGCGCCGTGCAGCAGTGGATCGAGTGCACTCGCGTTCCCCGACTGCTTCGCCTCGACGTAGCGAACCAGCTCGAGGTCGAGCCCCTCCTTGCGCATGCGCAAGTCGAGGTAGATCAGACCTGTCGTGGCCGACTGCACCACGGAGGTGATCGACTGGATCACGACCGCGATCACGACAGCGAGCACGCCGACCGTCATCAGCAGTACGGTCACTCCGCTGCCCTTCTGGCCCTGGGGATCGAAGAGCACCGTTGCCAACTGGGTGACGATGGAAAGGGGAATTGAAGCCACCTGGCTCACGAAGCCAATGATCGCCGCAACGAGAAGCGTGATGCCGAAAGTGCGCCAGAAATAGCCCCGGGTAAGCGACCAGGAGCGGGCCACTGAGTCGCGGATACTGAGGCGCTCGACCATGAGCACGCTCGGCACCAGGGCGAGCTTGGTGCTCAGCCAGGCGAAGGTGACGACCAGCCCGAAAAACGCGAGCACGCCAATCAATACGGCGGCGATGATCCCTCCGGTGCCAAGGCCCACCACGAGCAACACGATGATCACCACGATCGCACCGAGCACAACGGTCAGGGCGAGCACGAGCAGTGAGGCCCAGCCGATCAGCGCCCCAATGCGGCCGCGAGCCTTCGTCCACAGGGCGCGAAGTGTCAGTTTCTCGCCGACGGCGCCGCGCGAGACCTCGAGCACGATGATGCCCTGCAGAACCGCCGAGGCGATTACCGCGAGGAGGGCGGGGATGATCGAGGCCACGATGGTGAGTCCGGTCGCGCCGGCGCTGATCTGATCCGTATTCTGACTGGTGCTCGAATTCACACGCGAGACGGCGTTGAAGAGGACCCCCGCCACCACGAGGATCAGCAGCAGGTATACGCTGCCCTGGATCAGCAGAGCCGCGCCGAAGGTGGGCTTGGGGTTGCGTCGAAGCACCCGGAAAGACGCACCGAGAATCGTGCCGAGATCGAGGGGACGCAGGGGGATGAGTCCCGGCTTCGGCGGCGGAGTCCAACCCGGCTGGGCGCCGCCCCCATATCCGTGGCCGTACCCGTTGCCCGCAGCGGAGTTTTGGCCACCCAAGCGCGGGTCGAGCGGTGGTGCCATCGGAGGCATGACCGGAGGCATGACCGGAGGCACAGGGGGAGCATTGGCTGGCACTGCTTGCCCTGGGCTCGCCCATTTCTGATCGTCGGTCACTCGTGATCCTGTCTTCGAGCCAAAGCATAAAGTGCTCGGGTGTGCAGCGTCCGTCGGGCTGTAACTGCCCAGGGGTTATGCTTCCACACTCGACTACTCTTAGGCGAAAGCAGCTGAGCCAGTCTCAGACCCGAACCGCCACATGAAGACCGGATGATGACCGCACGCATTCTCGTAGTCGATGACGACACCGCCCTCGCGGAAATGATCGGGATCGTACTGCGCTCCGAGGGATTCGAGCCCTCGTTTTGCGGAGACGGCAGTCTCGCGCTCGCCACCTTCCGCGAAGCGAAGCCGGATCTCGTGCTCCTCGACCTCATGCTGCCCGGCAAAGACGGCATCCAGGTGTGCGCGGAGATCCGCACGGAATCCGGCGTACCGATCATCATGCTGACCGCCAAGTCCGATTCGACGGACGTCGTGCGCGGGCTTGAGAGCGGAGCCGACGATTACGTCGTCAAGCCATTCAATCCCAAGGAGCTCGTCGCCCGCATCCGCACCCGATTGCGTCCGACGCCAACCGCCGCCACGAACCTGCTCCAGGTGGGTGACCTTCAGCTGGATGTCGCAGGTCACGAAGTGCGGCGCGGCGAGGCGAGGATCAATCTCACGCCGCTCGAGTTCGAGCTTCTTCTTGCCCTCGCCCTCAATCCGCAACAGGTCTTCACTCGCGAGATGCTGCTCGAACAGGTTTGGGGCTACCACTACAAGGCCGATACGCGACTCGTGAACGTGCATGTGCAACGCCTGCGCGCCAAGGTGGAAGAGGATCCGGACAACCCGCGCATCGTCATGACCGTGCGCGGAGTCGGCTATCGCGCGGGCTCAAGCAGCTGACTAAGTCAATGTGCTGCGCAAAGTCGGGCCGGGAACAGCTATCAACGTGAATAGCTTCGGCTGGCGCTCCTTCATCGATCGTCTAGTGCGGTTCTGGCGGATCTCCCTGCAGTTTCGCACGGTGGCAATCACGGTACTGCTCTCCGGGTTCGCAGTCATCGTGATTGGGGGCTTCATCTCGGTGAGCATCGCCACGAATCTGTTCGCATCGCGCAGCATCCAGGTGCAGCAGGAAGCGCGCACCATTCATAACCAGGCCCAGAGCACCTTCGACGCGGCGCAGCCGGCCAATGACCAGGCACCGACGGTTGAGCTCGACATTGTGGCGAACTCGGTA
>Ga0123339_10000547_pt1 | contig 29130 bp, 25 predicted proteins | sample lystaG_FD_89956 | JGI IMG/M metagenome (GOLD analysis project Ga0123339, IMG submission 89956) | Glacier valley bacterial and archeal communities from Borup Fiord, Nunavut, Canada, to study Microbial Dark Matter (Phase II) -... | ecosystem: Environmental > Aquatic > Freshwater > Ice > Glacier ...
GCGATACGACATACTCGGTCCGTTTGACCCCTAAAAATACGACATACTCGGTCCGTTTGACCCCTAAAAATACGACATACTCGGTCCGTTTGACCCTCTCAAGACCGTCTGGCACACACTGACTCGCCGCCCTTGTTGTTGATAACAACAAGTAGTTATCTTTTAAAGGATTAAAAGATTTGTTGTCATCAATAGTAGTAAAAAGTAAGCAAAAAATGGACATTTGATGGGAAGAATGAGTTCACGAAGCGTGTGCTATACTCTCGGTTAGAACTATGGCTCGAGCGAAAAAGGTGGACCAGACAGCTTTAACACCCTCTTCACAGATGCGGCGCTTCGATGAAGCCAATGTGGCCCGTCTGGGTTTAATCAGCATCCAGGAGCGAATTCCTGCTGATTTTACCCACTGGAACCTGAGCTTTGAGATGGATGGGCGCATGGCCAAGCTATCTTGTGTGGCTCCGTCAGAGCACGGAGGCGTACCACACGGTTTAGACAACGATGTTTCGATGGCCTTGATGACCCTGTTCATGGAAGCTGGATGCCCTGAAGACGGTACTTTTGTAACTACGGCCCATAATTTGCTGCGCTACGCGGGTTTCGACAACAATGGTCACTACTACCGAGTGCTCAGGGACAGCCTCGAGCGGCTTTATGCGGCCACCTACACCGCGTCTGAAGCTTGGCGTGACCATGAAAGGAAGCTTTGGGTGACGGTAAAATTCCGCTACATTGACCGCCTGGAGTACACCTCCGAAAGCGACCGTCTCAACTTCGATGGACGCTCGATTTTGAACATCACCTTGCCTAAAGAGGTTGTTCGTTCGGTGCGTTCTCGCTACCTCAAACCGCTCGATTTAGCCTTCCTCATCACGCTCGAGCGCCCTCACACCCGCGCTCTATACCGTTTGCTCGACGCCCAGCGGTACAGCCCTGAGGACCCCAACAAATGGGTGGTTTCTTACAATGCTAATTTAGTCGAATGGGGTCGGGCTTGCAAACTCGTGGACCTCAAGCCTGCACGGGTCCGAAGGGCGCTCGAGGGGGCGCATCAGGAGTTACTCGAGCGGGGCTACCTCAAGAGCATCGAGTACGACGGACGCGGCGAAAAGCAAAACATCACCTACGTTTTTGGTGAGGTTCAGGGCGTCGAGGTGGACGCTCACCTGCTCGAGCGACTCAACCAGCACGGGGTCACGCTTCCGGTGGGTCGCAAGCTGGTTCAAGAGTACGGGGTTGAGCGGGTCGAAGAGCGATTTTCTCGCTTTGAAGCGATGTTGAGAGCCGGATATGCTCCTCGCTCGAGGGGTGCGGTGCTAGTGGACGTCATTCGAGATGAAACTGGGAAATACACCGACTCAGAAGGAAATTTGCTTTTTGAAGAGGCCAGAGGATTGCCCGCTAAATCGAGTAAACCACCACGAAAAACCAGTTTCAGGACCAGCGTAAAAACCGAAAAAACTGTTTCAGAGGCAGAAGTTTTAGATGTGAAAATGAAGTCGGAGTTGGTGGAAATTTCTCTTGAGGAACAGGCCAGCCGCGCTCTATCCACGCTCCAAGTGCTGTTTGGCAAGCGTTTAAGCACCCTGGTCTACGCCCGAATTCGCAGTGCCATCGAACATGGGCAGCTCGAGGGGGGGCAACTGGTCAAAGACGCGACCAGAGCGGCTATGGAACTGCGCCTAGAGGACATGGCGACCCGCTTGACGGCAATGCTCGAACTCGAGAAGAACCTCGTTCCACTTGAGTAGGTATCTTAGAAAATACTGTTGTAAACAACAAAGTCACAATTTCAAAAAAGCTCTCGTGCTCTGGAATCCGTTTTAAGGCAGCTCTAATCTAGCACTTGGACATCCGTGAATGCGACTTGTATTCAAGCGATTTTAGAGCTATCTCAAGGCGCGAGAGGGCTATCTTATCCTACCGACTTGAAGCTGTTTCACACTTGAATGAATTGGGGCCTCGAGTGTTGGGATAGATTCAACTTGAGTGAAAGTTGTTTAAAGCCGAATAATTTGTAAAGGCTGAACATTTGCGCTCATAATACAGGACTATTTTAGTAGAAGTTTACGTTTATAAAGCTTCTTTTGTCTGTTCTGGAGCACAATTTTGAGAGTTTAAGTTTTTTGCTAAAGTGTTTTTCAAATCTTGCAAAATGGATTTTTTACTCCATTAACTGCTCGAGCGGCTTAGTTTTGATTAGTGTCGAGAGCTTAGGGGTGAGCTTTTCATGCTGTGAGACGGGTGCTTGGCTCGTTTTAACCTTTGGCTCGAGAGTGGACATAATGTTATGTCCACTTTTCTGTGGGTGGTTCCCGGTTCCCGTTTTCGCTCCAAAATCGAACTCGATTCGTAACTTTGCTCGAGATTCGCTAAAGTGGGACCAACGTGACGCTCCAGCGCTGGGTCAAAAACTTGAGCTTGTTCTCCAAATTGTTGCTGCTGAGCCTGTTGTTCAGCCTTCCCACCCTGGTGGTCGTGAGCTTGCTGCTGTCGCAGCGGGTGCGGGTCAACCTCGAGCGTCAGGCAGGGAATCAGCTTCAGGAGCTGGCCTTTCAGACCTCGGACAAACTGGACCGCAACCTGTTCGAGCGCTACGGCGACGTGCAGGTGTTCGCCCTCTCGAGCGCGGCCCAGAACATGGACCCCTCGAGCATCAAGGACTGGATGAACACCGTGGTGCAAGCCTACAGCCCGATGTACAGCTTGATGGTGGTGGCTGACCTGGGCGGCAAAGTCATCGCTTTTAATACTCGAGACGGCCAGGGCAAAGCCATTGATTCGGACAAGATACTGCGCCTGCTGGGCCGCAACGTTTCGGGCGAAACTTGGTTCAAAGAAGCGGTGGGAGGGCGCATCGAACTGGGGCGAAGTCTGGTCGAGGGCCTGCACCGCGACGGCTTGCTCGAGACGGTGTACGGCCCCTCGAGAGCGCTGGCACTGAGCTTCACTGCGGCGGTCCGCAACGCGCAAGGCGACATCGTGGGCGCGTGGACCAACCGCTTCGAGTGGGCTTCGGGGCAAGCCATCTTGCGCGAAGCCGAGGCCAGAGCGCAGGAAAGCGGGGCTAAAAGTATTCACATCTCGATGTTCGACCCGCAGGCCAGGGTGCTGGATTCTACTGACTCGAGCCGAATTTTGACCGACACTTACAAAATGCAGAGTGCAATCAAAGCGCTTAAAACTCAGCCGAGCGGGTTTGGAGCGGGACGCAGTTTTCAGGATGGCGAGGTGGCGGCGCTCGAGGGCTGGGCGCGTTCAAAGGGGTACTCGAGCTTTCCCGGCTTGGGCTGGACCGTGGCCGCCAGTCAGGACCGGGCCGAGGTGGACGCTCAGGTGAGCAGCTTCACGGTAAGCTTGCTGGTTCTGCTGCTGGCCCTGCTGGTGGCGGTAATGCTGGCGGCGTGGTTGATTAGCCGCTACGTGACCGGGCGGGTGAACCGCATGGCCGGGGTGGCCAGGGGTTTGGCGGTGGGCGACCTCGAGCAGAACCTGAACGACGACTCCAGGGACGAACTCGGTGGGCTGGCTCGCTCCTTTGCGGAACTGGTCAAACATCAGCGCAAAATGGCCGAGGTAGCGCAGGCGATGGGTCACGGTGAACTCGACCACCCGTTTGAAGTGGCCTCAGAGCGTGACTCGCTGGGTCGCGCATTTGTGGATATGTCGCTCGAGTTGCGCGGCATGGTGCTCGAGCTGCGCGGCGGCGCGCAGAACCTGCGGGTGGCGTCGCAGCAACTGCTGGGTCAGGCCAGCTCTCAGGCCTCGAGCGTGAGCCAGCAGTCGGCAGCGGTGGCCCAGACCACCGCCACCATCGAGCAGGTCAAGGCCAGCGCGGACCAGGCGGTGGACATGGCCGCCACGGTCAACACCAACGCCCAGTCGGCCAATCGGGTGGCGATGGGTGGGGTCGAGACCGTGCGAGTAGCTGAAGGCAGCATGGGCGACATCAAGGAGCGGGTGAGCACCATCGCCGAGAATATCCTGTCCTTGAGCGAACAAACCCAGCAGATTGACGACATCATCAGCACGGTGGGCGATTTGGCCGACCAGAGCAACCTGCTCGCGCTCAACGCGGCCATCGAAGCCTCGAGAGCGGGGGAACACGGGCGCGGTTTTGCGGTAGTAGCGCAGGAAATTCGGGCGCTGGCCGAGCAGAGCAAGGCGGCCACCGCCCAGGTTCGCACCATCTTGAATGATATTCAGAAAGCGACCAATGTGGCGGTGCTCTCCACCGAGCAAGGCATCCGGGTGGCCGAGGGCGGCGCGGTGAGCATGAGCAAGGTAGGGCGCACCCTGGACGAACTCAACGAGGCCATCGGGCAGTCGGCCTACTCGGCTCAGATGATTGCGGCCTCGGTGCGGCAGCACTCCATCGGCATGGAGCAGGTGGCGGTGGCGATGGGGGATATCAACGCGGCGGTCTCAAACACCCAGCGGGCCAGCGTGCAGACTCGAGCAGCGGCGCAGGAACTGAGCGTCCTGGCCGAGAAGCTGACCGAACTGGTGGCCCGTTACCGGGTGTGAGCCGTGACCTCCCAGCGCCCAGCGTCCCAGCACTCCTTTCCCGAGCACGTCGCCCCGGAACTCGAGCAAACCTTCGAGCGTGAAGCCCTGTCCCGGCTCGAGCGTCTGTGGACTTTGCTGAAACACCCACTCGAGGCCAGGCTTGCTCATGCGAGTCCGTCTTGGCCGAAAGAGGCCCAGCTTGAGGCGCACCGACTGCGCGGCGCGGCACGGGCTGTGGGCCATCCGCTCGAGCAGATTGCCGCAGCGCTCGAGCAAGCTCTTCAAAACCAAAGCTTCGAGAGACCCGACCTCACACTCGAGGACGACTTAACACTCGAGGGTCTGGACCTGCTCGAGCATCTGAGCCTGCCGCCCGAACTGAGCCAGAGGTTCAGAATCGAACTCGAGGACGCTCTGACTCGGCTCGAGCAGGTCAAAATGGGTTCTGAAACAGCATTCGAACTCAACCGACTTCGCTCGGCGGCTCGAGCAGTGAATAGTCGGCTGGAAAACTTTCTGGCTGCGCTCGAGCAGAATTTGGAGCAGGGGAGAGGAGCGCTGGAGTTACAGGCGACGGGATATTGGCAAAAGCGCTTGCTCGAGGCCGTGCGGCACGGGACATCCTCTCTACCAACCTCAGCAGAAGTCTTAAAATCACAATCGTCCAATTCAACTGTCTCGGGTGTCCCCCTCACCCCCTCACCCCCTCACCCCCTCCCCGTCTTGGACAAAGAAGCACCTACAGCGCCTGTCCACCCCTCACCCTCCCGTCCTGCCCAAAGCGAGCAGGTCCGCGTTTCGGTCAAAAAACTGGGTACCTTGCTCGCCGAAACTGGAGAACTCTCGAGTGAACGCATCCGGCTCGAGCGACGTTTGAGTGAGCTGTGCGAGCTGCTTCTCGAGGCCAAACCGCTCAAGCGAGGCTGGAAAGCCAGCAAGGGGCCGCGTCGCCGCCTGGGCGCGGTGGGTACGCTCGAGCCGGAAACCCGCAAGGAGTTGGACGGAGTTTTGCGATTTGTGGACGACCTCGAGCGCCGCTGGACCGCTCAGCTCGAGGGACTTGAGAAGCTCACCGAGCGGCTAGGGCGCGACCTGCTGGCGCTGGGCAATACCACGTCCACGCTCGAGGAAGAGGTGCTCTCGATTCGCTTGTTACCCGCCAGGACGCTGTTTGGGCCGCTCGAGCGCCTGACCCGAGATTTGGCCCTGAGCTTGGGCAAGCGGGCCGTTTTTGTGGGCGAAGGCGGCGAGGTGGAGATGGACCGCAAATTGCTCGAGGGGTTGCGCGACCCGCTGATGCACATGCTGAGAAACTCGCTGGACCACGGCTTGGAGACGCCCCAGGTGCGTGAGGCGCTGGGCAAAAATCCACAGGGAACCGTGTGTCTGATAGTGCATCCTCGAGCACAGCAGGTCGAAATCGTGCTCCAGGACGACGGCGGCGGCCTCAACCTGGAAGCCATTCGGCGGCGGGCGCTCGAGCGGGGTCTCCTCTCCTCGGGTGCGGGCGTGCTCGAGGAGCGCACCCTGGCCGATTTCATCTTCGCACCGGGCTTTTCCACCGCCGCCCAAGTCACCGAGACCTCTGGGCGTGGGGTGGGTATGGACGTGGTGCGCGAGAACATTCGTGCTCTGGGCGGCAGCGTGACCGTTCACTCGAGCACGGGGCAGGGAACCTCGTTCGTGATGCGGGTTCCGCTGACCCTAGCCACCACGCGGGTGTTGCTGCTGCGCCTGAACGGCGAAAAGGGGGCGCAAACCCTGGCCTTGCCCACGCCGCTCATCGAGCGTGCTCTGAGGGTGCGGCGCGAGGACTTGTATTCGCTCGAGGGCTTTCCCACCCTGAAGCTGGGCGGTGAGACCGTCCCGGTGCTGGATTTGTCCGAACTGCTGGAAAGCTCTGCGGGTACGTCGCTCGAGGGACCGCTCACGCTGGTATTGCTGCGGAGCGAAGAGCGCCGGGTGGCCCTCAAGGTGGACGCGCTGGTGGGGGAGGGCGAGGTGGTGGTGAAGCCGCTGGGCTGGCCGCTCTCGAGCGCGCCGCACCTGCAAGGCGCGGCCACGCTGGGCAGCGGCGAACTGGTCGGCCTGCTCAGCGCCGCTGAACTCTTCTCCAGGGCGCTTGCAAAGCTGGCCCGAGGTGAGCGCCGCGCCTGGAGCGCGCTCGAGTCGGCTACGCCGCAAAAAGTTCGACCGCCGATTTTGGTGGTGGACGACAGCATCACCACCCGCACGCTGGAGCGGACCATTCTTGAGACCGCTGGATACGCTACCTTTACCGCCGTGGACGGACTCGACGCGCTCGAGGTTTTAAAGCGCGAATCGGTCTCCCTGGTGCTCACCGATGTCGAGATGCCGCGCATGGACGGCTTTTCGCTGACCGAGGCCATCCGCGCCGACGCAAAATTGCAGCACCTGCCGGTGATTGTAGTTACTTCGCTGGGCAGCCCTGAGCACCGCTCGAGAGGAGCGGAAGCGGGCGCAGACGCGTATATCGTCAAGGGCGAGTTCGAGCAGGGGGTCTTGCTCGAGACGGTGCGGAGATTGTTGGTTTGAGAGATTTTGAGTGGAGGGCGGGGGAGCAGACCTGCTGAGGGTTGAGTGTGCGCTCGAGTTCATCTATACTCACTCAAGTTCAAAAGCATAAAATGAATTTGATGCTCACTCTTCCCACCGAACCCCTAACCCTGACCCGACTCAAGGCCTTGGCTCACGACCTGCGCTATGAAATCGTGTGCTTGCTGGCGCAACGAGAGCTGTGCGTCTGTGAACTCGAGAAGCTGCTCGAGCATGGACAGAGCAAGGTTTCTTACCACTTGAACCTGCTCAAAGAAGCGGGAATCATCTCGGGTGAGCAGCGCGGCAAGAACAGTTTTTACCGCCTCGAGCGCGAAACCCTGTATACGCTGGGCGGCGAACTTCTGAGCGATGTGCTGCATAGATTCGACACTCTCGAGCTGACACATCCAGATAATTCGATATGTTAGGATAGCCCTCGATGCGAATTCTGATTCTCTGCACCCACAACAGCGCCCGCAGCCAGATGGCCGAGGGCTGGACTCGCCACTTTGCTGCCCAGTATGCGCTCGAGGCCGAAATATTGAGCGCCGGAACCGAGGCTACTTTTGTCAAACCGCAGGCGCTCGAGGTGATGCGTGAGGTGGGCCTAGATTTGTCGGGCTACTCGAGCAAAACCCTCTACGACCTGCCCGACCCCTGGAATTTTAACTACGTGATTACCGTATGTGACAGCGCCGCCGAAGCCTGCCCGGTGTATCCGGCCTCGAGCACCAAGCTGCACTATCCCTTCACCGACCCCAGCGGCGGAACCCTCGAGCGCTGGCGTACCGTGCGCGACCAGTTATCAAATCAGTTCGAGGCATTTGTTAAAGCCCTCTCGAGCGGGCAAACGCTGCCGCCCACCTACGCAGATTCGCCACCCGTGAGCGCTTGATGGTTCGCAAGTTGTTGGCCGAGTTCATCGGGACCTTTGCCATCGTGTACTGCGGGGTCGGCGCGATTGCGCTCACCTCGAGCGGCCTCCTTAACGGCGGTCTCATCGCCATCGCCTTCGGACATGGCTTCGCGGTGATGGGCATGATTTACGCGCTGGGCGGGATTTCCGGGGCGCACTTCAACCCAGCGGTCAGTCTGGCTCTGGCGTCCATCGGGCGCTTTTCCTGGCGAGAGCTTCCCGCTTACGTGCTGGCGCAGCTCTTGGGCAGCGTGGGTGCTGCGGCCCTGCTGAGCCTGACCCACTCGAGCAGCGTGGTCAAAGTCGCCTACGGCGCAACATTGCTGGCCTCCGGCGTGTCCCCGCTGGCGGGCTTGGCCATCGAAATTGTGCTGACTTTTTTTCTGGCGCTGGTCATCGTGCGGGTGGCGGTCCTCGAGCGCCATCCCCTTTCGGGCCTACTCATCGGCCTCACGGTGATGATGGGGATTTCAGCGGCAGGGCCACTGACTGGTGTGGCGCTGAACCCCGCTCGAGCGTTCGGTCCGGCGCTCTTCTCCGGGAACTGGAACGGTCACTGGGTGATGTGGCTGGGGCCGATTCTGGGGGCGCTGCTGGGGGCCTGGACCGCCATTTTTCTGCAAGGCAAAGCGCTCGAGGGTGAAACTCAAGGCTCGAGCGACCAAATCAAAGGAGCTGAGGTATGAACAAGAAAAAAGTGCTGTTTCTCTGTACCGGCAACACCGCCCGCAGCCAGATGGCCGACGCGCTGCTGCGCTACCACTTCGGTGAATACTTCGAGGTGACGAGCGCTGGACTCGAGCCGGGAACGCTCAACCCCTACACCGTGAAGGTGCTCGAGGAAAAAGGGATTTCTACGGCGGGGATGCGGGCCAAAGGGGTGATTCCCATGCTGGGCCACCGCAGCTTTCACTACCTCGTGACCGTGTGTGACCGCGCTGAGCAAAACTGTCCCATCTTTCCTGGAGTGTCCTACCGTTTGTCGTGGCCGTTCGACGACCCCGCCGCTTTTGAAGGCAGCGACCAGGACAAGCTGAACTATTTTCGCAAAATCCGCGACCAGATTGAAGCACGCATCCTCGAGTGGGCACCGGGGGTCGCCAAGCTCGACCTGTCGCCGCCCCCCAACCCCGAAGCGGCCTGAACGGGTTGAGAAGGCCAGCTTTATGAACATCAGGAGTTACCCTCGAGTGTGGAAGAAAACGCGCTGACCCGAGCCTGTTCCGCTCGAGCCAGCGCCACCAAACCCAGCAGCGAACACGCCGCCAGCCCCCACAGCACCGGGGTGTAGCCTCCGAGGGCGGTGTGCAGCACCCCGACCAGCAGTGGAGCGGTGGCGGCGGTCAGGCCCATCCACAGCGTTATTAAGCCGCTCACCGCGCCGTAGTTCCTCGAGCCGTACAGCTCAGCGATGAGACCCGCTTTCGAGAGCGTGGCTGCGCCGTTGGAAGCTCCCATCAGCAGCACGAAAGGCCACAGGCCCCAGGACAGCGGCAAAGTGAGCAGCGACAGCAAGGCCAGCGCCTGAACCGCGAACACCAGCAGGCTCGAGCGATTCAGAGAAAAGTGAAAGGCGGACGGGGTGAACAGCGCCCGCCCCAGCAGCGACGTGAGTCCCACCGCGCCCGCTGCCACGGCGGACAGGGCAGGGGAGAGGCCGCGCTCGAGCAGCAGGGGGACCAGATGGGCCGCCAGAGCCACCGTCGAGGCGGCGTTGAGCGCGAAGGCCAGGGTGAGCCACCAGAAGGCGGGTTGCCGCCGCACGGTTTGCAGGGAAAGGTCTGGCTCGAGGGTCGGACTCGAGTGCTCGAGCGCCGCTCTGTTGGGGTGCAGGCCGTCGGGGTGCAAACCCAAATCTGCGGGGCGGTGGCGCACGAAGAGCCACAGCGGAACGGCGCACAGCGCGACGACCCCCGAAAGCAGGGCCACGCTCGAGCGCCAGCCGAAACGCTCGAGTAGAAAGGTCGCCAGCGGAATAAAGGCGGTGCTGGCCAGACCCGCCACCAAAGTCACCAGTAGCATGGCTTTGGGGCGGTCCCGGCGAAACCACACCGCAATCACGGTGAAGGCCACCGGGTAAAACACGGCAGCCCAGGCCAGACCCATCGCGGTCCAGACAGCATAAAACGCGGGTAGGCTGGTCACTCGAGACCAGGCAAAGGTGAGGGCAGCGCCCAGCAGCGCCCCGCCGGTCATCAGCGCTCGAGCGCCGTGTCTGTCCACAAAGCGCCCCACCGCAGGAGCCAGCAGCGCGGCCACCAGCAGGGCCAGGCTGAAGCCCAGCGAGGTTTGCGCCCGCGTCCAGCCGGTTTCCCGCTCGAGCGGCGAAAGAAACACCCCGAAGGTGTAGTACAAAATGCCGTACAGGGTGAACTCGACCCAGGCCAGCGTCCAGGTGATGCGCCACCCGAAATAAGTATTCAGCAACCGCAGCCACTCGAGGAAGCCGACGGGGTACAGCAGCTCGAAGCAGCGGCGTCCAGAACGGTGAGTTCCGCGAGGGGTGCTTGTGCAGCTCTGGCGGCGCGTGCGCGGTCATTGGCCTTGCAGCGCACACCCAGCCAGTCCAGATGCACGGTCACGCCCTCCGTGCCCGTCTCGAGCCGACTGACCGCGTAGTGAACGGCGGGTTGGTCCGCGTCGCCGTACTCAAAGCGCAGCTCCGACTGAAGCTCGATGGCGATTTTGGGCGTCACCTGACCGTAGATTTTGAGGAACTTTTCCACGGTCATATACCCAGCATCAGGGTCGAAACCGCCCTGCATCAGTTGAATCACCGTTTCGGTCCAAGCGCCCAGCACGCCGCCGCAGTCCACGGTGGAGAGGGTCGCCGACTTGATTTCGGTGACGTGGTAGCCTGCTGGAACGCGCTTTTCGCCGCCCAAGTCGAAGATGAGCGGGCTGTTCGAGTGGTCGCGCAGTGCCTCGAGAAAACCTGCGGGCGTAGTGGGGGCGGGCGTGGTAGGGGCGAGTGCGGTCTGGGTCATAAACTCTCCTTTCCTCACATCGAAAGCCTTCGATGTATCAGGGCAAAAAATGGGTGCTCGAGCTTAACTCAACTCGAGTGCGGCTCGAGCCAGTGCGAATCCTTTCGGGTTGAGGGTATAAAACATCCACTTGCCGCGCTTCTCGGCGCTGACAAGCTGTGAGGACACCAACAGCTTCATGTGATGGCTCACCGTGGGCTGGCTGAGCTGCGTCACCGTCTCGAGGTCGCACCCGCACACGCCCTCGGCGCAGCAGCGCCCCAGTGCGCTGTCCGCCAGCAGGCGCAAAACCTTGAGCCTTGCAGGGTCCGAAAGCGCCTTGAACACGCCGGACAGGTTCTCGAGTTCTGATTCCTGAATGTCTGGTGGTGGAGAAGGAAACGCAATCACTTCTCAAGTTTAGAGGACACATCGAAGATTGTCAATATGACTAGTATAAAAACCTGCACCCGCGAAAATTAATTCGGTGGGTGCAGGTTGAAAGTGCTCTCGAGACAGGCTAGTTCAGAGGGGTCAGGAAAGCCTTGATTTGGGCGGCGGTGGCCTCCGAAAAGGTCAGGGTCTCGTTCTGGTTGGCGGTTACGGTGATGGTCTTGTGGGCTAGATACTGCTTGCCGTTGTTAAAGGTCAGCGCTACCAGTTCGGTGTTCAGGCCAATCGGCAGCGAGTTGTCGTAGCTTTTGCGCTTGTACGCGCCGTCCAGGGTGTAGAGCGCAATTACGGTGTTGATGCCTTGAGGAATCAGGAACAGCACGGTGTTGGCATCGTTGATGGCGTCAAAGGTCACGCGCAGGGTGGTCTTGGGGCGGGGGTCGCTGTAGAAAAAGTCGCAGTTAATCCAGCCTTTTTTGAACACGCTGAATACGTAGGAACCGGGAGGGGTGGTGTTGTCAATGCCAAACTGCCCACCTACCGGACACCAGTTCACGCTCGAGTCCCCGGTGGCTATGGGTGCGCCGCCCGGCGTGACTGCGCCAACCTCCTGGTTAGTGTTGGCACAGGTGGTCGGACCGCCCACGAACTGCTGCATGGGTCTGGCGTCTTTAACCCCGAGGGGCTTGTCATTTTTGACGGGAACGGCTGCGCCCACACCCACGGCTGGGTTGATGTTCAGCGCGGCACCGGCGGGCGTTTTCAGGTCCAGAAAGAACATTCCACCAGACGCAATGGGAGATTCGTTGGAGATGGTCAGCACATTGCTGAGCACCATATCGCTCTTGCTGGTAATCTCGCGCACATTCAGTACCACGTCACCACTGTAAGCGTTGCCCGCGCCGTCTTGCACCGCGTTAACGGCGAAGGTGAGCACGGTTCCCTGGGCGAAGGTGGCCTTGACCGGAGCCGTGCCCACCTTGATGGTCTGGACCTGAATAGGTGCGCCGTTGGCCTGAAAGAACTCGAGTGGGCTGGCAGGCAGGGTGGGGGATTTGACCACGGGGGCTTCGCTGCAAGCGGCGAAGGTGAGGACGGCGGTGAGGGTCAGGGCGATTTTGGCGAGGTTAAGGCTGGTCATGGGATGCTCCTGTTTGTGAGTTTTGAGAAGGGTTATGTGAGGGGCTGGCGGGTTTCCAACGCTCGAGGGCAATTTCTTCGTCCTGACCTCCTTCGCTGCTGTGCTTCCTTCTGAAACACAGCGTAATCATCAGGGTCTTAAATGGGTCTTAAGGGGTGCTCACAGAACGCTGCCCCCGCGCCTGCTCGAGCGCCTTGCTGCTGGGTGCACCTGCTGTTGATGACGAGGGCAAATCCTCGAGCGTGTCGCTTTTGTTCAAGCCCTCGAGCGCTCCCCAGAGGTACACTCGAGTGTGCGAGTCCTGGACTTAGCCCTATGAACTATCACGAATTTCCTCCTCCTGCCGCGCTGAGTCACAGCGTGCGCTGTTTCTGGCTGCTCGAGGAGCAGCACACCCCACACACCGAGGAGCACATGTTTTTTCCCGAGCGCCTGGTGCGGCTGGTGTTTTACCAGGGCGACTCCTACGTGGGCCTGCCGGGGGGTTCGCTCGAGAAGCTGCCCCACACCTACCTGATGGGCCTTCAGAGCGGCCCGCTCAGGGCGGTTTCCAGGGGCTTTGCTCGAGTGCTGGGCGTGGAACTCTACCCCTGGGCGGCGATGCGGCTGCTGGGTTTAGAAAAGGTTCGGAGTATGCACTTTTCCGAGGCGGGTATGCTGCTCGAGCGGCTGGGTCGCCAGATTTCGGCCCTGCTGCGCCTCGAGAGCGAGCGTGAAGCCCTGGAACTGCTCGAGGACTGGCTCACCAGTCGCAGCCAAGTGGTGAACCTCGAGCCAAACCCGGCTACCCTGGCCGCCACTCGCCTGTATGAGTCCAAAGGCCAGGGAAAAATTTTGGATATCGCCGAGGAACTGGGCATTTCCAGCCGTCAGCTCGAGCGTGGCTTCATGAGCACGGTGGGCATTTCGGCCAAGCAACTGGCCCGCACCATCCGCTTCGAGGAGGCGTTCAACCGCCTGATGCTCGAGCCGCAGCTCAATCTCACCGAGCTGGCTCACACGCTGGGCTTTGCCGACCAAGCCCACTTCAACCGCGAATTCAAGGCATTTTCGAGTATGAACCCCACCACTTTTATCAAGCACGTTTTGCATCGGTATGAAAATATCGAGCAGGTTCCGCGAGGTGAGCTGTCGGATTTGTCCAATCGCTCGAGCGAGGCGCTCTAATACAGTGCGGGCATGACACACTCTCCCGAGGGTTCAACCCAAGTTCTGCCGCAAGTTCCGCCTCGAGCCACCCTCATTTTCATCCTCTCGAGCATCTTCCTCGCTGCAATGGGGATTGGTCTGGTCGGTCCGGTGCTGCCCTACATCGTGGGACGTTATGTAAGAGACCCTGGAGCGCTGACGAGCGTGGTGAGCTTGCTGGCGGTGAGCTATTCGCTGTGCGCCTTTTTTGCCGCGCCTTTGCTGGGGACCATGAGCGACCACTTTGGGCGGCGTCCAGTGTTGCTGGTCTCGCTGCTGGGTTCTGCTGTGGGTTACGCTGTTTTCGGCTGGGCGGGCGCGCTGCCGTTGCTGTTCCTGGGGCGCGTTCTGGACGGCATCTCCGCCGGAAACTTCAGCGCCCTGTTTGGGATGCTGGCCGACTGCACCGCACCCGAGCAGCGCGGTAAATACTTTGGGCAGATGGGGGCTGCGATTGGGGGCGGCTTCATCCTGGGTCCGGCTATCGGGGGACTGGCGTCCAAAATTAGCCTCGAGACCCCCCTCTTTCTGGCGGCGGGCTTGTGCTTACTCAACCTGCTGTGGGGCCTCTTGTTTGTGCCAGAAACCCACCTTCCTGAGAAGCACAGCAAAGCCACACCCCTGCACCAACTCAACCCCTTCACCCAGATTCTCGAGCTGCTCCGCATCCCCCACATCCGCCGACTGATTCTCTCGAGCACCCTCTTCGTGCTGCCCTTTGCCATGATGCAAACCCTGCTGGGCGTGCTGCTCAAAAATTCGCTGGGCTGGGGACCGGACCAGACTAGCACGGTGTTCATCGTGGTGGGCGTGTCCGATATTCTGGTTCAGGGCTTGCTGCTCGGTTGGCTCATCAAATCGCTGGGTGAGATGGGGGTGGCCCGCCTGGGTCTGGGTCTGGGGGTGTTTGGCTTTCTGGGTATGGCGCTGCTGGTACCGCTGCCCTCGAGCGCGCTGGTTTACGCGGCGGTGCTGGCTTTTGCCATCGGAGAGGGGATTTTTACCGCCATCATGAACACCCTGCTCTCGCAGGCAGCGGGGGAGGAGGCGCAGGGCCAGGTGCAGGGCGGCAGTCAGGCGCTGAGTTCGGCGGCGCAGGTGGTGGGGCCACTCGTCGGCGGTCAACTGTCCTCGAGAGTGGGTGCGTCTGTTCCGTTTTACGTCGGCTCGGTTCTGGTGATGTTGGCGGGCTTGGCGCTTCAGGGCGGGGTAAGGCGCTCGAGCAAGGCTTCTCAAAGTTTGGGTTGAGGTCCTAGCTCGAGGCCGAAACAATTAGGATTGACATTCGCTGTACTGTTACACTGAGGAACCATGACCAAACCCAAAATTGCCTTTGTAGGCGCAGGAAGCACCGTTTTTGCTCAAAATCTGCTGGGCGACATTCTGGGTTTTCCCGAACTGGCCCAGGCTGACATACGACTCTTCGACATTGACCCCACCCGTCTTGAGGTGACAAGGGACGTGGCGGGGCGGGTGGCTCAGGCGCTGGGCGCGAAGCCCACGGTCAGCGCCACGCTCGAGCGGGAACGCGCCCTGGACGGCGCGGATTTCGTCATCAGCATGATTCAGGTGGGCGGCTACAAGCCTGCCACCGTGACCGATTTCGAGGTGCCCAAGAAGTACGGGCTGCGCCAAACCATCGCCGACACGCTGGGCATCGGCGGCATCATGCGCGGCCTGAGAACCGTTCCGGTGCTGCTCGAGGTAAGCCGCGACATGGAGCGGCTGTGTCCCGAGGCGCTGCACCTCAACTACGTCAACCCTATGGCTATCAACATTTGGGGCCTATCTAAGCAAAGCAAAATCAAGACCGTGGGGCTGTGCCACAGCGTGCAGGGCACGGCGGGCGAGCTGGCTCATGATTTGAATATCCCGCTCGCGGAAATAGACTATCTGTGCGCGGGCATCAACCACATGGCCTTTTACCTCAAGCTCGAGCACCGGGGTCAGAGCCTGTATCCCCGATTGCTCGAGCTGGCCGAGTCGGGGCGGGTGCCGAAAACCAACCGGGTGCGCTACGAGATGCTGCGGCGGCTGGGCTACTTCGTCACCGAGTCGAGCGAGCACTTCGCCGAGTACGTGCCCTACTTCATCAAGCGAGACCGTCCCGACCTGCTCGAGAAGTTTCAGGTACCGTTCGACGAGTATCCGCGCCGTTGCGAAGCCCAGATTGGCGGCTGGGAAACGCTGCGTCAAACGCTCGAGGACCCTGACCGTGCGCTCGAGGTGAGGCCCAGCGTGGAGTACGGCTCACTCATCATCCACAGCCAAGTGACGGGTCAGCCCCGCGTGGTGTACGGCAACGTGATGAACGGGGGTTTGATTGACAATCTGCCGCAGGATTGCTGCGTGGAGGTGCCGTGCTTGGTGGACCGAAACGGGCTGCAACCCACTCGAGTGGGCAAGCTGCCGCCGCACTTAGCCGCGCTGATGCAGACCAACATCAACGTGCAGTCGCTCACCGTTGAGGCGCTGGTGACGGGCAACAAAGAGCACATCTACCACGCGGCGATGCTCGACCCGCACACGGCTGCCGAACTCGACCTCGAGCAGATTTGGGCGCTGGTGGACGACCTGCTCGAGCAGCACGGCGACTGGATTCCCGAGCCGCTGCGCGGAGCTGGGCTGGCGCGGGTTTGACGCTCGAGCGCGCAGCAGATTGAGGCTTTGGTCTGCCCCCCAACCCGCCTTGACCTGTGCCCGACCTGTGGCCTAGACTGTTTTTCACCTGGTGCTCGAGGCCCTGATTTCAGAGGTGTCGAGCTTAAAGTGGGGAAGTCCGGTTAGAGTCCGGCGCTGTTCCGCAGCGGTAAAGCGCGTTCTGAAACCCTCAGAATTCGACGAGTCCGAATGCCTGCCAGGGATGCCCTCGAGCAAAATACATCAAGTCCGAGTGAATTCCGCTCCACTTGCCGCTCGAGCGCACCTCTCGTCGAAAGGGGCTTTAAGGTCGTGTCCGCGTTGTCCGCTCGAGTATCTCGAGCGCGCTTTTAGCCGTACATTCCCACCTTTTCGGCGCGTTTCCTCTGGAGGAAAGCGCTGTGAAACCATTTCTTGTTGTTCTGTCCCTCGCGCTCGGCTCGAGCGCTCTGGCCACCTCGTACCCGCTCATCATGACTGACGATTTGGGCCGCTCCATCACCCTGAAAAGTGAACCCAGGCGCATCATCGCCATGCTCCCCAGCCACACCGAAACGCTGTTCGCGTTGGGTGCGGGCGACAAGCTGGTGGGCATAGACCAGTATTCCAACTATCCCAAAGCCGCCACCGACAAGATTGCCAAAGTCGGTAACGGCTTCCAGCCCAATCTCGAGGCGATAATCGCACTGAAGCCCGATTTGGTGCTGGCTGACGAATCCACCTCGAGCAAACTGGTGGAAAAGCTTGAGGGGGCCGGACTCACCGTGTACGGCGGTACCGCGCAGACTTACAACCAAGTTTTTCAGAAAATTGGCACTCTGGGCAAGCTGGTCAACCGCGAGAATCAGGCCATCGTCTTGATTACCCAGATGCGCGCTCAACTGAACGCGCTCGAGAAGAGCGTGGTCGGACTGCCCAAGGTCAGCACCTACTTCGAGTTGGACCCGACGCCGTACACCGTGGGGCCGAACAGCTTCATCGGCGCGTTGATTACAAAAGCGGGCGGAAAAAACATCATTCCGGGCGGCCTGGGTGACTTTCCCCAAATCAGCCCCGAACTGGTGGTCTCGGGCAACCCGTCGGTCATCTTCGGTGCGTCGCTCGAGGACGTCAGGAAGCGGCCCAACTGGGCTGGAATCGCGGCGGTGAAGAGCGCTCGAGTGTATTCCATGACCCCCGAGGAAAACGACGCCCTCTCGAGGCCGGGGCCGAGGTTGCCGCTGGCGCTGGCGGCGCTGATTAAGTATTTGCACCCGGAAGCGAAGAAGTGATGAGTTTTCAGTAGTGAGTTTTTTGTGGTGTTTGTCCTTCAGTTCAAGATTTTCAGCTCGAGACCCTCGAGCAAACATTGGGTTTACATCACCCAGCTCACAACTCATAGCTCATAACCCATTACTCGAAAAAAAGGTGCCACATGGAAAACCGTACCCTTAACACTCGAGCGCCGTACCTTCGCTCACAAGGGCGAATCGGACGCACAGCCTTCATTTTGCTCTCGAGCGCACTCATTTTGGCGCTGTGTCTGCTGGTTTCGCTCTCGAGCGGCTATCTCCAGCTTTCGCTCGAGACCACCGCAGGTGCGGTTTGGCACGGTTTGAGCGGGCAAACGCTCGAGGGAAACGAAGCCATCGTGTGGAATCTGCGGCTTCCTCGAGCAGTTTTCGGGGCGCTGGTGGGCGCGTCGCTGGCCGTGGCGGGAACCGCGCTTCAGGGCTTGTTTCGCAATCCGTTGGCCGACCCGTACCTCACCGGAACCGCCAGCGGCGCGGCGCTGGGCGCGACCCTGGCTATTTTTGCCACCGGGGGCGCAACGGCGGGCTTCGCGGCGGGTTTCTTTCGGGCGGGTCACACCTCGAGTCTGATTCCGCTGTTTGCCTTCGTGGGCGCATTTGGCGCGGTGTTGCTCACCCTGCTCTTCGCCCGACTCGGCTCGAGGGGCGGTAATTCGCTCATTTTGTCGGGCGTGGTGGTGGGCAGTTTGTTGGGCGCTGTCACCACCTTCGTTCAGCTCCACGACGCCGACCGGATGCGGGCGGCCTTTTCCTGGGCGCTGGGCAGCCTCAGTCTGGCGGGCTGGAGCGAGGTCGGCGCGGTGCTGCCCTTCGCGCTGGTCGGCTTTTTAGGACTGTTCGTGCTGGCTCGAGCGCTCGACGCGCTGCAACTGGGCGAGGACACCGCCTCGAGCCTGGGTTTGGGCCTGCCGACCCTCAAGCTCGCGCTGGTGGGTCTGGCAGCTCTTCTGACCGCCTCGAGCGTGAGCTATGCGGGCTTAATCGGCTTTGTGGGCCTGGTGGCCCCGCACCTGTGCCGCCTGTTGGTCGGACCTGCCCACCGGGTGCTGCTGCCGATGTCCGCGCTCGGCGGAGCGACCCTGCTGGTGCTGGCTGACTGGCTCTCGAGGGTGCTCGTTAGGCCCCAGGAGTTGCCGGTGGGCCTGCTCACCACCCTGCTGGGCGCGCCGTTCTTCCTCTGGCTGATGGCGCGGGGGAGGCGGTGAGTAGGGCGCTCGAGACCCGTGTACTCGAGGGCCAAGTGCTCGAGGGTTGGGCGCTCGAGTACCGTGCGGGCGCTTTTGTGCTCGGACCCCTTTCGGTGCGGCTCGAGCCGGGGCAGCTCGTGGCCATTTTGGGACCCAACGGCGCAGGTAAAACCACCTTGCTGCGCCTGCTGGCCGGGTTTCTCAGGGCCAGTCGGGGAGAGGTGACGCGCCCCGGTGGGGCCGGAAGCGTGGCCTACCTGTCCCAATCCGAACCCCTGCCCGAGAATTTTGGCGTGCTCGAGCTGGTTTCGCTGGGCCGATTGCCGCATCAGGGGTTGATAGGGTCCGAGACCCGAGCGGACCGCGAATCTGTGCTGAGCGCCCTCGAGCGCACCGACACGCTGCGTTTCAAAGCGCGCAAAGTCGGCTCGCTCTCCGGCGGAGAGCGGCAACGGGTCTCTCTGGCCCGCGCGCTGGCCCAGGAACCCAGGTTTTTGCTACTGGACGAACCCACCAATCATCTGGACCTCAGCCATCAACAAGACTTACTCGGGCTGCTCGAGGTCGAAACCCTGCGTGGTCTGGGCGTGGTGATGGTGCTGCACGACCTCGTGCTCAGCGCCAGGGCCGAGCGCATCGTGCTGCTCGAGCGGGGAAAGGTGGTGCGTGACGGCCTCGCTCGAGAGGTTTTGACTCCCAGCGTCCTCGAGCCTGTGTACGGGGTGGCCCTCGAGCGTCTGGAATCCTCGAGCGGAGGGGTGGTTTTAGTGCCGCGCTCGAGATGAGCGGGTGATTCGCCCTCCATACAAAAGGAACCTTATGGAAATCAAAACTCCCCCCACTGAAAAACCTTACGAGAAATCCACCGGCGAGCGGCGCGGTCTCATCATCGTCAATACTGGCGACGGCAAGGGCAAGACCACCGCTGCGCTGGGACTCGCCCTACGGGCGCATGGACGCGGCTTTCCGGTTCGCATCTATCAGTTCATGAAACACGAGAGCGCCGCGTTTGGTGAGCACCGGGCGCTCGAGCAACTGGGCATTCGTATCGAGGGCCTGGGCGACGGGTTTTCCTGGACCAGCAAGGATTTGGGGCACAGCGCAAAACTGGCTCACGAAGGCTGGGAACGCGCTCGAGATGCCCTGCTCAGCGGTGAGTTTTTCCTGGTGGTGCTCGACGAAATTACCTACCCGATTGGGTTCGGCTGGATTCCGCTTCAGGAGGTGCTAGGCGCGCTCAGGGTGCGCCCCAAAGGTGTGACCGTGGTGCTGACCGGGCGCGGCGCACCGTCCGAACTGCTCGACTTAGCCGATACCGTGAGTGAGATTAAAGCCGTCAAACACGCCTTCGACGCGGGTGTTCCGGCGCAGCGGGGGATTGAGCACTGATGCCAAGCCAAAACACACTACGAATTGCCAGCCTGATTCCCTCGGGTACCGACATAACAGCCTTTTTAGGCTTGGAGCGCCAATTGGTCGGCGTGTCGCACTGCTGTGACCATCCGGCGGTGGCGCACCTGCCGGTTCTGACCCACAGCCGTATTCCGTCTCACCACCAAGCCAGCGCGCTCGAGGTGGACAGGGCCGTTTCGAGCGCGGTCTCGAGCGGAGAAAGCCTGTACCTGACCCACCGCGACCTGCTCGAGCAGCTTGCACCCGACGTGGTGCTCAGTCAGGACGTGTGCGATGTGTGCGCGGTTAGCGCCGACCAGGTGAGCTGTGACCTGCCCAAAGGGGCGCGGCTGGTGATGCTGAGCGCCACCTCACTTGCGGGTTTATGGAACGACCTCGAGCAGGTGGGCAGGGCCACGGGTACGCTCGAGCGGGCCAGAGAAGCTGTTCATGAGCTGCGAAATCGGCTCGAGGTCGTGAGGGCGCGGGTGCAGGGAAAGGCGCGCCCCCGTGTGCTGGCGCTCGAGTGGAGCGACCCTCCCTTTCTGGGCGGACACTGGGTTCCCGAACTTATTGGGCTGGCCGGGGGAGACCATGTACTCTCCGGGCCGGGGGAGGCGTCGAGGCGCTCGAGTTGGGCCGAAATCGCCGCCGCCGACCCAGACGTCATCATGTTCATGCCCTGCGGCTACACCCTGTGTGATGCCGAGACCGAAGCTCAGGCGCTGCTCGAGCGCTGCACCGAATTTGCCCATCTGCGGGCGGTGCGGGAGGGACGCTTGTGGATAACCGACGCTACCCGGCTGTTCTCACGCTGCACCCCGGTCAGCGTGCGGGCCACCGAGGTCCTGGCCGGAATTTTGCACGGTGTTTACCTCCTCGAGCTGGGAAACGAGTTAGGTGAAGGTGAGGTGGTACAAATGGGCTTTGAATACTCTACCCCTCGAGCTGACAAAGCCAGTTTCGTAGGACCATGAAGCCTGTTGACTCGAGTCTGTACTGCCCGCGTCTTGGACAAAGTGGCGTCTTCTTGGTCAAAACAGCGCCGATGACGATGCTTGACCGCTTGGCCAAAGCGTCACCTGACGGGCCTCGCCGCACCTACTGGGCGTCTCGGTCTGAACGGGAATTGACGGGTCAGACCGCTTGTCCGCTGTGTGGTGGTGACGCATCGTGCGCGATTCTCGAAGCAAAGGGCGCACCCGTGACCGATTGCTGGTGTTTTCACGTCCGCATCCCCGAAGCCCTGCTCGAGCGGATTCCTCCACAGCAACGTGGGAAGTCCTGCCTCTGCTCGAGCTGTCTGACCCGCTTTTACGCCGACCTTGAGCACGGCGGGGTTGACTGATGGGGACGCTGGTTTTTGTGACTGGAGGCGCGCGCAGCGGCAAGTCGCGCTTTGCGCTGGACCGGGCGCTCGAGCAGGCCGGAAGTGCGGTCACATTCATTGCCCCTGCTCAGGCGCTCGACGCGGAAATGACCCAGCGTATCGAGCGCCACCGGCTCGAGCGCGCCAATCTGGGCTGGACCACGCTCGAAGAACCGCTCGATTTGAGCGCGGCTGTCTCGAGAGTGCGGACCGAAACGGTGTTGCTGGACTGCCTGAGCCTATGGGTCTCGAACCTGCTGCTCAGCGGGGTGAGCGAACCGGATACCCTCGAGCGCACAGAACACTGGCTCGAGGGGGCGTCCGACAAAATCTTGTACGTGGTCTCCAACGAGGTGGGCCTGGGCGTCGTGCCAGAGTATCCGCTGGGACGGCAGTTCAGGGACGCTCTGGGGCGAACCAATCAACTCGTGGCCCACCGCTCGAGCGAAGCCTACCTGCTGGTTGCGGGTTTGCCACTCCGGTTAAAGTAAATTTCAGGGATAAATCCACTGCCGCAACTCGAGGGTATCACCCGAATTCAGGCTGACCCAGCCGCTGTAAATGCCCATGCGCTCGAACTCCAGGTCAAACCTTACCTTTTGACTTTCCAGGTTCGTCCCCGCAAAAACGTAAGCCACAAGGTTGCCCTCGTTGCGAATCTCGAGCGGCTCGGGGCTGATGCTCAGAACCGTCAAACGGTTCAGATATTCGCGGCTGAACCACACTTCCTGGGTACTCACTTCACGTGCATTCATCGCCTGTGAGGCCGCTCGGGTTTGCCCCAGCGTCAGCTCGAGCGCCAGAGGGCGGTGAACCCTTCCGGTACCGCTGTAGCTGGCCCCTAGTACCCCGCTCTGAACGTGTTTGGTGCTTATGGGTCCCCGACCCAACACCCACAGCACCGAGGTCATGGCCAGCAGCACAAGCAGCGCCCACACGCCGTAACGCGCCAGTTGGTGGCGGATGACGGAATCGAATTCCTGGGGACGTTCAATCCGGGCTGGGCTGCGCTCGAGCATTGGGTTCACCTTGTTGAAATCTACTTAAAGTTTAGTCCAAAGATAAAAACAGCGATGCGGCTTAACCGACAAATTCAAACCTCAGTCGGGGGCTTTGACCACAGCCCTCGAGCGCAAAGGTTGGATGGGTTCGGTGCAGTTGCAAAGTATCACGAAAGAAACGATTATATCGGCTAAAACGAAGACGGAGTGTCCTGAAAAAGCTTGTTGGGTGAGGCAGACAGGGCAAAAAATAGGGAGTAATAAATGAATGGGGTCCACCAATAATCCATCTGCTCAACGAGAGATACATAAAGTGTAAAAACTAAAGCTTCGCGCGCCACACAAAATTTCAGGCGCTTACAAATTATAAAACCTGTCCCATACCTCGAGAGCAGCGTATGAGATAGAGCTGAAGAATCACTGATTTAAGGCTGAGTTCGTGCTGATTTTGGTAAAGAATGGGCTATCCCCAGCGCTTTTTGCTCACCAGAATTTGTGTTTTCAGCCCTCGAGCGTCCATTCAATCGGGCTTTGCCCCGCTGCCTCGAGCGCAGCGTTGATTTTGGAAAAGGGCCTGGACCCGAAAAAGCCCCGGTCTGCCGAGAGCGGAGAGGGGTGAACCGACTCGAGGATGACGTGCTGAGGCCCGGTAATCAGCGCACTTTTCTTCTGGGCATACGCGCCCCACAGCACGAAAACCACTCGAGAGGGTCTGTCGTTGAGCACCTGAATCACCGCGTCGGTAAACTTCTCCCAACCTTTTGCTTTATGCGAGTTCGCCTCGCCCTGGCGCACGGTCAGCACCGCGTTCATCATCAAAACGCCCTGCTGTGCCCAGCCCTCGAGAAAACCGTGCTTTGCTCGAGCGATGCCCACATCGGCCTGGAGTTCTTTGAACATATTGAGCAGCGAGGGCGGGGTGCGAACGCCCTTCGGGACGCTGAAACTCAGGCCGTGCGCCTGTCCGGGGCCGTGGTAGGGGTCTTGCCCCAAAATGAGCACTTTGACCTTCTCGAGCGGGGTCAACTCGAGCGCCCGGAACACGGCTTCCGGCGGCGGGTAAACCGTGTGGCCAGCGCGTTCCGCTTCGAGAAAGGTCTCGAGCTTGGCGATATAGGGATTGTGCAGCTCGGCCTCGAGCGCGTGTTTCCAGGACTCAGGTAGGGCGTCAAATAGCGGCATGGTTTGATAGTAAGGGTTTCGGAAGATGCCCGAGTGGTTTATCCCTCAATGCTGAGCGAGCAGGGCCGCTCAAAAGACAGAATTTCGAGCGGTGCTCGAGTACCTGAAGGAGTTGAGTTTCATCGCCATCCACTCTGAAGAGGACACACTAGCTTCAAGTGCATCTGCTAAAGGCGTAATTTACGATTAAAACTCTGCTTGAGGATACGACACTCTTGGTCCGTTGGGAGCTCGAGAAGTGGACATAACGTTATGTCCACTTCTCGAGATACACGTTTTTACTTTGTGGGATAAGATTTTCCGTTTCTATCCTCCCGAGCGTCCCCAATCTCCGACGGCTGACCGCTCACCGCTATTCCCGAGTAATCACGTAGACATCCACACCCTTCGTTTCGCGCAGCACCCTCGAGATGACCGAACCCTTTATAAATTCTTCCCACCTCGAGCGCCGGGTTTCGCCCATCACCACCAGGTTGATGCGGTGCTGGCGGGTGTAGTTCACAATCGCGTCCCCGATGTTGCCCCGGTGCTCGAGCCGAATAAAGGTTCCACCCAGGCTTTCGGTGATGGTTTCATAACCGTCCAAAACCCGCTGCTCGTCGCGGCTGAGCTTGCGCCCGGTGTCAATGAACAACACTTCCAAATCCCCTTTCAGGCGGTTGGCCGTCCTCGAGCCACGCCGGATGAGTCGCCCCGAGGTGGTGCTGGCGGTGATGCACACCAGCACCCGCTCCTTGATGTGCGCCCCAGCGTCCGCACCCGCCTCGACGGTGTCGGCGATTTGCCGCAGCGCAATCTCGCGCAAGACGGAGAGATTCTCGAGCTTGAAAAAGTTCTCGAGCGCCTGGTCCACCTTGTCACGCGCGTAGATTTTGCCGTTTTTCAAGCGCTCGCGCAAAATTTCCGGGGTGATGTCCACCAGCAGCACCTCGTCTGCTTTTTCCAGCACCTCGTTGGGAACCCGCTCGCGCACCCGTACCCCGGTGAGGCGCGCCACGGTGTCATTCAAGCTCTCGAGGTGCTGCACGTTCATGGTCGAAATCACGCTGATTCCCGCCTCGAGCAGAGTTTCCACGTCCAGGTAGCGCTTGAGGTTCGGGCTGCCCTGCACGTTGGTGTGGGCCAGTTCGTCCACCAAGACCCACTGCGGGCGGCGCTCGAGCAGGCCGTTCAAATCCATCTCCGAGAGCCGCACGCCTTTGTAATCGTGCTCCAGGCGAGGAAAGAGCGGCAGGCCCTCGAGCTGAAGCTGGGTATCCACGCGCCCGTGGGTCTCGACCACGCCCACCAAAGCGTCCCGCCCCTGCAAAATCAACTCTCGAACGTCCTGAAGCGCCCGGTACGTCTTGCCCACCCCCGCTGCCGCGCCGACATAAATCTTGTGTCGCCCGCGCAGGGAACGCGGTGAAACCTGAAGGTCTGGGTAAGCGTTCTCGAGCGGATTGGGCTGGGTCATGGGATACCGCTCAATTCTGCTTCGAGAGGCCGTCCAGCGCCAAATTGACCTCGAGCACGTTCACTCGAGCCTGACCCAAACCCAGAGTTTGGTCCTCGGTGTGCTGTGCGATGATTCGGCGCATGTCATCCAGGCTGATTTTCCTCACTCGAGCGATGCGGGCCACCTGAATTTCTGCCGAGCGCGGTGAGATGTGCGGGTCGATGCCCGAGCCGCTGGCCGCGAGAAGTTCGGGGGGAATCTGGTTTACGGGAATGCCCTCCCTGGCGGCAATTTCTTTGCTGCTGGCCTCGAGCCGGGTCCGCAGGGCGGGGTTGCTGGTGGCCAGGTTGGAGCCGCTCAAGCTCGTGGGGTTGTAACCCGCACCTGCCGCGCTGGGACGACCTATTAGGTATTGCGGACCGGAAAAAGTTTGACCCACCAAGCTCGAGCCGACGTTTTGCCCGTTTCGGGTAATGAGGCTCCCTCGAGCCTGATTGGGGAAGAGTGCGCTGCCGACTAAAGTGGTGATAGCAGGGTAAACCAGACCGCACAGCACGAGAAAAAGCAAGGCGAAGCGCAGGGCGGGGAGAAGGGTTTTGGCGTTCATGTAGTAAACCTCGAGAAAGGAAAGTTGAAGAAGCGTGCTCGAGCGCTAGTTCAAACCGAACAGAGCAAGAACTAGGTCAATCAGTTTAATTCCGATAAATGGCGCAATCAGTCCGCCCAGGCCGTAAATCAGCAGGTTGCGAGACAGCAGAGCGTCGCTCGAGGACGGGGTGTACTTCACGCCGCGCAGCGCCACTGGAATGAGCAGTGGAATAATCAGCGCGTTGAAAATCACCGCGCTCAAAATGGCACTAGTCGGCGTGCCCAGCCGCATGATGTCGAGTACCCCCAGTTGCGGCAAGGTAGCTATAAAAAGCGCGGGCAGAATGGCGAAATACTTGGCCACATCGTTGGCGATGCTAAAGGTTGTGAGCGCTCCCCTGGTAATCAACAATCCCTTGCCAATCTCGACCACCTCGAGCAGCTTGGTGGGGTCGCTGTCTAGGTCAATCATGTTCCCGGCTTCTTTGGCCGCTGCGGTGCCTGAGTTCATGGCCAAGCCCACATCGGCCTGGGCCAGCGCGGGCGCGTCGTTGGTGCCGTCGCCCATCATGGCCACCAGCTTGCCTTTGTTTTGCTCGTCCCGAATCATTTGCAGCTTGTCTTCGGGGGTCGCCTCGGCCAGAAAGTCGTCCACGCCCGCCTCGGCAGCAATCGCGGCGGCGGTGAGCGGGTTGTCGCCGGTAATCATCACCGTGCGAAGCCCCATGCGGCGCAGCTCGGCAAAGCGGGCTTTGATGCCGGGTTTGATGATGTCGCTCAGCGCCACCACGCCCAGAATCTGCGCGTCCTCGAGCACCACCAGCGGGGTTCCGCCTTTGCGGGCGATGTCCTCGACCAGGCCCTGCAAATCGTCCGGCACGCGGCCCCCCTGCTCGAGCGCAAACTTGACCGTTCGGTCACTCGCCCCTTTGCGGATGACCCGCCCATCAGGCAGATTCACCCCGCTCATGCGGGTCTGGGCGGTGAACTCGATGAACTCGGCCCCCTCGCGCAGACTAAGAGGGACGCTCGAGCCGTTTTGCTCGGCCAGACCGACGATGCTTTTACCTTCCGGGGTCAGGTCCGCCAGACTCGAGGCGTGCGCGGCGAACATCAAGCGCTCACTCGAGACCCCTTTAACCGGCAGCAGGGCGGTAGCCTGACGGTTGCCCAGCGTAATGGTTCCGGTTTTGTCGAGCAGCAAGATGTCCACGTCGCCCGCGACCTCCACGGCTTTGCCCGACTTGGCGATGATGTTGGCCTTGAGCGCCCGGTCCATGCCCGCGATGCCGATGGCAGGCAGTAGGCCACCGATGGTGGTGGGAATCAGGCACACCAGCAGCGCCACCAGGGTGGTGATGGACACACGCACCCCCACGAAAGCGGCGATGGCTGGAAAGGTGACGACGACGAGTAAAAACACGATGGTCAGCGCGGCTAATAAGATATTGAGTGCGATTTCGTTAGGAGTTTTCTGGCGGCTGGCCCCCTCGACCAGGGCAATCATCTTGTCCAAAAAACTCTCGCCGGGTTCGGTGGAAATTTCCACCACGATGCGGTCGCTGAGCACCTTGGTGCCGCCGGTCACGCTCGAGAAGTCGGTTCCAGCTTCGCGCACCACCGGGGCAGATTCACCGGTAATCGCGCTTTCGTCCACCGTGGCCACGCCCTCAACCACCTCACCGTCGCCGGGAATGAAGTCTCCGGCCTCAATGACCACCCGGTCCCATTTTCTCAGCTCGAGGCTCGAGACGCTGACCTCGCGCCCGTTCTCGAGTCTGCGTGCCAGGGTTCCCTCGCGGGCCGAACGCAGGCTCGAGGCTTGGGCCTTACCCCGCGCTTCGGCCAACCCTTCGGCGAAGTTGGCAAACAGCACGGTGAGCCACAACAGCAGGCTGATGCTGAGTTCATAGCCCCAGGATTTGCCCGTGACCGCGTTGGCGATGCTGATGTAAAGGGTCAGGGCCGCGCCCACCTCGACGATGAACATCACCGGGTTTTTGACCACAAAACGCGGGTTGAGCTTGACGAAACTGGCCCGAAAGGCGCTCGAGAGCAGGGCGCTCGAGAATGCGCTGTTGGGATTGCGGGTGTTGGGGGCGGTGGGGGCGGTCATTGGTTACCTTCTGCGCTCGAGGTGAGCGACGGGTGCTCGAGAGAGGGGGATAGGGGGGGCAGGGGAGTAGGGGAGATTGCTTTAGCTTCAGGTTTAGGCTCGAGCGCCTTCTCTGACGTCTGACGTCTAATATCTGATGTCTGGATGCCCATCCCACCCCCGTTCGTCAGCGATTCGGCGATGCTCGAGAGCGCCAGCACCGGAAAGAAGTTGAGCAGTTGCAAAATAACCATGATTGAGAGCACCGTGCCGCCAAACACGGCGGTGTCGATTCGCAACGTGCCAGCGGTATCGGGCGCGACCTTCTTGACGGCTAGCAGTCCGGCGATGGCTAAGGGACCCAGAATGGGCAGGAAGCGGGCCAGAATCAGGACCACCGCGCAGGTCGTGTTCCACCACACGCTGCCCCCGGTGCCCAGCCCCGCCATGCCCGAGCCGTTGTTGGCATAGGCGCTGTTATATTCGTAAATCACCTGGCTGATGCCGTGAAAACCGGGGTTGGAGTTGGCTGCTAAATTGGGGTTGCTCAGGGCCAGGGCCGCAAAGCCTAGAATCAACAGCGGTTGCAGCAGGATGACCAGTGAAACGATTTTGATTTCGCGCGCCTCGAGCTTGCGACCAAAGATTTCCGGGGTGCGCCCCACCATCAAGCCCGCGATGAACACGGTGAGCAGCACGAAAATCAGGAAGTTGATGAGGCCCACCCCGATGCCGCCGTAGATGTCGTTAAGGAACATGCTGAGCTGCGGAACCAGCGTGCCTAGCGGGTTATGGCTGTCAATCATAGCGTTGACCGAGCCGTTGCTGGTCTGGGTGGTCAGCGCGGTCCACAGCGCCGAGGCGTCCACGCCAAAGCGCTGCTCCTTGCCCTCCCAGTTGGGTCCGCTCGAGGAAAGGCCCGCAAAAGCTGGATTAGGCGTGTTCTCGAAGCTCACCGAACCTATCACTAAAACCACGCTGAGCACGGTCATCACGCCCAGGGTCATCAAGGCAAAGTTGCGGCGTTTCAGAAAGGCACCCATCGCAAAAATGCTGGCTACAGGCAGCAAGAAGATAGCGACGGTCTCGAGTAGGTTGGAAAGCGGCGTGGGGTTCTCTAGCGGAACCGCGCTGTTGGGGCCGTACCAGCCGCCGCCGTTGGTGCCGAGCTGCTTGATGGCGACGAGCGCGGACACTGGACCCACCGGAATGGTTTGCTCGGTGACGCTCGAGGTTTTACCATCGGACGCGGTGATGGTTTGGGCCTCGAGCAA
>Ga0123339_10000552_pt1 | contig 28977 bp, 31 predicted proteins | sample lystaG_FD_89956 | JGI IMG/M metagenome (GOLD analysis project Ga0123339, IMG submission 89956) | Glacier valley bacterial and archeal communities from Borup Fiord, Nunavut, Canada, to study Microbial Dark Matter (Phase II) -... | ecosystem: Environmental > Aquatic > Freshwater > Ice > Glacier ...
AAACACCGTAGTGATCGATGCTTTTCTGCATTCGTTCCTACAGTGTGCTTCTGGCACGCTCTTCCCGCACTCAGTTCAAACTCTTGCTGCACAGGGGGAAAACCACAGCAAAGTGAAGCGGACAGACCCGATAGGCGAGCAGGCCCCACGGGGCGGGATGGCCCGATAGGTGCCGTTTGCGCCAAGACGTGCCGCTTTGTCCAAGACAGCGCTGCTGTTCAAGGGGGTAACGCCTCACCGCTCAAACACACTCAACCCCCCAGCAAACCCTCGAGTTCCGCTTCCCCAATCACCTTCACGCCCAGCGCCTGGGCCTTCTCGAGCTTGCTCCCGGCTTCTTCACCCGCCAGTAGATAATCTGTCTTTTTGGTCACGCTGCCCGTCACCCTGGCCCCCTGGCCCTCGAGCGTCTTTTTCACCTCGTCACGGCCCTTTGAGAGAGACCCGGTGATGACGAAGCTCAGTCCAGCCAGCTTGTCGCCCTTCGCGGCCACCGAACTCTTCAGGTTCAGGCCGCTGCCCTCGAGACGACCAATCAGCGCGCGGTTTTTCTCCTGGGTAAAGTAGTCCACCACTGCCCGCGCGATGCGTTCACCCAGCCCGGAAATGTTCTCGAGCTGCTCAAAACGGGCGTTCATCAGCGCGTGCAGGTCGGGGAAGTGGCGCTCGAGCAAATCCGCGTTTCTCGAGCCGACGTAAGGTAGACCCAGTGCGAAGATGAGCCGTCCCAGCGGGCGGGATTTGCTGTCCTCGAGCTGTCCTAAAATCTTTCCCGCGTTTTTCTCGCCCATCCGCTCGAGCGTGAGTAACTTTTCGAGGGTGAGGGTATAAAAATCTGAGACATCGCGCACCAGACCCGCTTCTACCAATTGATTCACGATTTTTTCGCCCAGTCCAGCGATGTCCATCGCGCCCCTCGAGACGAAGTGAATGAGTTTCTGGTAGTTCTTGGCCGGACATTCGGGGTTGGGGCAGAAGTGTGCGGCCTCGCCCTCGGCCCGCTCGAGCACGGTCTTGCACACCGGACACTCGGTTGGAAAAACGAAGGGTTGCGAATCGGCGGGTCGCTTCTCGAGCACGGTCCGCACGATTTCTGGAATCACGCCCCCGGCTTTGCGAATCACCACCGTGTCGCCAATGCGTAAATCGAGCGCGGTTATGAAGTCCTGGTTGTGTAGCGTGGCGTTGGAGACCGTCGAACCCTCCACCTTAATCGGCTCGAGGCGGGCCAGCGGATTGATTTTTCCGGTGCGGCCCACCTGGGTGTCGATGGCTAACAAGCGGGTCTGCACCTCCTCCACTGGGAATTTGTAGGCCACAGCGTAACGCGGCGCTCTCGAGGTGAGGCCCAGTTCGCGCTGGAGGTCGAAAGAATCTACCTTGAGCACGGTTCCGTCGGCATCGAAGGGAAAACTGGCTCGAGCGGCCACCATGCGGTGATGGTACTCGGCGGCAGCGGCCCAGCCCGTGACCCGCTCACTGTGCGCCTCAACCGGAAAGCCGTGACCGCGCAACCACTCGAGCAGTTCGGTTTGAGATTTCAGGCCGAGTGAGAGCGGGTCGCCCAGCGCGTAAAAAATCACCTCGAGCTTGCGGGCGGCGCTCATGGCCGGGTCCTTCTGGCGCAGGGTTCCGGCGGCGGCGTTGCGCGGGTTGGCGAACAGGGTGCCCCCGGTTTCCTCGGCCTCGGCGTTCAGGCGGGCAAATTCCTCTTTGGAGAGGTACACCTCGCCGCGCACCTCCACCTGACCTTTCACGCCCTCGAGCACCCTGGGAATACCCATCACGGTCAGCACATTGGCGGTCACGTCCTCGCCCACGAAGCCGTTTCCCCGTGTGGCGGCCCACTCGAGCGCGCCGCCTTCGTACAAGATGTTGATGCTCAGCCCGTCAATCTTGAGTTCCACGGTGTACTCGAAACTCTGCGCGGTGAGGCCCAGCACTCGAGCGGCGCGCTCCTCGAATTTCTGTAAATCATTGTCCTCAAAGGCGTTGTCTAAACTGAGCATCTGGGTCAGGTGTTTAATCGGAGCGAAGGTGGCCCCCTCGAGGACCGCCTGTCCAGTATCTGCCCCTATAACCTGGGTGGGAGAGGACGCCGTGACCCACTCGGGACGCCTCTCCTCGATTCCCCGGAGTTCACGCATCAGCGCGTCGTACTCGGCGTCGGTCACTGTGGGCGCGTCTTGTAGATAATAACGGCGGTTGTGCTCGGCAATCTCCGTGGTCAGGGCTGTATAACGCTCGAGAGTGTCGCTCATGATGCACAGAGTATACCCACGCTACGTAAGGAACGAAACTCTAAGCTTCGATTAGCGCTGTTTAAAGAGCGCCGCCCTCGAGCGACCCCACTAACTTCTCCCTGCCACCTTCGTCGTGGAGCGCTCGAGCTTCTCCCCCCAAAACCCATGAAACCCAGCCCTGAACCCGCTCGAGCACCCAGACCGTTTGTGTTTGTGTCTCGAGCCACCTTGCACAGCTTGTAACTCACTGAGCCGCCTTTTATACTGCTCGGGTTATCACAGGAGGAACTATGAAGAAGAACTTAACCCTAACCCTGGCCCTCGGCTTACTGCTCGGTACGGCGTCCGCTCAGCAACCCGTTCAGGTCGGCATGGCCTTCGACGCGGGCGGCAAGAACGACAAGAGCTTCAACCAGTCCGCCTTCGAGGGCGCTCAGAAGGCGGCTAAGGAGTTCGGTGCCAAGGTCAACGACTTCGAGCCTTCCGACCCCAGCCAGGTGGGTCAGGGCATTCAGGCGTTTGCCACCAACGGCTTCGATTTGGTGGTCGGCGTGGGCTTTGCCAACGAGACCAGCATCACCAAAACCGCCAAAGCTTTCCCTACCCAGAACTTCGCCATCATCGATAGCGTGTCTGACGCGCCCAACGTGGCCAGCCTCATCTTCCGGGAGCAGGAGGGTAGCTATCTGGTGGGCTACCTCGCCGCGCTCAACTCGAGCACCGGTGTGGTGGGTTTTGTGGGCGGAATGGACATTCCCCTGATTCACAAGTTCGCCGCTGGTTACAAAGCGGGCGCTATGGCCGCCAACAGCCGCATCAAGGTCATCGCTCAGTACGTGGGCACCACGCCCGCCGCCTGGAACGACCCGGCCAAGGGCAAGGAAATCGCGGGCAGCATGAAAGCGCAGGGTGCGGACATCATCTACACCGCCGCTGGAGCGTCCGGGAACGGCGTCATTGATTACGTCAAGGGTACACAGTGCCTCAAGGCCGAGGGCTTGCCCAAGGGTGTGACCTTCAAGAAGAACCAGTTCGCCAGCATCGCCAAGTCGGCCAGCTACACCGCCGCCTGCGGGGGCAGCAGCCGTCCGTTGTTCTTCATCGGGGTGGACGCCAACCAGAACTACCTCGGCGACTTCGACAAGAACCCCGCGACCCTCAACCACGCGCTGACCAGCATGATGAAGCGGGTGGACAACGCGGTTTACACCGTCATTAAAGACACCGTTGAGAACAAATTCAAGGGTGGAGTGCGCGAGTTTGGCCTGAACAACAACGGCGTGGGCTACGCCCTCGACGACTACAACGCCAAGCTCGTCACCAAGGCCCAGCAGGCCCAGATTGCCAAAATTACCAAGGACATCATCTCGGGCAAAATCAAGGTTCCCGACAAGGACTAATCCTCCTGCTCGAGCACTCGTAAGTGTCCCCCTCCGTGTAGGGGGATTTTTTTGTGGCTCGAGCGGGTTGGGGAATGGGGAATGGGGAATGGGGAATCGGGATGGAACCAAGCTCGAGCGAATTGAGCTAACCGTAATCCAGGCCCAAAACCGCTCGAGCCGAGCTGAAAACCCTTTCCTGCTGAGCCTGGGATGTGGTAAACTGAGATGTTTAACCTGGGTTAAGTGTTTTGAAGCAGGCTCGAGGGCGTGACCAGGAACGCTCGAGTCTCAGATGTGTGGCGCTCGAGTTTTAGGCGTGCTACAGCGCTCGGTTCAACGCTCACACGGCGCTCGGGAGGGAAGATGTACAAAGGAAGAGAGGGACAGTGGGCTTTTTTCCTGCACCGTTTTTCGGGGCTGGCCATCCTGTTTTACCTGATGATTCACGTTTTTAGCATTGGCTCGGCGGCCATCAGCGAGGATTTTTACAACACCATTCACGGCGTCTATAAATCGCCCATCTTCTCGCTGGGCCTGGTTCTGGTCGCGTCTGGCGTGCTTTACCACGCGCTTAACGGTTTACGCATCATCGCTATGGATATGTTCGGCTGGGGGGTCAAAATTCAGCGTGAACTGTGGTACGTGACCATGTTCCTCACCGTCCTCGGCGGCTTGCTTACCCTGGTGCTCACCGGAATGCGGATTCTGAACGGAGGCGAAGCGTGATTCGGGCCAAGACCTACCAAAACGCCAAAGTGCAGGCCCGCAGCAACCCCGAACTGGCCTGGTGGGTGTTCATGCGGGTTTCGGGACTGGTGCTGGTGTTTCTGGTGCTGGGCCACATCTACATGACCTTCATCGCTCAGAACGACATCGCTTCGAGTGAATACAGCGTGGTCATCAATAAACTGAGCCAGCCGGTGTGGAAGTTCTACGACTGGCTGATTCTGGCCCTAGCGGGGCTACACGGCCTCAATGGGGCGCGCTACTCGATTGAGGATTACGGTAAAACTCAGCAAGCGCGCTTCTGGATAAAAACGACACTGTACACTGTAGCAGGCGCACTTTTCATCTGGGGTTCCATCGGGCTGTTTACCTTTAACAAGATTGCGTAATGAGGGGTGAGTTTTGATTGATAAGTCAAAAAGCAGCTCGAGCGGGAGTCAAAGCAGCTCAAAACGCGCGGACAGGCCCGGTAGGTGCCGCTTTGTCCAAGACACCACTCAAAACTCGGAACCAGGGAGTGAAACGAACATGATTAACCATAGATACGATGTTCTGGTGGTCGGCGCAGGGGGTTCGGGCCTAATGGCCGCGCTCTACGCCGCCAAAAATAAGAACGTTTCGGTGGCGGTGGTAAGCAAGCTCTACCCCACCCGCTCTCACACCGGCGCGGCGCAGGGTGGCGTGGGCGCGGCGCTCGGCAACGTCTCCGAGGACCACTGGGAATGGCACATGTTCGACACCATCAAGGGTGGCGACTACCTAACCGACCAGGACGCCGCCGAGGTGTTTTCCAAGGACGTGATTGAAGCGGTTTACGAACTCGAGCACATGGGACTGCCCTTCTCGAGGTTGCCCAACGGCAAAATCGCCCAGCGCAAGTTCGGGGGCCACACCAGGGAGTTCGGTAAAGCGCCTGTAGAAAGGGCCTGCTACGCGGTGGACCGCACCGGGCACATGATTTTGCAGACCCTGTACCAACAAAACGTCAAGGCCGGAACCACGTTTTTCAACGAGTTTCAGGTGCTCGACCTGATTGTCGAGGACGGCGTGTGTAAGGGCATCGTGGCCTACCACATCGCCAGCGGCGAGCTGCACACCTTCCACGCCAAAAGCGTGGTGCTGGCAGCGGGTGGCTACGGACGCCTGTTCAAAATCACCAGCAATGCACTCTCGCTCAGCGGCGACCTGATGAGCATCTACTACCGCAAAGGACTGCCGCTCGAGGACCTCGAGTTTTACCAATTTCACCCTACCGGCATCGCCAAGCTGGGCATCCTGATTACCGAGGGCGCACGCGGCGAGGGCGGAATTCTGCGAAACGAGGGCCTCGAGCGCTTTATGGAGCGCTACGCCCCGACCATCAAGGACTTGGCCCCTCGAGATATGGTTTCTCGAGCGATTTACAAAGAAATCCGCGAAGGGCGCGGCATCGGCAAGGAAAAAGACGCCATCTGGCTCGACTTGACCCACCTGCCCAAAGAGATTATCGAGAGCCGCCTGCCCGACATCACCGACTTCTCGAGAACTTACCTCGGTATTGACCCGGTGACTTCACTAGTCCCGATTCAGCCCACGGCGCACTACGCGATGGGCGGTATTCCCACCACCATCGACGGCGAGGCGCTGGCCGACGAGAACGGCAACGTGGTGCGCGGCCTGTACGCCGCCGGTGAAGTGGCCTGCGTGAGCCTGCACGGTGCGAACCGTCTGGGTACCAACTCTCTGGGCGACCTCATCGTGTTCGGACGGCGGGCGGGCGTGGCCGCCGCCAAGTACGCAGCTCAGGCCGAGTACGCCAGCATGCCCGACGGCAGCCAGAATGACTCGAGCGCGCTGATTGCCCGCATGAAGGGCGGCAACGGCAAGGAGAACGCCGCCCGCATCCGCAAGGAACTGCAAGACTCGATGATGGACAACATCGGCATCTTCAGGAACGGCCCGGACATGACCCGTCAGGTGGATATTGTCAAGGAGCTGCAAGAGCGCTTCAAGAACGTCACCGTCTCGGACACCGGCTCGAGGTACAACACCGAACTGCTCGAGACGCTCGAGTTGGGCTTTTTGCTCGACATCGGTGAGGCCATGACCGCCAGCGCGCTCAACCGCAAGGAGTCTCGAGGCGCGCACGACCGCGAAGATTTTCAGAGTCGCAACGACAAAGAGTGGCTCAAGCACACCATGGTCTACAGCGTGGGCGAGGGCAAGACCAACATCCGCTACAAGGAAGTCGTGCTGGGCAAGTTCGAGCCGAAAGCTCGAGTGTACTGATGTTGAGAGGTCAGACCTCAGACTTCAGACAGCAGAGAATTTGGGTGTCCGTCGCTCGAGCGTACCAAACTCAAAACATGATGCTCGAGCCTGAGCCAACCAATTTTTTTCTGATGTCTGACGTCTGAAATCTTTTCCGAAGGAATTATGACTGCTACAACCCCCCAACCCCAAACGATTCCACTGGCCCCGAGTATGGTGGCGAGCTGGAAAGTCAACGTCAAAATTTACCGCTACAACCCCGAGCAAGACAAGAAAGCCCACTGGGAAGCCTACCCGGTGGAGTGCGAACCCGGAGACCGGGTGCTGGATTTGCTCAACTACATCAAGTGGTATGTGGAACCTAGCCTCGCTTACCGCCGCTCCTGCGCGCACGGGGTGTGCGGTTCGGACGCTATGCTCATCAACGGGCGCAATAGACTCGCCTGCAAAATTCTGGTCAAAGACCTCATTAAGAACGGTGGCACGCTGACCGTGGAACCCATTCGCGGCCTGAAAGTCGAGAAAGACCTGATTGTAGACATGGAGCCGTTTTTTGACAGCTACCGCTCGGTAATGCCGTACTTCATCAACGACGACCCCACCCCGCCCGGAGAGCGGCTGCAAAGCCCTGCCGAGCGCGAGGTGTTCGACCAGGGCACCAAGTGCATCCTGTGTGCGGCCTGCACCACTTCCTGCCCCATTTTTTGGGTCAACGGTCAGTACATCGGCCCCGCTGCCATCGTGCAGGCGCACCGCTTTATCTTCGACTCGAGGGACAAAGGAGCCGCCGAGCGCTTCAAGCAGCTCGACCAAAACACTGGCATCTGGCGCTGTCGCACCGCGTACAACTGCACTGAAGCCTGCCCTCGAGATATTCCGGTGACGCAGCTCATCGAGGAAGTCAAGCGAGCGGTGCTTTACCAGAGCGTTTAAAACTGCCCTCACCCTGGCCTTTGGCTATCTTGAGCAGAACGGCACCTAGCGGGCCTGCTCGCCTGTCCCTCTCCACGGTGTGGAGAGGGTTTTTTGTGGCTCGAGTAGAGTGTATTCATGACGCTGCTGGAAGGTGCCCAATTATCGCTTGAGGGTTTGATAGTGAGCTGTGTTTCTAGCATTCAGGAGGACCGTACCTGTGCATAAAAAGCTGCGCCATATCAAGATAGACGGTTTGCCGTATGTGTGGCGAGTGGTCTGGAGCAAAATGGATTTCACCTCGAGCGAAGGGTATGGAGAATTTTTTGTCGCTTGGCTCGAAGGGAGAAAATCGTCTCCTATGAAAATTATGTTTTTACTACCCGAGGGTTACCAATTTGATGAATTTCTGAACGTCGAGCCTCTAAATAACACGCCCAAACATCCCCAAATACGCATCAGAGATTTTCTACTTCCTGAAAGTTGGCGTGATGAGTATCGAGGCGCTTTGCTTTTCAATGCTCATCGTCCCCGCGTAGTGGCCCACCTGATTCGATATGCACGCGGTAAGGGTTGGGACCCTGAAGCTTCCTCGAGACCCCATATTCTGGATATTGGCCCGGATTTACTTGGAGAGAAAATCCCATAATTATTCGACTCGAGCGCCCTTCCCCCATCCTGGCTCGAGGCCTGCGAAGCCCTACCCGTGTCCTGATTCACCACCCTGTGCCCCACATGCTAAGCTTCGCCCCGGCGCAGGCGTGCTAAGCTCGAGCGGTGAATTCCCCCACCCAACTTCCCGAAACCCCACCCGTCTGAACCCCGTCGGCCTTCCTGGTTTCCGCTCGAGTTCGCTCGAGCGGAACGGTCTTCTGGTGTATTCAGTGGGGTTAAAACGTGGCTTATTTGTGGATTTTGACGGCGGCTATTTTGTGGGGCTGCCTGGGAATTTTGGGTAAATCGGCTCAAAACGCAGGGATTTCGGCGCTCGAGGTGGCTTTCTGGCGGGCTTGTCTGGGCGGAGCACTGTACCTGATTCACAGCGCTATCATCCGGGCGCGGCTTCCCCGAGGGCGAGATTTGCTCATTACTATAATTTTTGGCGTGCTCGGCGTGAGCGTGTTCTACTCGAGCTACCAACTGGCGGTCCGCAGCGGCGGTGCAAGTCTGGCCAGCGTGCTGCTCTACACCGCTCCAGCGCTGGTGGCCCTCGGCTCGAGCGTGTTTTTCCGCGAAAAGTTGGGAGCGAAGGGGGGCCTCTTGGTGGGCCTGACCGTGCTGGGCGTGGCCCTCATCTCGCTCGGGGGTGGTGTGGGAGTGTTGGTCAGTGCGGTGTCCATCGGCTGGGGCCTGCTGAGCGCCGCAACTTACGCGCTGTACTATTTTTACGGCAAGGTTTACTTCAATAAGTACGCCATTCCGGCGCTCTACGCGGTGGCCCTGCCGATTGGAGCGCTGGGCCTGCTGCCCTTCGTGAGCTTCCAGCACAAGTCGCTCGAGGCGTGGACCAGCATTTCTCTGATGGCCACTGCCAGCACCTACCTGGCCTATCTGGCCTACAGCGCCGGACTGCGCCGATTGGCGGCCACCAGGGCCAGCGTGACCGCCTCGCTCGAGCCGGTAGTCGCGGCCTCCCTGGCCGCGCTGTTTTTTGGCGAGCAATTCTCGAGTTTAGCCATTGTGGGCGGCTTACTGGTGCTGGGCGCGGTGGTGCTGACCAGTTTGAGTGGGGAGAAACCCGAAGCAGGGCCGTCCTGAGTTCACTGAAACCTTCGCTCGAGGATTAAACTAGAGCATGACCCTTCACAAAGTGAATCTGGAAAAAGTGAATCTGGAGGAGAAGTTCGGGCAGTTCAGCGACTATTGGAACCCTCGAGTGGTGGGGGAATTCGCGGGCCAGCAGGTCAAGCTGGTCAAGTTTCAGGGAACGTTCGACTGGCATCACCACGAGCACGAGGATGAGCTGTTCTGGGTGGTAAAAGGCGCGTTCTTCATGGACCTGCGCGACCCCGACGAGCGCCAGATTCGGCTCGAGGCGGGAGAGTTTTTGGTGGTGCCACACGGCACCGTTCATCGTCCCCGCGCCGAGGAGGAGGTCTGGGTGGCGCTCATCGAACCAGCGGGCACGCTCAACACCGGAAATGTGCAGAGTGAGCGCACCCGCGACCCGCACGCGCTCGAGCGGCTCTGAATTTTGAGTTGAGCACGCACGCCGTCTATCTTGTACCCTGAAGCCATGACCCGCATCGCCACGCTCGAGCGCAACACCTCTGAAACTCAAATCCTCATCATGCTCGATTTAGACGCTCCGCTCGAGGTTTCCACCCTGCACACCGGCCACGGATTTCTGGACCACATGCTCGAGGCCCTGCGAAAACACGGGCGGCTGGGTCTGATGGTCCAGGCCAGCGCTGACCTGCATGTAGACGTTCACCACATTGCCGAGGACGTGGGCATCGCGTTTGGACAGGCGTTAGCTCAGGCGCTGGGCGACAAACGCGGCCTCGAGCGCTACGGCGACGCCTTTGTACCGATGGACGAGACGCTGGCTCAGGTGGTGCTCGATTTGTCGGGCCGCGCCCACCTGGCCTTCGAGCCAGAGAAATTGGGCGTCATCGGCGATGTGAACGGCTACACCATCTACCACCTGCGCGAGTTCCTGCGTGGCTTTTGTAACCACGCCGGGGCCAACCTGCACGTTCGGCTGCTGGCTGGACTCGAGGTACATCACGTCGTGGAAGCGATTTTTAAGGCGTTCGCTCGAGCACTTTTTATAGCCACTCGAGTGACGGGTGAGGGGATTCCGAGTACGAAGGGAGCGCTCTAGCAAACGAGTCTTGCGCCTGCGGCTGTCTTGACCTAAACGGCACCTATCGGGCCTCGCCGCCTGCTCGCGGGTTTTTGGTAGTTGGTTCTTGGTCAGTTTGATTTAGGGCGGTCTGGCCCGGTAGGTGCCGCTTAGACCAAGACAGCGCTCGGGAACAAACCAACCAATGACCAAGAACTAATGACTCGCCGGAGGCGCAACACTCATCACTCTCTCGAGGACCCTATGCAAATGACCTTCCAAATCTACCAGAACGCCAAAATCAGCGGTAAGCTCGTCGAGGACCTGCGCGAGGAAGTTGGCTGGGAGCGCATGGACGGTGAGTACGACGCCATTCTCGAGCGTTCGCACTTTCACCTGTCCATCCTCGACGAGGGCGCGTTGGTGGGCTTCGTCAACGTCGTCAGCGACGGCCAATCTTTCGCCTTTCTGTGCGACCTGATGGTCAATCCACTCCTCGGTGGTCAGGGCGCGGGTCGGGCGCTCATTGAACTGGCGGTGCGCCTGCTGCGTGAACAGGGGATTCGCACTGTTCAGGTAGTGTTTGACCCCGCGCTCGAGGGGTTTTACAAAGCCTGCGGCTTCGAGGTGTACGCGGGCGGCAGTGTGCGAACCTGAAGTATGCGTCACTCGAGGTGAAACCATGTCCAGGTACGTCGTCCTTTTACTCCTCATGATGTCTCCCAGTCTGGCCTGGGCCGCGTATTCGGGGCACAGACCCACCCTGGGTGAAGTGCGAGAACTGCTTTCGAGTGTGTGCTCGAGCGGGGTCGTGACCGGAGCCTGCACGCCCTGCCCCGCCTTCACTCGAGCCACGGCGGGCAAAAGTCTCCTGCTCGAGAGCGTGGTGTACGGTCAATTCACCCATGCACACCAGACCGACGCTCTGCTCGAGTTCTCGGGCTGTGAGGCTCCGGTTTCCAACTACGGGGGCAGCGTGCTGCTGAGGTGGCAGGGACGGGGCCGCTGGACCTTCTCGAGGTATCTCATGGGATACCGAGCCGGAGACTGTTTGAACTACCCCGCTCGAGATGGGCGTGACCTGATGTTGTGTAAAGAGGAGAATACGGGGTCTGCAAGTCTGGTACTCAATGATTTTTCCAGGGAAGATAGGTTCGTTCAGGCGCTTTTTTATGTTGAGGACTCGAGCGCGACCTGCTCACCTTTTGGGAGTGTGCAGAAACTCCTCGAGTGGAAACAGGTAAAAGCGACGGCAGGCGGCTATCCAGGTCTGTGGGTCACGGTGGCCTCGGCGGCCTATCAGCGCCTTAACGCCAAAGTGGACGCGCCCTGCACTGGAACCCTGGCCCTCACCAAGAGCCGAACCTACACCCTCGAGTACAGCTTCGATGGCCACCTATTCAGGCCCACAGCGGCCACTGAAAAACTGTTTGGGCCGCTCTTGAAGGACAACCCGGATATGTTCTATGAGGGTGGAAACGGCTGAACAGGTTGTGGCTCGAGAGATTTTACAAAGCGTGCGGAGGTATACGCTGAGGGCAGTTTGAGAACCTGAAGAATATACTCCTCGAGGTGAACCCATGAATAGACCGCTCATCCTGACTGTCTTGACCGTATGCTCGAGCCTCACTCTGTTTGCCCCTGCGCTGGCTGCCTCGCACTCGAGCCAGAAACCCACCCTCAAGCAAGCCAAAGAATTGATGGCGGGCGTGTGCTCGAGCGGGGCCACCACGGGCGCTTGTAGTCCTTGCCCCGGCTTTGCAGACAGCGGATTTGACGACGGAATGACGCTCGAGGCCGTGACCTACGGTAAGTTCTTGAAGGGTAAAGACACTTACGCCCTGCTCGACCTATCCGGTTGCGAGCCACACGTCAACAACTTTGGCGGCAGCGTGTTGCTGCGCTGGCAGGGCTTGACCCGCTGGAAGTTTGTCAAGTTTGCGCCGGGGTACCGCACCGAGAATTGTCTGAAGTATCCAGCCCAGGATGGCAGAGACTTGTTGCTGTGCGAAGCAGGTTACGCCGGTATGGGTACGGTTATTTCCAGTTTGCTACTCGAGGATTTATCTCAGAAAGAGGCTGCGGGTCAGCAACTCTTTTCCACCAGTGACTCGAGCGGCGCGTGCTTGGAAAGTGGCAGCGTTCAGGAACTGCTCGAGTGGAAACAAATCAAACTGAATGGAGACCGTTACCCAGATTTGCGGGCTACAGTGAAATCTGGGGTTTACACGCGAGATACGACGCAGAAGGATGCTTGCTCGGTGGTCCTTAAAGCGGGCAGTGTGCGGACCTACACCCTCGAGTACAGCTTTGACGGTGCAAAATTTACCCCCACTCAGGCCACTCGAGGGTTTTTGAAGCAGTTGCTGAAGGACAACCCGGATTTGCTGGGCTATTGAGCGTGAGAAAGAGCGCCTCCGGCGGGCACTTGGTAATTGGTTCTTGGTCGGTTTGATTTAGGGCACAAAAAGCAGACCAACCAAATACCAACTACTAAAAACCCGCGTCCTGGCCCGATAGGTGCCGCTCAGGACAAGACAGCCGGAGGCGAATTCAAGCAACGTAAGTGAACTCGAGTAAACTGACCCCATGCAAGCCTTACTGGTAGATTACGGCAGTGGAAACCTTCGCAGTGCGGCCAAGGCGCTCGAGCGCAGCGGATTCGAGGTGGTCATTTCGAGCAGCCCTAGCGCGGCTTCACAAGCTCAGGCCATCGTGGTTCCGGGTCAGGGTCACTTTCGCCAGGTTGTCGAGAACTTCGAGGCGTCGGGCTTCAAAAAACCTCTGCTCGAGGCTATCCGCGCCGGGGTTCCGCTGCTCGGCATCTGCGTCGGAATGCAACTGCTGTTCGAGACCAGCGACGAAGCGCCCGGTCTCGAGGGCCTGGGTGTACTGGGGGGACACCTCGAGCGCTTCGAGACCCATCATCCGGTGCCGCAGATGCAGTGGAACACCCTCGAGCAGGTAGGGGACAGTCCGCTGATGCGAAATTTGCCCACCCAGCCGTTCGCCTACTTCGTTCACAGCTACTTCGTCCGCGCCAGTACGCCCCTCTCGAGCGGGGCCATCACCGATTACTCGGTTCCCTTCTGGAGCGTGGTTTCGCAAGACAACGTTCACGGAACCCAGTTTCACCCCGAAAAGAGTCAGGCGGTGGGCCTGCACATGCTGGCCAACTTTCGAGAATTCGCGCTCGAGCGGCACTCGAGCTAATACGCTCACTGAAGCACGGCTGAGGGGTGTGTTTACCCAACTTGAGCGCTCTCCCACATATGCTTTGTGAGGGCGTGTTAGAATAGACGTCTATGAAGGAGCCTCCCAGTTCCAGGAACGGAACGCCCCTTTTACCCCCCATTTCGCCAATGAACTCGACTTTGGGAGCCGCTCGAGCACGCTGGAGCGGTCATTTGTCGTTTGAAGGTAGTGGGAGTCGGACTCTGAATCCGACCTTTAAATTCTGTGCTGCTCGAGTTGGAAACGCTCTTTTTGAGCACTCCCTCTCACTGTTCGATGTCGTGTACCCCCGCAAAGCAACTTCAAAACATGTGTTTCGTCACCTGTGCTCGAGGGTGGCGCTTAAAAGGGTTCATGGCGTCAAGGAGCTTGTGTGAACGATTTACTGGGCATCCTCGCCCTGGTGGTGCTGGTGCTGCTCAACGGTTATTTTGTGGCCTCGGAGTTTGCATTAGTCAGTGTGCGCCGCACCAAGATAGACCAACTGGTCAACGAAAATGTCTCGAGCGCTCGTTCGGTACAAGCCATTCTCAAGAAGCTCGATTTGTACATCGCGTCCACCCAGTTGGGCATCACTATGGCGTCGCTGTCCATCGGCTTCGTGGCCGAACCCGCCATCGAGCACTTGATTGCGCCCGCGCTCAAAAATGCTGGTCTGGAAGAAAGTACGGTCAAGACCATTTCCTTTGCCACGGCCTTTATCATCTCCACCATCCTCCACATCGTGTTTGGCGAACTCGCGCCCAAGACCCTGGCGCTTCAGCGCAGCGAACAAACTTCGCTGGCGGTGGCGGTGCCGCTGCTGATTTTCACCACTATTTTCCGCCCGGTCATCATCTCGCTCAATTGGCTGGGTAACGCGGTGGTCAAACTTTTTGGCCTCGAGCCGGACACCGGACACCGCGCGGCGTACTCGAGCGAGGAAATTCGCATGATTGTGGACTCGAGCGGACAAGCGGGAGTGTTCGAGCAGCAGGCCCAGGAGATGCTCGAGAACGTGTTCGAGTTCCAAGATACCCCGGTCAAAGCCATCATGGTCCACCGCACCGAGGTCGAGGCGATGGAGAAGGGTTCGAGCCTGCGTGAGATGGTGGCGCTGCGTAAAAAGTTTTCCTACTCCAGGCTGCCGGTGTTCGATGAAACGGTGGACAACATCATCGGCATCGTGCATACCCAGGACGCGCTGCTGCATGTGGATGAGCTGGACAGCACCACGGTGGACGACCTGATGCGCCCCGCCTTTTTCGTGCCCGAAAACATGAAGGTGCGCGACCTGTTCTCGAGCCTGAAAAAGCAGAAGTCTCACATGGCTATCGTGGTGGACGAGTTCGGCGGCATGTCCGGCTTGGTCACGCTCGAGAACGTGCTCGAGGAGTTAGTGGGCGACATTTACGACGAAACCGACGAGGAAGAAGAGGATGACGAGCGCCTGAGCGAAAACGAGTATCTGGTCGAGGCTGACCTGCACATTGACGACGTGGAGACGCTGCTGGACATCGAACTCGACGGGCGCGATTCGGGCGAGTTCGAGACCATCGCGGGCTACATCTTCTCCAAACTGGGCTACATTCCCCAGATTGGCGAAACGGTGCGGGCCAGCGGCTGGGATTTTGAAATCGTGGACGCCTCGGAGCGCCAGATTAAGAAGGTCCGCATTTCGCCGTTCGTGGAGTCCTCGAGCGAGGGAGAGGCGTTTTCGGCAGCGTAAACTCACCATTTGCCGTGACAAAATGGCTCGAGTGCGTTCTACTCGAGGGTACAAGGCAGTGAAGCCTGAAAATCTGTTGAGTAGCTAGCGCAATAGTGAATCTGGATTCGCCTGTGTCGAGACCGCCGAGGGTGCTTTAGGGGGGAATATACCTAACTGGCGCATCAATGCCGGAGTATCCCACAGATGCCATAAGTCTGTCGTTTTACCGTTTTGTACGCGCATGAAGTGCATGTGCGTGACTCTTATGACTTTTCCAGCAGGTGGCAACCCTCGGAAGGGTCCCAGATTGAAGGGGCCGCTGTGAGTACCCGTCATGGTGGAGTGGAACGCGACCATATCTCCCTCCGCCAGCATGTGGTGAATCTCGAAGTGGAGGTCGGGAAAGCCAACCCGCATGGCCTGCACGACTTCTTTGATGTGTTCCCTGAATTGAGTGTCCGGGGTTTCCTGGTGGTCTACCGCGTTGATGTCGAGGTATTCGTCCCATACCGAAAGGTCGCCCTGATTGAATCCGCGTTCTATGGACTCCATAGCCATCCGCTTGTTATCCTCGGTCAACATGTACGTCACCTCCATTCGTTGTAGTTAAACTACACTAAACATTGTTATACTTTTTTCTATGTCTGTCAAGTCAAACGAGTCACTTACCCACCGTCAGCGGCAAGCCCTGGGCACTCAGCAGCTTATCCTCGAGGCTGCCAGGGAGTTGTTTATGGATTCGGGTTATGGAACCACCACCATAGAAGCCATTGCTGTGCGAGCCGGAGTGGCAGTAAGCACGGTCTACAACATATTCGGTAACAAACGCGGCATCCTGAAAGCTATCCGCGAATCCTGGCACCAGGAGTCTGGGCAACGCGACCTCTATCAGCAAGCTTCTCAGGAACGCGACCCGGCACGTCGTCTGGAGATGGCGGCACGGGCAACCCGTCAGCAGTGGGAAAGGGGCGCGGTGATGATGGCGATTTATCAGGGTGCGGCGGCGGTAGACCCCGATGCTGCCGCAGAACTTCATAGTGCTCGAGCGGGCCGTAGAACCAACTTGGGCCAGACGGTGCTGGGCTGGGCCTCGGGCTTCCGGTCTGGTCTGGAACCACGCCATGCGGTGGCAATCTTTCATTCGCTCACCTTGCCGGAGGTTTATTTGGAATTGGTGCGCGAGTGGGGCTGGAGTGCAGACGAGTACCAATCCTGGTTGGCGGAAAGCTTAAAAAAGCAGTTGCTCTGAGAAATCGGCGTATGAAATAGCAAGACATGTAAAAGGGTATTCAGGCCAAGCTCGCGTCGGTTTTGGCTTTCAAGGTATACTGCCACAAGCTTTGAGCGGGGACTTGCGTTTTTCACACTCGTGTTGTACTCTCTTCTTCGCGCTTATGGCGCAACACGGCATCCAAGTGTGCCAATGGGGATGGCCCCATCGTCTAACGGTTAGGACACTACCCTTTCAAGGTAGTGACACGGGTTCGAATCCCGTTGGGGTCACCAGTCACCTCCGCTCTCGAGCGGGGGTTTTTCTTTTGCCTATCTTTTCTTGAACCTTCTTCAGAAAGGGGAACTTGGGCGATGTGGGGCGCGTATAATAGCTCATGAACCCACAAACCCCTCCCCCACGCAGAGCAGGTATTGGTCCACTACAAATCACCGCCGGGATTATCATCTTAATCCTGCTTGTTCTGATTATTCAGAATATTCGCGTGGGAACCACCATTTTCTGGTTTTTCGGCCTGTACACTCGAGGCCCCAATGGGTTCCCTTATCCTGGACTCTCCATTCCTACCGGCTGGATTGTGTTGTTCTCGGTGATTGTGGGCGCGGTGCTGGGCTACCTCGTCGCTCGAGGCCCCAGACGACGCTAGATGGCTCGAGCATTTCCCGTTCAAGCTGTAGGCTATGCCTATGCGAATTCCCGACCTGATTGCCCATAAACGCGACGGACTGGAGCACTCGAGCGCCGACCTCGAGCAGCTCATTTTGGGCTTTACTCGTGGTGAGGTGCCGGATTACCAGATTTCGGCGTGGCTGATGGCGGTTTTTCTGAAGGGTATGACGGCTCGAGAAACCGCGCACCTGACCCTAGCAATGGCTAAAAGTGGCGATATGCTCGACCTCTCGAGCCTGAAAAACACCGTGGATAAGCACTCCACGGGTGGGGTGGGGGACAAGACCAGTCTGGTCCTTACACCCATGCTGGCCGCGCTGGGCCTCACCGTGGCCAAGATGAGTGGGCGCGGGCTGGCCCACACCGGGGGCACCATCGACAAGCTCGAGAGCATTCCGGGCTGGAACCCCGAACTCTCCGAGGGGGCTTTTCTCGAGCAGGCTCGAGCGCTGGGCCTGGCGCTGGTGGGTCAGTCCAAAAATCTGGCCCCTGCCGACGGCCTGCTTTACGCCCTGCGCGACGTCACCGCCACGGTCGAGAGCATCCCGCTGATTGCCAGCAGCATCATGTCCAAGAAGTTGGCAGCGGGCGCTCACACCATCGTGCTGGACGTGAAGGTGGGGGGTGGCGCGTTCATGAAGACGCTCGAGCAGGCAAGAGACCTGGCCTGTGCGATGGTGGACATTGGGCGTGAATCGGGGCGCAATGTACGGGCGCTCTTGACCGATATGGAAACTCCGTTGGGGTACGCCGCCGGAAACGCGCTCGAGGTGCGTGAAGCCCTACTGAGTCTGCGGGGTGAAGGCCCCACCGACCTGCTCGAGCTGTGCCTGGAGCTGGCGCGTGAGGCGCTGCTGGCCTTTGGCTTTTCCGAGGAGGATGCCCGCAAAAAGCCGCTCGAGACTATTGAGTCTGGTGCAGCTCTGGCCAAATTCCGGGCCTTTATCGAGGCGCAGGGCGGAGACCCCAGCTATGTGGACCATCCCGAAAAGCTCGAGGTAGGGCCTAATATTCTGGAGATAAAAGCTCAAAGTACGGGTTTTCTCGAGCGGATAGACGCCCTCAACGTAGGTCGGGCGGTGCTGGTTTTAGGTGGGGGCCGTGAACAGAAGAATGAAGCCATAGACCACCGCGTGGGCGTGGAAATCCTCAAGAAACCTGGAGACGCGGTTTTGAAAGGGGAACTCCTGGCCCGAATTCACTATCACCAGCGCGGCCTCGAGCGGGCGCGGGAACTCATCGAGGGTGGCCTGCACTTCTCGAGCGCTCCGGTGCAAGTGAAGCCCTTGGTGCTCGAGCGGGTGTCTTGAACGGTGTAGTGCTCGAGCAGAATTTGTGCTGGGGAGCGAGGTTTTGATATGCGGGTAAGCATGGTTTTTCTTGGGGTGGTCTTGACTTTGTTAGGAATCTTTGGGGTGCTCAACCGCACCTCACTGACCTTTCCGCACACCCTCAACCTGGGGTTCGCGGTGTTCACAGAGGTTCCGGTGGGGCTTTATGTGCTCATTGCTGCGGCGGGGCTTTCAGTCTTTTTTGTGGTGCTAGACGCTTTTAACGACCTACGCCAAAAAGCTGAGCAGGGCCGGGTCCTCAAGCAGCTCGAGAGTGTACGGGTCCAGCTCGAGACCGGGGAAAATGCCCGCTTTGAAGCGTTACAAGGTCAGCTCGAGCGCATCACCCAGTTGGTGGGCAGCGGCGGCTCAGGTCGGGGTGGAAATGGGAGTGTGGACTTCTCGAGCGTGATGACCCGTATTGAAACCGTGCGCGACGAAATCGCTGCCGACATCGCCTACAGCGAAGATTCGATTTTGCGCGAACTGCGTGGCCAGGGCGTGGAGGAGAAAAATGGCTCGAGTGGCCCCCAGCCGCTGCTTCGCAAACGGGGCTGAGCATTGCGCCCAGTTCAAAGAGGTCGAATCCCCATGTGTCTGAGATTCGACCTCTTCGTTTTTGATTGGCTCAGATGGGGTAATACGCTCGAGGGTGGCCCTCGATAAAATCCTTGGTGGGCAGCCAAATCAGCGGGTTGCGCTCCTCGATTTCGGGCGGGGGGCCGTAGCGCACCAAAGTCAGCACCTGCTCGAAGGGAATCCACTGCGCGCCCAGCACCTCGGGGTCAGTGGGACCAATTTCGCCGCTAAAATCTGCCCGAAAGCGGGCAAAATTGGCGTAGTGGTGGTGTGAACTCTGTGAAAGCATCTCGCCCTCGAGCAGGCTGATGAACTCGAGGTTGGAGGTGTCCAACCCGGTTTCCTCCTTGACCTGCCGCATCGCCGCCGCCGCTAGGGTCTCGCCGTCTCGAGCCTTGCCCCCCGGAAGTCCCCAGAAGATGCTCCCGTCGTCCATGCGCTCGGTGACAAGGAGTAAATGTTCGTTTTCGACCAGATAAACGTGAGCAGCGCGTTTGAGGGGAATCACTCTCGAGATGGGCATAATCTGAGGCTTATGATAGCGCTTTTTGCAGCCACACCTTGCAGCTACACTTTGCTCCTGACAACCCAGCCCAAGCCCAGCGCGACCATGCTCAACGCTAAAATCCCCATCAGCACCCCCGTGCCGAGGGCTGTTCCTGCTGCCACAGCTCCCAGGCCCAGGCCCAGCGCGCCCACGCTGAGCGAAAGTCCCATCATCCGTCCACGCAGTCCGTCGGGCACGAGGCGCTGCATCAAAGTCAGCGCGGCCACATCGAGCAGACCCACTCCCAGGCCAAAAAGCCCGGACCCCGCCCACCACAGCGGCCACTCGGGGACGGTGAAAGCCAACACCCCCAGCGTGAACACCGCCAGGCCCAGAGCAATGAGCTGCTCGAGCGCAAAACGGCGTAACAATAGGGCTACCCCGAAGATGCCCAGCAGCGCACTCCCCGAGAATAGGCTCTCGAACAGCGCGTAGGCTCCAGGGCCGGTTCCCTCGAGCTGAGCGAACAGCGGCGCACGCACGTTGGCCACGTTGAGCACGAGATTGAGCGCAAAGGAGAAAAGGAGGGTGTAGCTCAGCACCGCACTCGAGCGCCGTAGCCGCCACCCCTCGAGCAGGTCCGACCAGAATGGGCTTCGTACTCTGGATGTTCGGGGTGGCTCGAGCACGCGCAGAAAAATGGCAGTGCCCACCAGCACAAAATACAGCGGCGCGGCCCAAAACAGGGTCGTGGCCACGCCCAGCCCTTTGACTAGAAGACCCGCTAAGCCGTAGCCCACCAGCGGTAAACCCTGAGTGACGCCAGCGACCAAGCTGTTGCCCTGTGCAAGATGCTGGGCTGTGATTAAGCGCGGCACCAGTACGTTTCCTGCCGAGAGGGTGAGCGTCACTAGAAGGCCGTTCAGGAAGGCGAATCCTGAGAGTAGGAGGACGGTAGCCTCACCCTGCGCCACCGCCCAGCCGATGCTCAGCACCATCGCGCCGCGCAGCAAACTAGAGATGAGCAGCATCACTCGAGCGGGCAGGCAGTCCACCCAAACCCCCAAAAACACCCCGAAGAACCGGGGCAGGCTGGCGCACAGTACCACGACTGCCAAATCTGCTTTGCTCCCGCCCTCCCCCAACACCGCAAAAGGCAGTGCGATGAACAGCAGGGCGTCGGCCAACGAAGTTCCGCCCAAGCCCAGCAGGTAGAGCACGAAATTGAAATTGAGCAGCCGTGTGGGTTGAGGAACAATCATACCCACAGCCTGGGGGCAAGCTACTCAAAATGCAGCAGATGATTTTGGGTTGGTTTGCCGGACGCTGGCTCGAGGTGAGGGACCCGGTGCAGGCGCGGCTGCTCACCGACCCAACCAGCCGCGCCCTGCTCGAGCCGTTTGTCGGGTCTGAAAAAAGCGTTACGCAGGCCGCAGCCGAGATTGGGTGTTCGGTGCAGCGGCTGCTGTACCGCATACGGCAGTTTCAGGAAGCGGGTCTGCTCGAGGAGGTCCGGCAGGAACCGCGTGCAGGGCGGCCTATCCGGGTGTACCGGGCGGTGGCCGACGGCTTTCACATCCCCTTTGCCCTCACACCCTTCGCCGATATGGAGGCGCTCATTGCCAAGCAACACGCGCCCACGGACCGCCTGCGGAACCGGGCCAGCGCGAGGTTAGCGCTCGAGGGCAGCAGCGGGGGACGCCGTATCTACCGCGACGCCGCCAGTGGTGAGCTGCATAGCGAAAGCGACACACCCGCGCCCGATAACCTGACCGAACGGATGCGTGGTCAGGCCGGTAACGATGTCACGCTCGAGGTTTACCTGAAACCCGAGGCAGCTCGAGCCTTCGCACTCGAGCTGCGCGACCTGTGCGCCCGCTTTCAAGACGCCACCCTGCCAGGGATGCAGGGCCAGCGCTTTCTGGTGCATTTGGGTCTGCTGCCACTGATTCCTGGAGATGGGGACTAGACCACTCTCGAGCCACAAGTCAACTCGAGGTCAACGCGCCTTACATAATCCCCCACAACAAAAAACTCCCCTCTCGAGGGGAGCTTAACTTGAATATTCAGAACTTCAGCTCAGGCCACCGCTCGAGTAGGCCAGTGGAATGCTGGGTCCCATAGTAGTGGTCAGGAACACGCTGCGGATGTACACACCCTTTGCACTCGACGGCTTAGCACCCTCGAGCGCGCCCATCAGGGCCTGGATGTTCTCGGCCAGTTGAGCGGCCTCGAACGAAACCTTGCCCACTGGAGCGTGAACCACACCGGTTTTGTCATTGCGGAACTCGATGCGTCCGGCCTTGAGGCTGCGAACCATCCCGGCCACGTCCGGCCCCACCGTGCCGCTTTTGGGGTTGGGCAGCAAGCCCCTCGGACCGAGCAGACGGGCCAGCTTCTGACCCACCTGGGCCATCATGTCCGGGGTGGCGACCACCGCGTCGAACTCCATGAAGCCGCCCGCAATCCGTTCAATCAGTTCGGGTCCGCCCACGATGTCGGCTCCGGCACCCTCGGCCTCGGCCAGCTTCTCGCCTTGAGTGATAACCGCAATGCGGATGGTCCGGCCTGTGCCGTTGGGCAGGGCTACGGTTCCACGCACGTTCTGGTCAGTTTTGCGCGGGTCAATGCCCAGGCGCATGTGCAGTTCCACCGTTTCGTCGAACTTGGCGCTGGCGATTTCCTTGGCCAGTTGAGTGGCTTCCTCGAGCGTGTAAATCTTGTTCTTCTCGAGCTTAGCAACCAGAGCCATGTAACGCTTTCCGTGTTTAGGCATTGGGGCCTCCCTCAATGGTGACGCCCATGCTGCGCGCGGTTCCAGCTACGGTCTGAGCGGCGGCTTCAATTGAGGCGGCGTTCAAGTCGGGCATTTTGGTTTTGGCAATCTCGAGCACCTGGTCCCAACTCAGGCTGCCCACCTTGTTCTTGTTGGGCACGCTCGAGCCTTTGGCGATGCCGCTGGCTTTGCGAACCAGGTAGCTCATCGGGGGGGTTTTGGTGATGAAGGTGAAGCTGCGGTCTGCGAAAATGGTGATTTCCACGGGAATAATCGCGTCGCCTTTATCGGAAGTGGCTGCGTTGAACTGCTTGCAGAATTCCATAATGTTTGCGCCGTGCTGACCGAGCGCGGGTCCGACTGGGGGAGCGGGGGTCGCTTTACCCGCCGGAAGCTGAAGCTTCACAAATCCGGTTACTTTTTTCATCTCTCTTCTCCTAGCTCCCCTTGCTCGAGCCGTCAGATATCAGTATTCAGATGTCAGAAGGTGCTCGAGGATGGGTAGAGCGCTAAGTCCTGCGGGGTTATCGGTTATCGATTATCGGTTATCGGTAAAAGATAGCTTTAACTGACCACTAAAAACCGACTATTGAAAACTAAAACTACTGCCTCTGCACCTGCGCGAAGTCCAGCTCCACCGGGGTTTCGCGTCCGAAGATGGCCACCAGCACCTTGACCTTCTGGCGCTCGAGGTTGACCTCGGAAATCATGCCGGTGAAGTCCGAGAACGGCCCGTCGGTGACGCGCACGGTTTCGCCCTCGCGGAAGCTGACCTTGACTTTGGGCTTTTCCGGCTCGGCCTTGCGGGTCACGCCGACGCTTTGCAGCAGGCGCTCGACCTCTTCATACGAGAGTGGAACCGGGCGGGTGGAAGTGCCGACAAAGCCGGTCACGCCCTGCGTGTTGCGAACCACTTCCCAGGACTCGCCCAGCTCCTCGGGGCTTTCCGGGTCGGTCACGTCCATCTGCACGAAGATGTAGCCGGGGAACAGCTTGCGCCGCACCGTTTCCTTCTTACCGCCGTCCTTGACCTCGAGCACCTCTTCGTCGGGTTGCAGCACCTGGAAGATGGTCTGGCCCCACATGCTCAGTTTGTGAGCGCGCTCGGTCAGTTGACCCTGCACCCGGTCCTCAAAGCCCACGTAGGTGTGAACCGCGTACCACTCGATGCTCATCGGGGGAGCACCCCGATGAGTTTGAGCAGGTTGCTAAACAGCCAATCGAGTCCGAACAAAATCAAGGTAAAGCCGATGACGAACAAAATCACGGTCTGGGTTCCCTCGAGCACCTGCACGCGAGTGGTCCAAGTGACGCGACCCAGCTCGGCTCGAGATTCTTGCAGATACTTAAGGACGCGGTTCACGAATTAAACCTTCTTCTCACGGAAAACGACGTGCTTGCGGGCTACGGGGTCGTACTTCTTGATTTCTAACTTAGCCTGAGTGTTGCGGCGGTTCTTGGTGGTGGTGTAGTAAAACCCCGTCCCCGCGCTAGACTCGAGCTTAATGATGAGTCTCGGTCCGTCTTTTGCCATGATTGATACTCCTTTTTCGTCGGGTGGGCTTGAAACCCTCCTAACTCCCATCCTGGCCACGAATCACCCTCGAGCGTTAAGGCTTTGGGTCACGTACTGTTAATCAAACAGCTACATGGCAGCAAGTCTGGTGCGAAACCAGCCGTATGAGTATAGCAGATAGTTTTGGATTGTCTAGGGGAGAATTTGGGTTGGCGTATGGCTCGTTACTGACTTGCGTTTACTGTGCAGGCCGATGGTAAACGCTTCCACGCCGTGTGACAACGAAGCCAATAGCGAGGTACGTTGCCGCTGGTGCTGGGTAATCGTCTCTGGGCCACGTATTAATAAAGACCTGGTTGCCACCCCGGCGGGCTACTTGTGTACAAACCTCCATGCACAGTGCAGATGCCAACCCTTTGCGGCGGTGCTCTGGAATCACTCCCAGAGGTTCGATTTCAGCGCAACCCGTAGCAGCGTCCCACCACGCTGTGCAGCACGCCACCAAGGTTCCGTCTGGGGCCTCAACAACCAAGTCTAGTTGCTGGTTATGTAGCCATGTCTGGCGTACTTGCTCAAAATGAGCAGCCGTGAACCTGCTGGTTGCGTCTTGAGAGATGGTGTGTGCGAGCAGGTCGTCTTCTGGCCACGGAAGTGTTGCCGGATGCCACGAGGCCCGGTGCACCGCTACACGCTCGGCCTCTTCACCGTCATGCATACTGCGAATTCGGTAGCCATCAGGCAGTACAGGTTTTTCTACAGTTGCTGAGCGGAACATCCCGACCAACGGTTCATCACTGGGTAGCCTTGTGAATCCAGCCTCGAGGACCAATGTACGCAGAACCTCATCACCGTTGTACACGGCTATTCTCAGGGCCGTGTTTTGAGCCACCCCCACAGCCCACTCGAGCAGCGCCGAAGTAGCGTTGGATTCTGCCTGAACAATCAATTCACCCCCCGTAACGCCCGCCCAACCGACCACTTCTCCATCCCGTTTAGCCAACATCGTGTCTTGTGGCAGTTGGTCACTAGCAGCCTCCCACCCAAGACCCCCAGGGTGCGTACTGCGCGGCCAAAGTCGGCTGACAAGCTGTTGAACAGAGGTGGTATCTTTTGCCTTGTTTCATGTGTGCAACGTGACGGTATTGATTTGACCTTTCATTGGTGAATCGGACACTTAAAAGCCTCCAAGTCGAATAGGTTTTGACCAGTTCTGATACAAATGTTCGACTTCTATAGCGCACTGGACGTTTCAACGAGTCACGAAACTTTGCGGCTCGAGCGCCCTCAACTCGAGAGCTGCCGTGTGTGGTGCCGCATATGCCATGAAGCCAGACGCAGCAGCTCGAGCGCGGTCATGGGCGCAAAAAAGTGCACTTCTCTGGCCAGTTTTCCCAGTTGACCAGCAGCCTCGAGTCGGGGTCCGATGTGCTCGAGCTGACTCACACTTTGCTCGAGGTCCAAAATCAGCTCAGCGCGAGAACGCCCCGCTCGAGGCGCTTCCTCCTCCGGGGCCATCGGCTTCCCCTCGCCCGAGAGCTGACCTTTGGGCGCGGTGGGAATGGGCAGGCTGGGGTTTGTGGCCCGCTCGAGCGCGAGTTCCAGGGCCTCGAGAAAGAATAGGTTGGCGCGAATCACATGGTCGGCCACCTGTGCGGGACTCCATCTATGCTCGGCGGGTGAGAGATGCAAAGCTTTGTCTGAAACGCCCTCGAGCGTGGTTAGAAATATCTGTTTGCTCTTCTCGAGCGATTGGAGGACCGTTCCCAGGTCTGTGCCCTCGCGCTCGAGGAAAGATTTGTCGAAGTATTCGCTGATTTGAGGCATAGCATGGATTTTACGCTGTACATTCACCAGGATAGTGGGTTAGATTTACTCCCCCTCGAGTGTTGCGTGCAAAATCAACGGTGTGGGCGCGAAGAGAATGTTTTTGGTGGCTCGCTCGAGCAACATTTCCCCGTCCATAAATTGTAAGCACAGCATCTGGGTCCCGACCCGCCCGAGGTGGTTGATGTGCAGCTCGAGCGTATCTTCACCTGTCCAGGCCGCGCAAACGGCCACCTGGCTCGGGTTCTGGTGGTTGGGGGTGCCAAAACCCGTCTCGCCCTCGAGCCACGCCCCCAGCCCTGCCTCGAGGGTAAAGTCCCCCGCTGTGTCTCGAATCTCGAGCCGGACCCGACCCTCGAGCGTGTCCAGGCACAAGCTCTCGAAACCGACTTCATTTGGCTCAAAGCGGTAATTTTGCCCAGTCACTCGAGCGGCCAGTAGCGAGGTTATCTGTCCCTGAACAACAGGAACTAACAGGTGCTGACACTTCTGACGCAACTCCTCGAGTGCGGAGGGGTTTGGCTCGAGTGGAGCGTCCCCCAGAGCCGGGAGCAAATGGGTCCACACCTGGTCGAGCACCGCCTGCATATCGTACAGGGCGCTATTGAAGGTCAGTACCGCGCCTTGTCGCGGCATCACGATGATAAACTGTCCCAACGCGCCATCGGCCCGGTACGCGCCGTGCTGACAGCGCCAGAATTGATAGCCGTAGCCCTGCTCCCAGTCGCTGCCGAAGCTTGGCCAGTTATCTACCTGCTTACGGGTCGCCTCCTCTGCCCAGCCAGGGGGCAGAATCTGCCGACCCTCCCAGACGCCTCCCTGCAAATAAAGCTGTCCCAAACGGGCCAGACCCTCGAGCGGCAGGCTCAGCCCCCAGCCGCCCAGAGCTGTACCCTCGTCGTTTGTAGCCCAACTTGCCCCCACTATGCCCATCGGGTCGAGCAGGCGGGGGCGCAGGTACTCGAGCAGAGGCTGTCCACTCAGCCGCTCGAGCAGCGCGGCGAGCATGTGGGTGGCTGCGCTGTTGTACACGAAGTGCGTGCCCGGTGCGTACTGTACAGGCTGCTCGAGGAAGGTTTTAGCCCACGGCTGCTCGTTGTTTTCCCATAGGGGTGTGGTCATGTCCACGGCGTGCCCGGTGGTCATGGTGAGCAGGTCTCGCACCGTCATCGCCGCGAGGTGAGGACTCGGCTCGAGCGGCGCGTGTTCGGGAAAGTGCTGTAGCACGGTGTCACTGATGCTCAGCAACCCCTCGGCCACCGCCAGACCCACCGCGCTCGAGGTGAAGCTCTTGCTGACCGAGTACAGCGCGTGCGGACGCTCGAGCGAGAAAGGCGACCACGCCCCCTCGGCCACCTTGAAGCCGTGGCGTAGCAGCATAAAGCCGTGTATCTCGAGGTTTTGCTCTTCGAGAGCGTTGAGCATCTCGAGAACGGCACTCGAGGAAATTCCTTGCGCTTCGGGCGTGCTGTCAGGAAAGTTCATAAGTGCAGAATACCAGCGCGCAATCGGCTCTAGGCTATTTGGCATATAGGTGCTGGCTCGAGGCCGTTCTACACTGCATTCATGGACACTTCACCTTCCTACCGGGCCGACTACACCCTGCTGGTCTGGGAGGGGTCCTCCAGACGATTTTTAGTTCTTGAGGACGGGACTTTACCTGCCTTTAGCTCGAGTGAGAACGTCACCTTCTCGCCGGGCTTGGTGCAGCAGCAGGCCAGCGAAAGGGGACTGGATGTCCGGGTGCTGCGCCGCTCGAGCCTCGAGCGCGACGACCCGCACAACCGCGTCACACTGAGCTTCGAGGCCGAGTGGGCCGACGCTTTTACCCGCTTGCCCACAGGCGCACACTGGACCTCAAACCCTGGTGAGCTGCGCCTTGAGCCGGAACGAATTTGGGTGTGTCAGGCGCTCGAGCAAACCCCACCCGCCCAGCGTCCGCCCTGGACCGCGCCGGATTGGTGGGCGCAGGTTTTACTCTGGATAGACGCCCAGCTTGCCCAACAGGGCCGCACTCGCCTGGGGCCACCCCGACAAATTCGCACCAGTCAGCTCTCGAGCGTCTCTCAGATGCCCACCGATGGGGGAGAGGTCTACTTCAAGGCGGTTCCAGCGTACTTTCGGCTCGAGATGCGCCTGACCCCCTGGCTCGAGCGCCACTTCCCTTCCCCCGTCCCCAGGCCGCTGGGCAATGACCCGGAAAGGGGCTGGATGTTGCTCTCCGAATTCGACGGTGCGCCGCTGGACGCACAAACTTCGCTCGAGGCCGTAGGGGAAGCTCTGTGCGACTACGCCGAGCTGCAAATCGCTTGTATTCCGTATCTCGAGAACCTGCGCGCGCTCGGCGTCCCAGAGCGTCCGCTCGAGCGCTTCCCCGAACAGATTCACGCCCTGTTGTACGACGATTTTACCCTGCACCGCCCAGGAGCGCGCCAATTTCTTACCGGCGAGCAAATCGAGCGCCTGCGCGGGTTCGAGCCGGACCTCGAGCGGCGGGTGGCGCGGCTCGAGGCTTTTGACTTACCTACCACGCTCGAGCACGGCGACTTGTGGCAGAACAACGTACAAATCGTGGCTGGGCACGGATTTTTCTTCGACTGGACCGACGCCAACCTGACCCACCCGCTGCTGAGCCTGCCGCTGGGCACCTTCGAGACCGGGCCGTGGGGCGACCAGGCGATTATGGACGCCTACCTCGAGCCGTGGACCCGGTTTGCCCCACTCGAGCGGCTGCGGGAGGCACTCAAAGACGCGCAGCCGCTGGCTGAACTACACCGGGCCATCCACTATCACCGCGACCTGCTGCCCGAACTCGAGGACCGCAGCGAGTGCGAGGGACACCTCATCTGGCATCTGAGCCGCGCTCTGGACGCGTTGACTTGAATGAACGGCCCTGATTCAACCCGACGCCTCGAGCGTAGCTTTCGCGGTCCTCGAGCGCTTGACGGGCACCTTAAGCGGGTCCACATCCTCGCCGCGCACTCGAGCCTGACCCGTAGGGCAGAGGTCCAGCACCGCACATCTCGAGCAAGCTGGATTCGCAAAGTAGCAGCATTGCTGCCCGTGCATCATCAGCACCTCGTGGTGGTCGTAGACTTTTTGATAGTCCCACTCGGGGGGTAGTAAGCGCTCGAGCAGCGCGTGAGATGGTCCCACGTCGGTTCCGGCGGGAATCAGCTCCAGGCGCAGCGCCACCCGGTGATGGTGAGAATCCACCGGCATAGCAGGCATCCTCAGTTTGGAAAACAGCAGCGTAGCAGCACTTGTTTTTGGGCCAACCCCCGAAATGCTCTCGAGCCAGTCTCGAGCCTCGCGCACCCCCAGTCGGCCCAGAAAATC
>Ga0123339_10000558_pt1 | contig 28868 bp, 17 predicted proteins | sample lystaG_FD_89956 | JGI IMG/M metagenome (GOLD analysis project Ga0123339, IMG submission 89956) | Glacier valley bacterial and archeal communities from Borup Fiord, Nunavut, Canada, to study Microbial Dark Matter (Phase II) -... | ecosystem: Environmental > Aquatic > Freshwater > Ice > Glacier ...
ATACCAACAAGCCTTCGCTTTGACCCTTTTGCACGTCATTGCGAGGCGCGCAGCGCCGTGGCAATCCAGGGGCCGCACGAGCGAGGGCCGGTTCTGGAGTCCCCTGGATTGCCACGCCGCAAGGGCGGCTCGCAATGACGGATGGGTCAGAACACTCATCGGCTGGCATGACCCGGCGCCATGGCGGCCTGCCCGTCTTGCCGGGCTTGCGGGGCCGCGCTTCACCGTTTCTGCCGGGGGTCGGCCTGGTCCCGCAGGGCGTCGCCCAGCAGGTTGAAGCCCAGCACCACGGTTAGGATGGCGGCACCCGGGAAGGTGGCGATCCACCAGGCCGACAGGAAGTAGCCGTGCCCGTCGGCCAGCAGCGCGCCCCAGTCCGGCGACGGCGGCTGCGCGCCCAGGCCCAGGAAGGAGAGACCCGCGGTTTCCACCACCACCGACCCGGCTTGCAGGGTGGCCAGCACCAGCACCGGCCCCATGCAGTTGGGCAGGACGTGGCGCAGCGCGACGCGGGCCGGGTTGGCGCCGGTGGAGGTGGCGGCCTGCACGAAGTCCAGCCCGCGCACGGCCAGGACCTGGCCGCGCATCACGCGGGCATATTGCGGGGCATAGACGATGCCGATGGCGATCAGGGAGTTGACGAGGCTCGGCCCCAGGGCGGCGACGATCACCAGGGCGAGCAGCAGGTAGGGAAATGCCAGCAGCACGTCGGTCAGGCGCATCACGACGGCGTCCACCACGCCACCGGCGAAGCCTGCCAGCAGGCCCATTGCGCCGCCCAGCAGCAGCGCCAGCCCGTCGGCGACCAGGATGGCGAACAGGGCGGAGCGGGTGCCGTGCAGCACGCGGCTGAGCATGTCGCGGCCATACTGGTCGGCGCCCAGCCAGTGCTCGCGGCCTGGCGCGGTGAGGGCGGCGGAGAGGTCCTGATCGTAGGGGTCGTAGGGCGCCAGCACCGGGGCCAGGACGGCGATCAGCAGAAGCAGGACCACCAGCGCGAGGCCGGCGCGTGCGCCGCTGCCTCGCAGCGCCCGTTGGACCAGGCGGGGCGCCGGGGGCTGGGCCGCGCCGGTCATTGGCCGGTCATGCCGATGCCGGCCGGTGGGCAGGCCGGCGTGAGCCGCACCATGCGTCCGTCGTTGCGAGGGGCACGGCTCCGCGGCAGTCCAGGAGCGGACGGCGCAGTCCCTGCGGCCCCTGGATTGCCGCGCCGCAAGGGCGGCTCGCAATGACGGGTGACGATGCCGGCCAGGGCTTGCGGCGTCTGGTGCAAACCAACTTGGGGACTAACCCACGCACACGGCGGTCCAGCATGGCGGTGACTACGCCCGAATGGTGGGAGCATGGACTAGCCACGCACCCGGGGGTCCAGCAGCAGGTAGCCCACGTCCACCAGGAAGTTGACAAGGACGAAGACACCGGCGACGAACATCGCCGCAGCCTGCACCATCGGGTAGTCGCGGGCCAGGATGCTGTCCACCATCAGGCGGCCCAGGCCGGGCAGGGCGTAGATGCTCTCGGTCAGGACGGCGCCGGACAGCAGCAGGCCTAGTTGCAGGCCCACGACCGTCAGGATCGGCAGGGCAGCGTTGCGCAGGATGTGGCGGCGGACGACCAGGCGGGCCTGCAAGCCCTTGGCGCGGGCGGTCCGCACGTGGTCTTGCAGCCCGGCGGCCACGACCTCCGCCCGGGTCACGCGGGTGATGAGCGCCAGCGGGATGGTGGCCAGCGTGACGGCGGGCAGCACGAGGTGCAGGACGGCCAGGCGCAGCAGGGCGGGGCTGCCGGCTAGGATGCTGTCGGGGATGCTCATGCCCGTGACCCGCGGCGGCTCCTGGCCGATGGGCATGACGCCGCCGGTCGGCAGCCAGTCCAGCCCGGCGGCGAACAGCACCAGCAGCATCAGCCCCAGCCAGAAGATCGGCACGGACACGCCGACCAGGGTGGTGCCGAGCACCGCGGCATCCAGCCGGCTGCCCTGCCGCATCCCGGCCATGACGCCCAGCGGAATGCCAGCGCCGGCGGCCAGCAGCAGGGAGGCGAGGGTCAGTTGCAGCGTCACGGGGAAGGCGGCCATGACCTCGGTCAGCGCCGGGCGGCCGTTGGTGATGCTGGCGCCGAAGTCGCCGCGCAGGCCGTCCGCCAGGAAGCGCCAGTACTGGACCAGCACGGGCTGATCCAGGCCAAGCTGGGACCGCAGCCGCTCCAGTTGCGCCGCCGTTGCGCGGTCGCCGAGCAGCAGCGTCGCCACGTCGCCGGGCAGCAGGTGCATGGCGACGAAGACGACGGCGCTGACGCCCAGCAGCACCAGCAGCAACTGCCCGGCGCGGGTCAGGAGGGTGCGGGCCACCCGTGGCTACCTATCGCCGGCCTAGAACATGGCCGGCGCGGATAGGCCCGCCGGCCATGTTCTAGGCATCGTGTGTGCGGGCACCTTCGCTGGAACGCATACATGCTCGATCCGATGGCGCCCTAGGTCCCCAGCGAGACCTGGTCCATGTCGAAGAACATCTGGGTCGGGTTGAGCTGGTAGCCCTGCACCTCCTTGCGGACGGCGCGGACTTGCAGGACGGAGTTGATGAAGATCCAGGGCGCGTCGTCCACGATGCGACGCTGGATGTCGTTGTAGAGCGCCACGCGCTTGTCGTGGTCCACGGTCCGCGCGGCCTCTGCCAGCAGGCGGTCCACGTCGGCGTTGCGGTAGTGCGAGGTGTTGCCGATGGGGATTTCCTTGGAGGCGAACAGGGCGCCGGCGAAGTTGTCGGGGTCGCCGTTGTCGCCGGTCCAGCCGCCCATGCGCAGGCCGTCGTACTTGCCGGACCGCACGGTGGACAGGAAGGCGCCCATGTCGGTGCGGCGGACCTCGGCCTCGATGCCCACGCGCTTCAGGTAGCCTTGGATGGCGACGGCGAGGTCGGCGCCGGCCGGGTTGTAGCCGCGGGCGCTGTTGTAGGTCAGCAGCTCCACCTTCAGGCCGGGCTGCACGCCGGCCTCGGCCAGCAGCTTCTTGGCGGCTTCGGGGTCGAAGCCGTAGCCGGCCAGGTTCTTGTCCCAGCCCCACTGCGCCTGGGGCAGCGGCGAGGTCATGGGCACCGCCATGCCCTGGAACAGGGCGCGGTTGATGGCGGCCTTGTCCACGGCCAGGTTCATGGCGCGGCGCACGCGCACGTCGTCGAAGGGCTTCACGTCGGTCGGCAGCGCCACGCCGCAGACGGCCAGGCCGGGCTGGGTGAGCAGGGTGACGTTGGCTTCGGTCTTGAGTGCGGGGATGGTGGCGGCGCCGACGTCGGCCAGGATGTGGACCTCGCCCCGGCGGAGCGCCAGCAGCGCGGCTTGCGGGTCGGGCAGCACCTTGAAGACGATGCGCCCGAGCTTGGGCTTGCCGCGCCAATAGGTTGGGTTGGCCTCCAACACCACCTGGTCTCGGGTGCGGTACTCCTTGAACACGAAGGGGCCGGTGCCGACGGGGTTGTTGCGGAAGTCCTTGCCGAACTTGGCGGCGGCGGCCGGGCTGACGACGCCGTTCCAGACCATCGCGAGGCTGGACAGGAAGGCGGCGGAGGGTTCCTTGAGCGTGAACTCGGCGGCCAGGTCGCCCGCGGCGCGGTAGCTGGAGACGGCGCCGTAGGTGAACTCGGTGTACCCTTCGACGGGGCCGGTGTTGTAGATGTAGATCGGGCTGGCCTTGTCGAGCTGGCGGGCGATGCCTTGCAGGAAGGTCTCGGCGTTCAGGGGCGTGCCGTCGTGGAAGGTGACGCCGGGGCGGAGGTGGAAGGTGTACTTCAGGCCGTCCGGGGCGATGTCCCAGCGTTCGGCCAGGCCCGGCTCAGTCTCGACGGTGCCGGGCTTGTAGCGGACCAGGCTGTCGTAGATGCAGGACATGATGAAGCCGGAGGTGTTGTTCTCCACGGCTTCGGGATCGAGGCCCGTGTGGTCGGCGGCGATGCCGACGACCAGGGTTGCCCCGGCGGCGGCTTGCGCCAATGCTGCCTGCGTCAGGGCGGGCAGGGACGCGGCGGCCAGGCCGGACGCGAGGACGGTTCGGCGGGTCGGGTGCAAGGCCATGCGTCGCTCCTGGTGGGGGTGACTGGGAGCCTAACAGCGGTTGGCACCGTCGTGGAAGGAGGCGCATGGAACGGGTGTTGGTTTGGGGCGCGGGCGCCATCGGCGGCACGGTCGGGGCCTACCTGGCGCGGGCCGGGCACGACGTGACGTTCGTGGACGTGGTGCCGGAGCATGTGTCGGCGATTTGTGGCGCGGGCCTGCACGTCCACGGTCCCGTCGAGGACTTCACCGTCCAGGCTCCGGCTGCGCTGCCTGCGGATTTGGGCGGCGTGTGGGACCAGGTGTTCCTGTGCGTGAAGGCGCACCACACCGGGGACGCCAGCCGCGCCCTGCTGCCGCATCTGGCGCGGGACGGCCATGTCGTGTCGTTGCAGAATGGGCTGTGCGAGACGGAGATCGCTGCCATTGCCGGGCCGGAGAGGACGATGGGGGCGTTCGTCAATTTCGGCGCGGACTGGATGGGACCGGGCAGCATCCTGTTCGGCAACCGGGGCGCGGTGGTGGTGGGGGAGGTTGACGGGCGGATCACACCGCGGCTGGAGCGCCTGCACGCGCTGCTGCGGGTGTTCGAGCCGGATGCGGTGATGACACCCGACATCTGGTCCTACTTGTGGGGGAAGCTGGGGTATGGCGCGATGCTGTTCGCGCAGGCTCTGGGGGACATGGGCATTGCCGACTGCCTGGCCCGGCCGGAGCTGCTGCCGGCCTGGCGTGCGCTGGGCGGGGAGGCCGTCGCGGTCGCGCTGGCGGAGGGCGTGCAGCCGCGGGGGTTCAACGGCTTCGACCCCGCGGCGTTCGGGCCTGGCGGGACCGAGGGCGCGGCGGCGGCCAGCGTTGCGGCGATGGTCGCGTTCAACCGGCCCAGCGCCAAGACGCATTCCGGCGTGTGGCGGGACCTGGCGGTGCGGCGGCGGCGGACGGAGGTGGACGCGCAGATCGCGCCCATTGTGGAGATCGGCGCGCGGCATGGGCTGGCCTGTCCGACAGTCACGAAGCTGGTGGCGCTGATCCATGAGGTCGAAGCCGGGCGGCCACAATCCGACGCGCTGCTGCTGGAGATGCTGGCATGAACCTGGGGTTCGACGGGCAGGTGGTAGCCGTCAGCGGTGCCGGGCACGGGCTGGGCCGGGCGATTGCGGAGGCGTTTGCCGGGCTGGGGGCGCGCGTGTTCGGCTGCGCGCCGCATCAGGGAGGTGCCGCCCCTGGCGCGCCGCTCCCGGGCAGGCCGTCCCCTGCGATGTCAGCCCCGGACACGCCTGCACCCGACGCATCCGTTGGCGTGGAGATGGCGTCGGTGGACCTGACGGACCGGGCGGCGGCGGCGCGCTGGATTGCGGAGGTCGAGGCGGCGGCGGGCGGGCCGGTTTCGGTGCTGGTCAACAACGCCGGCGGGGTCGCGGGGCAGGTGTTCCAGCCGGTGGAGGCCGTCGCGGATGCGGACTGGGATGCGGTGATGGCGGTCAATGTCGGCGCGGCGTTCGCGCTGAGCCGGGCCGTGGCGCCGGGGATGAAGCGGGCGGGGCGGGGGCGGATCGTCAACATCTCGTCCGGCGCGGGCTTGCAGGCGTCGCTGACCGGCATCCAGGCCTATGCCAGCGCCAAGCACGCCGTGATCGGCCTGACCCGGCAGTTGGCGCACGAACTCGGCCCGTTTGGGATCACGGTCAACTCTGTCGCGCCGGGGCTGATCCCGTGCAACCCGGCGAGCACGGCGCAGTGGGAGGCATACGGCCCGGAGCGGCAGGCGGCGCTGCTGGGCGGCATCGCGCTGCGGCGGCTGGGCACGCCGGCCGACATCGCCAACGCCGTGCTGTTCCTTGCCAGCCCGATGGCGGATTTCGTGAACGGGCAGGTCCTGCAAGTGGATGGAGGGAAGTGATGCCGGATACCAAGCCAACCCCGCACCCCGATGGCGCGCCGTGGCAGTGGCCGGAGGCGACATGGCGCGGGATCGTGGGGCGTGCCCGGGCCGGGCGCAGCCTGGCGCCGCGGACATGGCCCGGCGGCGCGCGCTGCGCCTTCGCGGTTTCGTTCGACGCCGACCACGACACCATCCCGCTGCGTGACAGCGACGAAAGCCCGATGCGGATCAGCCAGGGCCAGTATGGCAACCGCCAGGCCATGCCGCGCATCCGCCGGCTGCTGGCGCGGGAGGCCATCCCGGCCAGCTTCTTCTATCCCGCCGTGTCGGCGCTGCTGTATCCGGACGAGGTGCGGGGCGTGGTGGCGGAGGGGCACGAGGTCGGCATCCACTCCTGGATCCACGAGGCCAACACCACGCTGCCGCCGGGCGCGGAGCGGGACCTGACGTTCCGCGCCGCCGACACGCTGGAGCGGATCGCCGGGGTGCGCCCGGTTGGGATGCGGACGGCGAGCTGGGACTTCTCGGTGGACACGATGGGCATCATCCGGGAGCTGGGGCTGCTGTACGACAGCTCCTTGATGGCGGACGACGACCCGTACGAGCTGGTGGCGGATGGCTTGCCGACCGGGGTGGTGGAGCTGCCGCCGGAGTGGATCAGGGACGATGCGGTCTATTACAACTTCGTGCGGTTCAGCGCGCTGCGGCCCTATACGCCGCCGTCGGCGGTGCTGGAGATCTTCACCGCCGAGTTCGACGGGGCGTGGGAGGAAGGCGGGCTGTTCCTGCTGACGCTGCACCCGCACGTGTCTGGCCACCGGTCGCGGTTGCCTGTGCTGGAGCGGCTGATCGCGCACGCCAAGGGGCGGGGCGGCTGCTGGTTTGCGACGCATGCCGAGGTGGCGCAGTGGTGCAAGGCGCAGGCGGGGATGGGTGGCGGAGCGGCGGAGGATCAGGGCGGGGGAGGGTAGCTTGCGCTGACGGCAGCGGTGCCAGCGGGCCGTTTGGCGGTGCCATGGCGCGTCTTGCTCGTATCCAAGTTCAAGCTTTCAACGGCTTGCGCCGAGAAACGCTTGTCCGTCCCGCAACGACCATCCGTGAGTGCGAGGAGCATAGCGACGCGGCAACCCAGGGGCCGCCAGGGCGGTCCGCCTGGCCCCTGGATTGCCACGCCGCAAGGGCGGCTCGCAATGACGAGATGCGCGTGGTTTAGGCTGGCATTGGCGGGACTGCGCCCTCCCACCTGATCCCGTCGAACAGCCGGCGCAGCTTGGCGCCGCGGGCTGGGTTCAGGTGTTCCACCCAGGCGACGCGGCCTTGCAGGTTGCGGTGGAAGTCGGGCAGGCCCTCGCGGTTCTGGGCCGCCGGGCCGGTGCGGGTGCAGTTGTGCAGCAGCGCCTTGAGTGCGTCGAAGGCGGCGCGGTCGGGGTTGCAGTGGGCGTTTACGACGATGCCGGTCACGCGCTGCTGCGTGCTGCGCGGCATGACCCGGGTTTTCTCCGGGTTGAGGCGGAAGCCTTCGTCCTGGACGATGGCTGCGGCGGTCTTCTGGAAACGGTCCAGTTGGGTGGCAGACCGGAGATCGCCGGAGAAGGCGAGGTCGTCGGCGTAGCGCGTGTAGTTGGCGTCCAGCGCCCGGGCCAGGCCGTGCAGCCGGAGGTCGAGCGTCCAGGCGGCCAGGTTGGCGAGGGCGGGGGAGGTCGGCGCGCCCTGCGGCAGATGGGGGAGGCGATACAGGTCCCTCCCGTCGTGCGGGTCTGCTGGGCCGAGGTGGCGCAGCAGGATGCTGGCGGGCGTCGTGGTGGTGCACAGGCCTGCCAGCCGCCGGGCGACGGCCCAGGGGTAGCCGAGGCGGCGGAACAGTCCGTTGACGCGGGGTAGGCCGATGGAGGGAAAGAACCCTTGCAGGTCCAAGGTCAGCACCACGGCTTCGCCGGCATGGACCTGTGCGCCGGTCAGGCAGGACCGGCCCGGCGCGAAGCCGTGGGCGCGGGGGTGCAGGGGCGCGGCGTCCAGGATCTCATGCAGGATGCGGCGCTGGATGGCTTTCAGGCGGGGCTTCGGCGCTTCCAGCAGGCGGGTGCCGCCGCGCGCCTTGGTGATGACGGTGTAGCGGTAGTGCTGGAACACGGGCTGGGTGGCGCGGCGGTGGACCCGGCGCTCGTCGGAGAGCCAGTCGAGTTGCTCCGGCGGGAGGGCCAGCCAAGCGGCAAGCTCGCCCGGCGTGGCGAGCGCCGGGATGGGCAGGCCGTCGAAGGCCGGGGCGGGCGCGAAGCGTGGCGGGTCCAGCGCGGACGGCACCAGGGATGCGGGCAAGGGCCGGAAGAACTCGGAGGCATAGAGGTGCGCCACCAACGTTTGGGGGGAGGGCGGATAGCCGGCGGCGCCGAGAGCTGCGACGCGGACCGCCAGGGCGGCACGGGTCGGGTGATGCACTGCGCCATAGGCGGCCCGTATGCATTCCAGGATGGATGCCCGGGTCCACGGCCCGGCCAGCAGCCGCGCCGCAAGCTGGTTGGCTGCCCACGCCCTTCCGTTCATGCCACCTCGCTCTACGGGAGGTGGGCCTGGCGGCGCGCCAACCCGACCCGTCCGGCATGGTCACACGTAGGCGTCCGCCTACCGCCGACCATGCAGCCTTCTGCCACGCTGTGATGCCTTGCCCCGGGGTAACCCCGGAGCACCCTGGCGAGCCGCCAGGGATTACTTGGCCGCGCCGCCAGCCCGGGATATCCGTAACAGGGCCGTGACGGTCTGGCGAGGGGCGCACCAGGCCAGCGCGAGGCGTTCCAACCCTAGGCGCAAGATACACCGGCGACCGTGATGCTAATCCGCTGCGTCCTCCAGCACCGGCGCGCCCTCGAACCGCGCCAGCCGTTCCGCCATCGCCGTCACGTCGTCCGCTGGCGGCTCCGCCCCGCCGCCCAGCATCTTGATGACGCGCCCTGCCAAGGCCTGCAACGTCGCACCCTCGGACAGGGCCAGCACCGGCAAGGACAGCCCGAAGCGCTGCTCCACCGCCAGCCGCAGCTCCACCGCCATCAGGCTGTCCATCCCCAACTCCACCAGCGGGCGCCCCGGTTCGATCCGGCTGGCGGCGAGCTTGGTGATCCGCGCCACCTCCTCCGTCAGCAAGGCCACGACCTTCTCCCGGGCCTCCTCCGGCGCGCACGTCGCCAGCAGCTCCCGCAGGTCCACCTCTGCCGCCGGTGACCCGGCGCCGCCCTGCACCTCCTCGAACATCGGGGAGCGCAGCCACGGCAGGCTGCCGCCCAGCGAACCCCAGCGGATGTCCGCAAACCCCATCACCGGCAGCCCGGCTTGCAACAGCATCGGCAATGCCGCCAGCGCCTCCGCCGCAGTCAAGTGCGCGCTGCCCAGCCGCTTGGCCAGCAACGCCCCCACCCCGGCCTGCCGCGCCAGGTAGCCTGTGTCGCCCACCGGCCCCCACTGCACCGCCAGCGCCGGCAACCCTGCCGCTGCCCGGCGGTGCGCCACGGCCTCCATCGCCGCATTCGCCGCGACGTAGTTGGCCTGGCCAGGATTTCCCATCGGCGTGGTGACGGAGGAGTACAGCACGAACAACTCCACCGGGTCCTGCCGGGTCAGCCGGTCCAGCAGGTCCGCGCCCCCCAGCTTGGGCCGCAGCGCCCGGCCGAACCGCTCCCGCGTCAAATCCGGCAGCAACGCATCGTCCATCGCCACGGCGGCGTGGACCACGCCGCCGAGCGGCGGCATCCCGGCGCGGATTTGGTCCAGCACAGCCGCCAGCGCGGCCTCGTCCGCCACGTCGCACGCAAACGCGGTGGCGCCGGGCAGGGACGCCAGCACCGCCGCCGCGCCGGGGTCCGCCGGGCCGCGGCGGCTGACCAGCGCCAGGTGCTCCGCCCCTTGCGCCGCGAGCCACCGCGCGGTTTCCAGCCCGAAGCCGCCCATCCCGCCCGTGACCAGGTAGGTCCGGTCCGCGCGCGCCCGGAACGGCGCTGGCGCCTGGGCCGCCGCCGGCAGCACGGCGCCGGGCGCCAGCACCACCTTGCCGATGTGCCCCGCCGACTGCATCAGCCGGAACGCCTCGATTGCATCGGCATAGTCGTACACCCGGTGCGGCAGCGGACGCAGGCTGCCGTCCCGCAGCCCCGCCCCGATCTCCGCAAACAGCGCCGCCGCCAGCGCCGGCCGGCGCAGCGGCAACTGGTCCGCGTCTATCCCGAAGTATGACACGTTGTGCCGGAACGGCCGCAGCCCCACCGCCGAGTTCTCGTAGAAGTCCCGCTTGCCCAACTCCAGGAACCGCCCGAACGGCCGCAGCAGCCCCAGGCTGCGCTCCATCGCCTCCCCGCTTAGGGAGTTGAGCACGACATCCACGCCCTCTCCCCCGGTCAGGCGCATGACCTCGTCGGCAAAGGCGAGGCTGCGGCTGTCCAGCACGGCGTCCACGCCCAGCCCGCGCAGCAGCGCCCGCTTGGCGTCCGACCCGGCGGTCGCATAGACCACCGCGCCCCGCGCCCGGGCATACTGGATCGCCGCCAGCCCGACACCGCCGGCCCCGCCGTGGATCAGCACCCGCTCACCCGCACCCAGCCGCGCCAGGTGGCCCAGCGCATAGGCCACCGTCAGGAATGCCACCGGCACCGTGGCCCCGGCGGCGTAGTCCATGCCGTCCGGCATCGGCATCACCGCATGGGCCGCCGTCACCGTGTGCGTGCCCAGGCTGGCCGGCGCGAACGCCATCACCCGGTCGCCTGCTGCCAGGCCGGGGACGCCCTCCCCCACCGCAACCACGTCCCCGGCGCATTCCAGCCCGATCGTCGGCCCGGCGAAGCCGTCCAGCAGCGCCTCATCCGGCAGCAGGCCCATCGCCCACATCACGTCCCGAAAGTTCAGCCCGGCGGCACGCACCTGAATGGAGACCTGACCGGGGCCGGGCAGCGCCGCGTCTGCCGGCACCCAGCGCAGGCTGTCCAGCAGACCCGGACGCCCAACCGCCAGGCGCAGGGCCGGCGCATTCGCCCCCTGCATGCCCAACCCCTGCACACCCGTACTCGGCGCACCCGATCCCGGCATACCCGACCTCAGCACGCCAGACACCGGCACGCCAGACACCGGCACGCCAGACACCGGCACACCAGACACCGGCGCACCAGACACCGGCACACCCATACCCTGCATGTCCGATGCCTGCCCGCCCTGCACCGGCACGCCCCGGCGCAAGCGCGGCACCGTGCGGCCGGCGGCGGACCAGGTGGCCTCGTCCTCCCCATCGGGCCGCAACACCTCCGCCACCGCCGGTGCCGCCGCGTCCGTCAGGTCCGCAGCCAATTGCACCAGCCGGCAGCGCAGATCCGGCATCTCGTTTGCCATCACCCGGCGCAATCCCGTCAGCGCACCCGCCAGGGCAGCATCTCCGGACACCAACACCGTCAGCACGCCCGACGGCATCGCCTGCGCCACCTGGGCCACCAGGTCCAGCATGTCGGCCGGCGCACCTTCGGCCAGCAGCGCCACATGCGCCGGCACAGCGCCGGGCTTGCGCGTCCAAGCCAGGAACGGCGCATCGTCCAGCCCGTGCCGGGCCACGCGCAGCCCCGCCGCCGCAAGCCCCTCCGCAACCGCTTCTGCCAAGGGAGACGCCGCCGCCAGCAGCGCCGCCGCAGTTCCCTCCATCGCAGGCGCCGCGTAGGCCGGGGCCGCAGGCACCCGCGCCAGCAGCAGCGTCGCCGGCCAGCTTGCCCCCACCGTCCGCGCCACCGCCCCGCCCAGCCCAGCCGCCGCCAGCGCCCGCACCCAGCCCCGTCCGTCCCGCAGCGCCGGCCCCCCCGGGCGCACCAAGCCCCAAACCCGTCCCGGCGCCGGCTCCGCCAGCAGAACCAGCCCGCCCGGCGCCAGCGCCACCAGCCCGTGCAGCCCGTCCGCGTCCAGCGCACCCAGCGCCAGCGGGTGCAGCCCGACGATCACGTCATACGGCGCACGCCCCGCCACCGCGTCCCACGTCCGCGCTGCAACGCCCGGCGTCCCGGCCAGGGCATCGCCCAACGCCGCCAGGTCGTCCGCCCCCGTCGCCGCATCCAGCCGCACCTGCACCGGCAGTGCCGCCAGCCGCCGTATTAACATGCGCGAGAACGCGCCCCGCCGCGCCCCGACCTCCAGTATCCGAAGCGGCTGCCCCGCTGGCCAAGCTGCCGCAATGCGCCCGACGGCATCCAGCAGCGCATCCGCCGCCGCCGCCCCAGCCGGCGAGCCCATCAGCATCCCGTCCCACAGCGCCCCGGGCATCGCCGGTGCCGGGGCGCCCTGCAACTCCGCCGCCAGCCGCTCCGCCGCCGCTGCCAGCAGCGCCGCGTCGGCCACGGCGCGTGGCTGGTCGAAGACCAGGGTCCGCAGCACGTCGTCGGCCGACAGCTCGTCATCCATCAGGGTCCAGGCGCCGTCCTGCACCTCAGCCAGGCCATCCGCGGCCAGCCAGCCCAGCGCCTCATCGAGCCGCTCCCGCTGCGCCGGGGCGACGATGCCGCCCTGTACAAGCTGCCCGGCCGTGAACGTCGCCGCCGGGTCCGGCAGCAGCCGGCGGAGCGCCGCCGCCGCCGCCAGGGCGGCAAAGGCGTCAGACAGGATCGCGGCCTCGCCCGGCGCCCCCGCGTCGCCGTATCCCGTATCACCGTGCCCCGCGTCACCATGCCCCGTGTCGCCGCCCAAGATGTCCGGCGGCAACTCCGGCCCGGGGCCGGTGGCAGTGGGCACCAGCGCCGTATGGAACAGCCGCTCCTCCGGCGGCGCGCTGCGGCCCAGCGCCACGCGAACGAACCAGCAGTCCAGCAGCTCCGCCACCACCGCGCCCGCTGCGTCCAGCAACGCAATGTCCGCCCGGACCGAGCGCGGGCCGACCCGCGTCACAAGCAGCCGCGCCGACGCCGGGACTGCACCGCCCGGGCCCAGCAGCCGCACCCGGCCGAACCGCCACGGCAGCACTCCGTCGCCCGCGCCCAGCTTGCCCGCGGCCAGCGCCAGCAACCCTTGCAGCGACCCGTCCACCAGCGCCGGCGGCAGCAGGAACGCCAGGTCCTGTGCGCCACCTTGTGCGCTGGGGGCGAAGCGCACCAGCCCGGCGTCCCCCCTGATCTCCACCCGCTGCACCACCTGGAATGCCGGGCCGTAGGCCAGCCCCAGCCCGTCCGCCATCGCATACAGCGCCGGCGCGTCCAGCACCCGCGCGCCCGGCCCGGCCCCCGCCGTGGCCATGTCCCGGGCTGGCGCATCCGACGCCGCAGCGCCCACGCGCCCGTTGGCATGGACGGTCCAAGGCTCGTCCGACAGCCGCGTGCGCGACGCGATCTCGAACCCGCCGCCATCCGCCACGCGCAGCCGCGTCTCCCTCAGCACCCCGTGCTCGAACACAAAGGGACGGTTGATCTCCAGGTCCGACACCTCCAACCCCGGCGCCCCAGGATGGCGGGCGCGGGCGGCGGCCAGCGCCATCTCGATCATCGCAGCGGCGGGCGCAACGGTGGCACCCCCCACAACATGGTCGGCCAGCCAAGGCTGCAGCGCGGTACCCAGGTGCGCGACCCACTCCCGAGGTTCCGCACCGCGCCGGAACCCCAGCAGCGGATGCTCCGGCGGGGTCCCGGTGTCCTCCAGTGCCTCCACGGTGCGACCCAGCCAGTGCGCCTCCCGCTGCCAAGGGTAGGCTGGCAACCCGTCCGAGCGCCGTGGCCCGGCGAATGCTTGCCCGCGCCGGATATCGCACCCCGCGGCATGGGCACGCGCCGCCGCGATCAGCACCGGATCTGCCGGCGCTGGCCGGCGCGACAAGGTCGGCAGCACCCGGCCCGTGGCGTCCGCCGCCGTCAGCGCGTCGTGCAGGTAGGCCTGCAGCACCGGCTGCGGCCCGATTTCCACGAAGATGCGGACACCAGACGCGACCAGGTGCCCTGCTGCCTCGGCAAACCGCACCGGCGCGCGCACGTTGCGCCACCAGTACTCGGCGTCCAAAGACGTTCCGTCCGCCGGGCCGCCGGCCACCGTGGACATGAAGGGCAGCGCCGCCGGATACGGCGCCAGGCCCGCCAGCTCCCGCGCCAGCGCGCCTTCGATCGGGTCCATCGCCGCACTGTGGAAGGCGTAGTCCAAGTCCAGCAACGTGAACGCCCAGCCCGCCGTCTTCGCCTGCTCGCCCAACGCCAGCAGCGCCGCCTCCGGCCCGGCGACCGTCGTGGCGCCGCGGCTGTTTTGCGCTGCGACCTCGACGCCGGTGCCGGCCAGCGCCTCGGCGGCTGCGTCGGCGCCCAGGCCGATCACCGCCATGCGCCCAGCGCCCGCCGTCTGCGCCTGCAGGCGGCTCCGCACCGCGATCACGCGGCTGGCCTGGTCCAGGGTCAACGCCCCGGCCGCCCAGGCTGCCGCGACCTCACCCACGCTGTGGCCCATGCACGCATCTGGCTGCACGCCCGCGGCCCGCAGCGCCATGACCAGCGCCACCTGGACCGCAAACAGCAGGGGCTGCGCGACTGATGTGTCCCGCATCGCTGCCGCATCCGCCGCCGCCAGCCGAGCCGCCGCCGACCAGCCCAGCGGTCCCCGGAGCGCGGCATCCGCGGTGTCCAGTGCCGCGCGGAACGCCGGGCTGCGCCCCATTGCATCCGCCGCCATGCCCGCCCACTGGCTGCCGTTGCCCGAGAACACGAATGCGACGCGTCCGCTGACCGCCGTATCCGCCGCCACGGCATGGGTCGCCTGGCCCGCCAGGTAGGACCGCAGCCCGGCCCCCAGTTCCGCTGCGGTGGCACCCGTGGCGGCCAGGCGCAGCTTGTACTGGTCCCGCGCCAGGGCTGCGCCGCGGATCAGCGTGGCATCGGCCTCACCGTCCGCCAGCACGTCGCGCCAGTGTGTCGCCAAGGCGCGCAACGCACCCTCGCTCCGGGCGGATAGCAGCAGCGGCGGCAGGCCGGCGGCGGCGTGGAAGGAGACGGCATCCTCAGCCTCCAGCGCCGGCGGCGCTTCCAGCACCGCGTGGGCGTTGGTGCCGCCGAAGCCGAAGCTGTTGACCCCGATCATCGCCGGGCGGCCCTGCGGTTGCAAGTCCAGACCCGCCGGGTTCAGCTGCAGGTTCAGGTCGCCGAACGGGATGGCCGGGTTCGGCGTCGCGCAATGCAGCGACGGCGCCACCCGCCCGGCCCGGAACGCCAGCACCGCCTTCAGCAGCCCGGCCATGCCGCTCGCCGCCTCCAGGTGGCCGATGTTGGTTTTGACCGATCCGATGGTCAGCGGCCGGGACCGGCGGGCGCCCAGCGCCTCCCCCAGCGCCGCGGCCTCGATCGGGTCGCCGGCCGGGGTGCCCGTGCCGTGCGCCTCCACGTAGTCCAGGTCCTCCGGATCAATGCCGAAGCGGCCATACACTTGGTGCAGCAGCGCCGACTGCGCCGCCGGGTTGGGCAGGGAGAACCCGTTGGTCCGCCCGTCCGAATTCACGCCGGTCCCGCGCACCACGGCATGGATCGCGTCGCCGTCGGCCAGCGCCGCCCGCAGCGGCTTCAGCACCAGCACCGCCCCGCCCTCAGCCCGCACATAGCCGTCCGCCCGCGCATCGAAGGCATGGCACCGCCCGCGCGGCGACAGCATGGACGCCGCGCAAAACCCTACGAAGTTTTGCGGCGCCAATAGCAGGTTGACCCCGCCCACCAGCGCCATCGGCGCCTGCCCGGCCCGCAGCGCCTCGCACGCCTGGTGCAGCGCCACCAGCGACGAGGAGCACGCGGTGTCCACCGTGAACGACGGCCCCCGAAGGTCGAAGGCATAGCTGACCCGGTTGGACAGGGAGCACAGCGTTGCCCCCGTCATCGAGTAGGCGTCCATCACCGAGGGATCGCCCATGTGCAGCGTCGTGTAGTCCCAGGCGGACCCGCCGACATAGACGCCCACTGCCGACCCCGCGAGCTTGCCGGCGTCCAGCCCCGCATCCTCCAGCGCCTCGTGCGCCAGCTCCAGCAGCAGGCGCTGCTGCGGGTCCATCTGCGCCGCCTCCCGCGGGGAGATGCCGAAGAAGCCGGCATCAAACCCGCTGACATCCCCCAGCACGCCCGCCGCGAACGTATAGGCCTTGCCCCGCTGCCCCCGGTCCGGATGCAGGTAGGCCGCCTTGGACCAGCGGTCGTCCGGGATCTCCGTCACCGCGTCCACCCCGGCCGCCAGCAGCTCCGCGAAGGCCTGCATGTCCGGGGCGCCCGGCAGGCGGCACGCCGCGCCGACGATGGCGATGGGCTGGTGCCCGGCAAGAAGGTCGGTGTTCGCTTTAACGCTGCCGTCCAATGTCGCACCTCGGTCCGGCGGGGCCGGCATCGCTCTTGGGGGAGTCAAGACGCTCTACGGCGATTGGCCCGGATGGGCAAACGGGCCAGCCGGAGCCAGCAAGGCAGGCCGAGCCGGCCAGCCTGCCGCTATAGCCGCCGCTGCGGCATAGGGGCAACACTGGACCGGGGGACAGTCACAGTTATGTCACCGCTGTTGCATCGCAGCATGGCTCCGCGCCATACCACCGTTGCCGGATGGCGTTGGCACATGCCGGAACGAGAGGGGACGGAAGAACCTTGCGGCGATCGCCACCCGCTCCAGACTGGCCGTTCCGCGTGATCCCGTCCGGCACCGGGCCGGCCAGGACCGGAGACTTGTCGGCCTGGCTGGTGGGCCGGACCGCGCCAGGCTGGGCGGAGCTGCTGCCCGGCCTTGGCCTTGCCCCGGCGCGCAGCCAGTCCACCGCGCACCTGTTGCTCACCACCGGCCAGCCGCGGCCGCGCGGGTCCCGCACCATGCTCCGCCTGCAAGCCGGGCCGCTGCAAACCCCACGCTTCCTGCCGGACCCACCCTGGCTCAGCGCCGCCCTTGCCGGTGGTGTGGATGCCCGCGGCGACCCACTGCCAGGGTCGGCCGAGAAGGCGTTGCTGGCCGCCTTCGACGACCCCGCCACGCTGCGCCGGGCCGCGGACGGCGCAGCGCGCATGGTGCGCCACCGCATTGGCGGCACCGCCTGGGCCGACCCGCCCGCCGCCGCCCTGCTGGCCCGCCCCGGCTTGGGCCTGGCTGTTGTGCAATGCACCGGAGACGCCGGGCAGGACCGCCCGATGCTCGCGCGCGTGCTGGCCCGGCACGACGCCGCCCGCATTGTCGTCGCCGACGCGCCACCCCCTCTCGCCGCCTGGGCCGCCAAGGCCGGCTGCCGCGTCCTGCCGCCTGCCCCCTTCGACCCCTGGCCGCTGATCGAGCTGGCAGACGAGCTGCACGTTGCCGCACCCGCGGACCTGGGCCTGCTCGGCCTGCTGGCCGGCCGCGCCGTCCATGCCCACGCCGCCATCTGGTATGCCGGATGGGGCGCGACGGAGGACGCGCCGGACATCGCCCCCCGCGACGCGACGCGCGGCGGTGTCCCTCACGCCGCCACCCGCATCGCCGCCCACCGCCCCACTGCCAACCGTTCTGCCGCCAACCGCCACGCCGCCAACCGCCACGCTGCCCACCGCAGCGCTGCCCAGATCGCCGCAGCCTGGCTCGTGCAAGGCGCGTCCTACCGCGACCCGTTCACCGGCAAGCCCACCCAGTTCGAGGCCGCGCTGGACATCGCCGCCGATTGGCGGCGCACATGCGACGCCAACCGCGGCATCGCCGGCTGCATGGGCATGCAATTCTGGAAGCGCAGCCGCATCGGTGCCTTCCTGCACACCGGCACCCGCCCGCCGCCGCACGGCGCCGCCGCCTTGGCCGCCGTGCGGACCAGACGCGGCCAGGGTAGCAACCAGGGCGGCCAGGGTGGCGGCGCCATCGCCGCCTGGGCGTCGCGGATGCCGCCGGGCCTGCAAGACAGCCTGCGCGACGCCGGCGTTCCCGTGCTGCGGGTGGAGGACGGGTTCCTCCGCTCCGTCGGCCTCGGCAGCGACTTCCTGCCCCCGTGCAGCATCATCCTGGACGGCCGGGGCATCTACTACGACCCCAGCCGGCCCAGCGACTTGGAAGTCATCCTGGCCGAAACCGCGTTCAGCCCGGCGCTGCTGTCCCGGGCCGAGGTGCTGGTCCGCCGCCTCGTCCAGGCCGGCGTTACAAAATATAATACGGGTGCTGCGGACCTGCCGGCGCTGCCCGCCGGTCGCCGCCTTGTGCTGGTGCCGGGCCAGGTGGCGGACGACCTCTCGGTCCGGCTGGGCAGCCGCGCGGTCGCCAGCAACCTGGCGCTGCTGCAAGCCGTGCGCGCCGCCGCCCCAGACGCCTTCATCCTCTATAAGCCGCACCCCGATGTGGACGCCGGCCACCGCCCCGGCGCAGTCCCGGACACCCAAGCCCTTGAGGTCGCAGACCTTCTTGTCCGCGGCGTCCCCATGGCTACGCTGATTGGCGCGGTGCAGGAGGTCCATACCCTGACCTCGCTGACCGGGTTCGAGGCGCTGCTGCGCGGCCGGGCCGTCACCTGCTGGGGCCAGCCCTTCTATGCCGGCTGGGGCCTGACGCAGGACATGGCACCCTTGCCACGACGTAATCGCATATTAACGATGCCACAACTGGCAGCGGGCGTGCTGCTGCTGTATCCGCGCTACCTGGACCCTGTCACCGGGCTGCCCTGCCCTGCGGAAGTGCTGCTGGACCGCCTGGCCGACCCTGCGGTATGGCGCGTCGGCCCGTTGGTGCAGCTCCGCCGGGCACAGGGCTTCGCCGCGGCTGGGATCGCCAGGATCAGGGCCGCCGCTGGTGCGGCCGAGAGGACCAAGCCATGACCCAAGCCGCCCCGCGGCAGTTCCTGTTCTTGCAGGGACTGGCCGGCCCCTTCTTCCGCCGCCTCGGCGACGCCCTTGCGGCGCGCGGCCACGGCGTCCACCGCGTCAATTTCCACGGCGGCGACTGGCTGTTCTGGCGCCGCTCCGGGGCCAACAACTACCGCGGCGGCCTTCAGGGCTGGCCCGCCTACCTGGAAGACCTGCTGGAGCGCCGCGCCGTCACCGACATCGTGCTGTTCGGCGACTGCCGCCCCCTGCACGGCGCCGCCCGCGCCATCGCCGCCCGCCGCCACGTCCAGGTTCACGTGTTCGAGGAAGGCTACATGCGCCCGGACTGGGTGACGCTGGAGGCCGGCGGCGTCAACGGCCTGTCCAGCCTGCCGCGCGACCCCGGCTGGTATCTGCACGCCGCCCGCACCCTGCCGCCCCTCGCCGTCCCGCCCGACCCCATCCCGTCCAGCTTCGGCCGCCGCGCGCGGGAGGACTTGGCCTACAACCTGACCGCCATCGCGCTCCGCCCGTTCTTCCCGGGCTACCAGAGCCATCGCCCCTGGCACCCCCTGGTGGAGTATGCCGGCTGGCTCCGCCGCTTCGCCGGCAAGAAGGCCGCCGCCCGCCGCAGCAACGCCGTCCGCAGCCGGCTGGAGCGCACGGGCCGTCCCTTCATGGTGTTTCCGCTGCAACTGGACTGCGACTACCAGATCAGGAGCCACTCGCCCTACCCGGGGATGGAGGCGGCGATTCGCGAGGTGCTTGGCTCGTTCGCCAGCCATGCCCCGGCCGGGCTGGACCTGATCGTCAAGGGCCACCCGCTGGACAACGGCCTGCACGACTGGCGCGTGGCGACGCTGAACATCGCCGCCGAGCTGGGCGTGCTGGACCGCGTGCTGTTCCTGGAGGACGGCAACATAGACCTGCTGGTCCGCGCCGCCCGCGGCGTCGTCACCGTCAACAGCACCACCGGCACCCTGTCCGCCGCCCGCGGCATCCCGACCATCAGCCTGGGCCGCGCCGTGTACGACATCCCCGGCGTCACCCACCAGGACGGCCTGGACGCCTTCTGGACCCGGCCCGTCCCGCCGGACCCGCAGGTGTTCGACGCGCTCCGCCGCGTGCTGGTCCACCGCTGCATGATCCGTGGCGGCTTCTTCTCGGACCAGGGGTTGCGGATGCTGCTGGACGGCGCCGTCGCCCGGCTGGAGGCTGCGTCCCGCCCCGCCCTGCGCGCCGTCCCTGCCGCTGCCGCCGCCCGCCCGCCAGCCCGCCCGATGCTGGCCGCTGCGAAGGGATGACCGGCACGCCCGCCGCCGCGCCCGCCTTCCCTCGCAGCAACACCTCCCCTCGCAGCATCGCCTCTCCCCGCAGCCCCGCTTTGCCTCGCACCATCGCCATCACCGGCGCATCCAGCGGACTGGGCGCCGGCCTGGCCGCCAGCTACGCCGCGCCGGGCCGGGTGCTGTGGCTATCCGGACGCGACGCCGTCCGGCTAAACGCCGCCGCCGCCCGCTGCCGGGACGCGGGGGCCACGGTCCACACCGACCGGGTTGACGTCACCGACCCCGCCGCCACCGCCGCCTGGCTGCATTGCGCCTACGACGCTGGGCCGGTGGACCTCGTGCTCGCCTGTGCCGGGGTGTCCGCCGGCACCCACCCGGACGGTGCCCCCGAAGGTGCGGCCCTAGCCGCCATGCAGGTCCGCACCAACCTGCTGGGCGCGATGCACACCATCGAGCCGCTGCTGCCCCGCCTGATTGCCCGCGGTGCCGGGCATGTGGCCGTCGTGTCCTCCGTCGCCGGGCTGCGCGGCCTGCCCTACAGCCCGGCCTACAGCGCCAGCAAGGCCGGCGTCCGTGCCTACGGCGAGGGCCTGCGCGCCCTGCTGCGGCCCCGCGGCGTTGCCGTCAGCGTGATCGTGCCCGGCTTTTTCGACACGCCGATGACCGACCGCTTCAAAGGACCCAAACCCGGCCTCATGAGCCTGCCGCGCATGGTCGCCGCCATCCGCCGCGGCCTGGACCGCCGCCAGGCCCGCATCGTGGTGCCCCGGATGCTGGCCACCGAGCTGGTCCTGGCCGACCTGATCCCCGCCTGGGCTGGCGACCGCATCCTCCGCAGCGTGCGCTTCCATATCGAGCCTGGGAGTTGAGCGGGACCGGCACGGGCGGATGGCACTCTTCCTACTCCCTCTCACTCCGGGAGAGGGTCGGGGTGAGGGAAAGGCCGCCAGCACAAACGCTCCGGCACCGCGACCAGCCCCTTCCTAGCCTATGGCAGCCCGTGCGGCCTCCCTCACCCCAGCCCTCTCCCGGAGGGAGAGGGGGTCAGCACCCCACTTGACGCCCGGTGCCTTCCTTGCAGCCGGCGTCGCCCTGTGCGCCGCTGGGTGGCTGTTCCTGCGCGCGGGCGCCGGCGCGCGCTTCCGTGGGACGCCGCCGGCCGCCGTCCTGCTCGACGCGCTGCCCGTGGCCGCCGGCTTCGCGCTGGCCCTCGCTGCCACTGCACGCCCCTTGCTGTCCGGCGCAGCCCTGGCCGTCACCGCGCTCGGCCTACGCCTGACCGATACGGTGAAGCGCGACGTGCTGCACGAACCCGTCAACTTCGCCGACCGCGCGGAACTGCTGGAGGTCGTGCGCCACCCCCAGCTCTACCTACCCTTCGCCGGCACCGGCCTGGTCCTGGCCGCTGCCGGCTTGGCCTTTGCCCTAGCCGCCGCCCTGGAATGGGCTGAGCCGCCGCTCTGGTCCCGTTCCTGGCCCGGCGCGCTCCTGTCCATGACGCTCGCCCTTGCTGCCGCCCGCCTGGGTTTCGTACTCCCCGCCCAGCCCGCGGCGCTGCGCCGCCTGGCCCGGCTGTACGCCCGCCTGCACCCCGCCCGGGACCCCGGACCCGACGCCGCGCGGCTCGGCCCGCTGGCCAGCCTCGTCGTCCACGCCACCCTCGCCGCCGCCGAGCGCCCCGCCCGCGTTGCCGCCGTGCGCGCCCGCCCGGCCCTGTCCCTTCCGCCGTCCGGCCCCATCATCCTAGTGCAAGCCGAGTCCTTCATGGACCCTGCCCGCCTGCATCCCGCCCTGGCCGGCGCCCTGCCGCACTGGGCCGCCCTGCAAGCCACCGCCGTCCGCCATGGTGCCCTGGACGTGCCGGCCTGGGGTGCCAACACTGTCCGGTCCGAGTTCGCGATGCTGACTGGCGTCGCCGAACCCGCGCTGGGGCTGGACCGCTTCAACCCCTACGAGGCCTTCGCCCGCACCGGCCTACCCAGCCTGGGCACCGCCGCCAAGGCCGCGGGCTACCGCACCGCCGTCATCCACCCCTTCGACCCGAGTTTTTATGGGCGCCGCCGCGTGATGCCCGGCCTGGGCTTCGACCGCTTTGTAGGCCCGGAGGCCTTTGCCGCCGCGCCCAAGGGCAGCTACCCCGGGGATGCCGAGGTCGCCCGCGTGGCCGCCGCCCTGGTGCAGGAGATGGGACCGCGTGCCTTCGTCTTCGTCATTACCATGGCCGCGCATGGCCCCTGGTCCGGCGACCCTGCCGCCTTGCCGCCCGCCCTGGCCAGCATACCGGAAGCCGGGCAGGTCGCGGGATGGCTGAACGCGATGCGCGTTGCGGACGAAATGCTGCCGGTGCTGGCGGACGCGCTGCGGGGCGCCGGGTCCGGATGGCTGGCCGTTTATGGCGACCACCAGCCCAGCCTGCCCGGGGCGATGGCCGCGCTGGGTGTCACCGACCGCCGCACCGATTACCTGATCTGGACCGTATCCCCCGCCCCTGGCCCTGACCCCTGCGTGGACGGCGCGCATCCGGCTAACGCGAGTCTCCACCGTGCCAGCACGGGCAATGCCCAGTCCTACGAGACCCAAGCCGCCGAGATTCGTCCCGCTGACGCCCTTACCGCCGAGGTTGGCCCAGCCGTGGCCCAGTCCGGATCATCCCAGCCCGGCCCATCCCAGCCCGGCCCATCCCAGCCTGGCGCATCCCAGCCTGGCGCATCCAAACCCAGCGAACTCCGCCCCAGCCGCGCCCGCATCCCCATGGATTGCGCCGCACACGCGCTTGGCCGCATTCTGGCGGAGGCCATGCAAGAGCGCCCGTGACACAACGCCTGATCCTGGACGTCTCCCGCCTGCTGTCCCGCGCCTCACACGCCGTCCCCACCGGGATCGACCGTGTGGAGCTGGCCTACGCCGAGTGGCTGCTGCGGCACTGCCCGGACCGGCTGCAGTTCGCGGCGCTGCACCCGCTGGGCCGCTTCGGCCGCTTGCCCACCGAGCCCGTGCAGCACTTCCTGGACGTCGCCGCCCGGCGCTGGCGCGGTGGCGAGGTCTCAGCCGAGGCTGTCCGACGCGCCGGCCGCGCGCTGCTCGGCCCGGCCTTCCTCCGCGGCCAGCTTATGCTGGAGCCGCGGCAGGCCGGGCCGACCACTTACCTCAACGTGTCCCACCACCACCTGGACCGCCCCGCGGTGATCGAGGACGCGAAGCGCCGCTACGGCGCACGCTTCGTCTGCATGGTCCACGACCTGATCCCCATCGAGTTCCCGGAGTACGCCCGACCCGCCGAGCCGGCCCGGCACGAGCGCCGCATCCGCACCGTCGCCGCCCTGGCCGACGGCGTGCTGGTCAACAGCGCCGCCACCGCCGCCAGCCTGCAACCCTGGCTGGACCGCGCCGGCCGCGGCACCCCCGTGCTGGTGGCGCCGCTGGGCATAGACGTGCCCTCGTCCAGCCCCGGCACTTACGATCCGGGCGCTTACGACCCGGGCGCTTACGATCCGGCCGCGCCCGGCCCCGGCACGGACCAACACATCCCCGGCTACCTCAGTCCTGGCAGCCCCAGTCCTGGCAGCCCCAGTCCTGGCAGCCCCAGTCCCGGCAGCCCCAGTCCCGGCGACCCCGCCGCGCACCCCTACTTCATCTTCCTGGGCACCATCGAGCCGCGCAAGAACCACCTGCTGCCTCTGCACGTCTGGCGCCGCCTGGTCGAGCGCCACGGACCCGCCGCCCCCCGCTTGGTCCTGGCCGGCCGCCGCGGCTGGGAGAACGAGCAGGTCGTGGACATGATCGAACGCTGCGCCGCCCTGCACGGCGTCGTCGAGGAGCGCACGGACCTGTCCGACGCCCAGACGGGCGCCCTGCTGCGCGGCGCCCGCGCCCTGTTGCTGCCCTCCTTTGCAGAGGGCTACGGTTTGCCCGTCGCCGAGGCCCTCGCCGCCGGCACCCCCGTCCTGTGCAGCCCCTTGCCCGCAATGCAGGAAGTGGGCGGCAACGTGCCGGAGTACCTGGACCCCCTGGACGGCCCGGCCTGGATGCGGGCCATCGAGGACTACGCCGCCCCCGGCAGCCCCCGCCGCGCGGCCCAAGTGGCGCGGTTATCGGGCTGGCGTGCGCCGGAGTGGGGGGAGCACATGGTAAATATGATAGATTTCCTGGACAGATTGAAAGCGCCGTTGCTGGTTCCTCTGCCTCAACTTAAGCTAAGTCCATAATATCAGATGGGTCAGATGGCTTATTACACCGCCGGCGCCGGACAGACGCTCACTGGCCAGACGCTTGGACGCTCGGCCTCAGGCTCGGACTATCTCGATGTGCAATCGGGCGGGCGGGCCGTCAACACCACCGTGTCGAGTGGCGGGTTCCTGTCCATCCACAACAACGGCACTGCGGATGGAACCACGCTGGGCGCGGGCGGCGACATGTTCGTGTATCAGGGCGGGACGGCCACAGGCACCGTGGCCAACGCCGGCAGCCTGGTGCAAGTGAACGCAGGCGGCACGCTGACCGGTGTGGTGCTGAACGGCGGCGGCCTCTTGGTGGCGCCAGGGGGCAAGGTCAGCGGGCTTGGTCTGCAACCCGGTGGTTCCGCCGACTTCGCCGATTTCCTGTATGCGGCGAACACCACGGCCTCTCTGGACCCCGCAACGGATATCCTGACCCTCACCGGAAGCAGCGGCACCTACACCTTGCAGCTTGCTGGCGACTACACCGGCGAGACCATCTCTGCCGCAGGCGACAACGGCATTGGCAACTTTGGCAAGTCAATCGGGACCATGCTTACGGTCAAGGCCGCCCCGAGCAGTATTACGGTCAGTGGCGCAAAGACCGGACAGGACGCGCCGCGCGGCGTGGCCATTGCGCCGCTTGCCGGCATCATGCTCGCCGCACCTGCCGGGGACGTGCTGACGGCAACGGTCACCATCCCGGCACAGCAGGTCGTGAATGGACATTTGCAGGACACGGTAGGAACCGTGGACGACGCCGATGGACGCTACACGATCTCGGGCAGCGCCGGGGCAGTTCAGGCCGGGCTGCAAGCCCTGCAGTTTACCCCAGACCCCACAAGGTATTCTCCCGGCCAGGTCGCGATAACTCAGTTCATAGTCTCGGTCGGCGATGGCACCAGCGCCGCACCGGGGTTTGCCGCAGCCTCCATCACCACGACGATTCCCGCGCTGACGCCTACCCCGGTGCCTACGCCGGTCCCCACACCAACGCCGACACTCGTACCAGTGCCAACCCCGACACCAGTGCCGACGCCGACCCCTACGCCCGTCCCCACCCCAACGCCGACACTCGTACCAGTGCCAACCCCGACACCAGTGCCGACGCCGACCCCTACGCCCGTCCCCACCTCAACGCCCACGCCCACTCCTCCGGCTGGCGGACCCCTCTACGTCACCGGCCGGAACAACTTCATCGGCGTTCCCAGCGGCACCGCCATCACCAACTCCAGCCCTAACACGCTATTCCTGGGCGCGGGCGCCTGCACTGTGCAGTCGCTCGGCCCTGATGTCATCTACGGCGGCACCGGCACGGCCAAGGTGACGCTGACCGGCGGCGCCACTGTCGTCGGCGGCGCGGGCGCGCTCACGGTGCAAGGCGGCAAGGCCACCAGTACGGTCTTCGCCGGCAAGGGTGGCCTGACATACACGGGCGGCACTGGCTACGACGTCGTTGTGGGCCTCGGCAATGCCATGACCGTGCAGGGCGGCAGCGGCGGTGGCCAGTACTGGAGCGGCGGCAACAGCACCATCACTGCCGGTGCGAGCGTCGCGTCCGTGCTGGTCGGGGCGGCCGGGGACAAGCTCTATGCGGCTGGCTACGCCGATGATTTCCTGGTCGCCACCGGCAACGGCAACGTGTTGCTGTCCTGCGCGAATTCCACAGGCGACAACGTGATGCTCGGCGCGGGCGGCGGCACCATGAGCTTCGTTGCCGGGGCAGGAACGGACCTGATCGGGACGGGCACCGGCAGCAACACCGTCACGCTAGGCTCCGGGGACGCCGTGGTGTTCGCCAACGGGACCACGAGCATCAAGGCGGGCACGGGAACGGCGGTCATCGTGATGGGCGGCAGCACGACGCTGACCGTGACGCCCGGCGGAACGGACCTCCGTGTGGAAGCCATATACAACTTCATACCCGGCACCGACCACATCCACCTGCAGGGCTACGACTCCGGCGCGGTAGGACGCGCCCTGGCGACGCAGCTCTATAGCGACGGCATCACCGTGCTGGTCCTGGACAGCAACACGGCCATCGGATTATTCGGCGTGCAGCACGCGGACGCCCGCGTGTTCAGCTAGGCAGCAACTGGCGGGTCAGAAGATGGCGGTGCTCCGCAGATGGCGTATCGAGGCCGGTGCGCGGGTAGGATGCAGGCCGAGGCCAGAACCAGGGCCAAACGGCTTGCCTCGTGCCAGGGACGGCCAAGGCGATGGTCGAGAGGTTCGCGATCCAGGCTGCCCGGCCGGCCCGCGCACAGGCCGTGTGAACCAACCGGCGCTGATGTTGACCGGCAACTGACTTCTGTTGTTGGGCCTCGCAGCAGGTCAGCACCACAGCCGGTTGGTATGAGACCGCCTCATCCCGGCCCTCTCCCGGAAGGGGGAGGCAAGGACCATATAAGCCAGCGATCCCTGCCGGTAGGGCGGGGGAGCGCGACGGGGATGGCCATGCTTTACCTTCTTGCCTTCTTCTTCTCACCGCTGGCGGTGCTGCTGGCGGGCAAGCCGTTCCAGGCGGTGCTGAACGGGATGGTTTACCTATTGGCCTGGGGGTCGCTGCTGTTCGGCGTAGGGCACCTGTTCTGGGCTATTGGTGTCGCCCATGCGTGCTTCGTGATCCATGGGCGGAATGCGGACCGGCGGACGGCTGTGCTGGCCGAGGCGATCCGGCAGTCCGGGCCGGGCCGGGCCGAGTCCTACAGGTAGTCCACGGGCGTTCGTTCACGGGCGGCGCCGGCCGGGGCCGGCGTCCGTCCCAGCAAGGCAGCAGCATGAACCCTTTCGGATTGTCCGCCGACGCCAAGGCCCGGCTCGTGACCCGTTTCGCCACACGGCGGACGGCGCCCGTGGTGCGGGATGCCGCTGCCGCGCCGCCACTGGGGGACCAGGACGCGATGGCCGACCTGCGGCTGGTGCAGAAGGCCGGGGCGGCCCTGGGGATCGAGAACCCATATTTCCGCGCCCATGCCGGGATCGCCGGGGCGACGACGGTGATCGGCAACGGCGAGTACGACAACTTCGTCAGCTACAACTACCTCGGCCTGAATGGCGACGCGCGGATCAGCGAGGCGGCCAAGGCGGCGATTGACCGCTACGGCACCAGCGTATCCGCCAGCCGCGTGGTGTCCGGCGAGCGTCCGGTGCACCGCGAGCTGGAGGAGGCGCTGGCCGACGCCTACGGGACCGAGGACGCGTTGGTGCTGGTCAGCGGGCACGCGACCAATGTCACCGTCATCGGCCACCTGGTGACGCGGGACGATGCGATCTTCCATGACAGCCTGAGCCACAACAGCATCGTGCAGGGCGCGCTGCTGTCCGGGGCGCGGCGGGTGCCGTTTGCCCACAACGACCTGGGCGAGCTGGACCGGCTGCTGTCCGAAATCCGGCCCGGCGTGAAGCGGGCGCTGGTGGTGGTGGAGGGGCACTACAGCATGGACGGCGACGTACCGGACTTGCCGGCGCTGGTCGCGCTGGTCCGCCGGCACCGGGCCAGCCTAATGGTGGACGAGGCGCACAGCCTGGGCGTGCTGGGCACCCGGGGGCTGGGTATCGCCGAGCGCACGGGTGTCAACCCGGCGGACGTGGACGTTTGGATGGGGACGCTGAGCAAGACCTTGTCGTCGTGCGGCGGGTATGTCTGCGCGTCGCGGGCGCTGATCGAGCACCTAAAATATTCGGCGCCGGGTTTTGTTTACTCGGTGGGGATGCCGCCGCCGGTGGCTGCTGCGGCGCTGGCGGCCTTGCAGGCGATGCGGGCGGAGCCGGGGCGGGTGGCGCAGTTGCAGGAGAATGCGGCCTACTTCATGGCGCAGGCGAAGGCGGCGGGGCTGGATACCGGTCCGTCGGTGGGCGCGGCCATTGTGCCGGTGATGACGGGCAGCAGCATACGGGCGGCCCGGGCGGCGGATTGGCTGTTCAAGCACGGTGTGAACGTGCAGCCGATCATCTACCCGGCGGTGCCGGAGCGTGCGGCGCGGTTGCGGTTCTTCATCAGCAGCCTGCACTCGAAGCCGCAACTGGCGCGGGCGGCGGGGCTGACGGCGGAGGCGCTGGCGGCGGCGGGGAGCGAGAAGGTGAGCATGATGGACTTGGCGCGGACGCTGGCGGGGTAGGCTGGGCCTGGGTAGGCCGGGGCTGGGTAGGCCGGGGCGGGGTAAGCGGGAACTGGGTCAGTGGGGGCTGTGGGGTAGCCAGGCGCGGGGTGGGCCGATACGGGATGGGCCGGGGTGGGGTAGGCAGGGGCAGGTAGGCACGGGTGTCAGGCTGGCGTGTCGGCGAAGGGGCAGGCCGCGGCTTGGTAGCGGTCCTGGTAGGTGATGTAGCCGGGACGCTTGGTTCTCAATTCGTCCACCAAGAGGCCGTACTGCTCCAGCACCAGCCCATACTCGCGTATGTTGCCGATATGCTCGTTGGCGCTGTCCTTGAACCAGCAGATTGCCTGCGCCTGCCGCCTTGGGCGGTTGGCGAGGCTCAGCCGAGTCGGAACGCGGAGATTGCTGCCGAACCAGGCAACGATGCGTTTAAGGGTGCCGCGGTCGGTGGCCAACAGCACGTCTTCCTGCTCGAGGGCCTAGCACTACTCTGCCAGGACCAAAGCGAAGTCGCTGGATCGGCAAGAGGTTGACCGGGCAACGGGGATTCCGAGCCACCCAGCAACGCCTTGATCTCCGGATGCTTTTCGGAACATGGCAGG
>Ga0123339_10000564_pt1 | contig 28654 bp, 23 predicted proteins | sample lystaG_FD_89956 | JGI IMG/M metagenome (GOLD analysis project Ga0123339, IMG submission 89956) | Glacier valley bacterial and archeal communities from Borup Fiord, Nunavut, Canada, to study Microbial Dark Matter (Phase II) -... | ecosystem: Environmental > Aquatic > Freshwater > Ice > Glacier ...
ATTGGCCTGGAAACCCACATCCAACTCAGCACCGCCAGCAAAATGTTTTGCAGTTGCAGTGCCGATTACGCCAATGCCTCCCCCAATAGCCATATCTGCCCGATTTGTTTGGGCATGCCAGGGGTGTTGCCCGTAATTAACAGCAAGGCGATTGAGTCCATCGTGAAGTTTGGGTTGGCTCTCCACTGTGAAATCCCCGAATACAGCAAGTTTGACCGCAAGAATTATTTCTATCCTGACCTGGTTAAGGGCTACCAAATCAGCCAATTTGACCTACCCGTTTGTATTAACGGCTGGTTGGAAATTGAGGTAGACGGACAGAAAAAGCGTATCGGCATCACCCGCACCCATCAAGAGGAAGATACCGGGAAGCTGACCCACATGCATTCGCCCGAAGGTGAGAACTACTCACTGGTGGACTACAACCGTTGCGGCGTGCCGTTAATGGAGTGTGTTAGCGAGCCTGACATTCGGAGCGCAGAGGAAGCACGGGATTACCTGACCAAAATGCGTCAAATTGTGCGCTGGTTGGGTATTGGCACGGGCAATATGGAAGAAGGGGCGATGCGTTGCGATGCGAATATTTCAATTATGCCCAAAGGTTCGAGCAAGTGGGGCACTAAAGTTGAAATCAAGAACATGAACAGTATCAGCAATGTCTATGACGCTATCAACTACGAAATCAAGCGGCAAGCCCGTGAGCTAGAGGCCGGGAATATTATCGTTCAACAAACACGCGGCTGGGACGAAACCAAACTTGAGACGGTTTTTCAACGCAACAAGGAAAACAGTAACGACTATCGCTATTTCCCTGAGCCAGATTTGCCGCCCCTGCAACTGACCAAAGAGTATATTGCGACTATTCGGGCCACTCTGCCAGAACTGCCGGATGTGCGCCGCGAACGTTTTATGACAGTTTTTAGCCTGAGTCGCTACGAGGCCGAGGTTTTGACGGTTGACCGGGCGATTTCGGATTGGTACGAGGCCGCTTTGGGCGATAACAAAACTGTGGCCCGCGCCAAGTCGGTTAGTAATTGGGTGTTGAACGAACTCTTTGCCCGCCTGAAAGAAACCGGGCAAGAACTGAGCGAAATCAAGGTTAAACCGGGGCAATTAGCCGACCTTATCGGGCTGGTGGAAAAAGGCACAATTAATAACACTACTGCCAAGACCGTCTTTGAGGAAATGTTTGCTACGGGTAAGGATGCCGAAGCCATCGTTAAGGAGAAGGGTCTGGCCCAAATCTCTGACGAAGGGGCGATTGCGGCGATTATTGCCGAGGTTATTGCCAATAACCCCAAAGCGGTGACTGACTACCAGGGCGGTAATACCAACACTCTGAACTTCTTGATTGGGGCGGTAATGAAGGCCACCAAAGGCACCGCTAATAAAGACGTTGTGCGGAAGTTATTCGAGGATAAGCTGGCCTAAACAGGGATTGGGGGATGGGGGTTGGTAAAATAACTACACGAAGAATTATTCCACCTTCCACTTTAGGGAAGGGGGCCAGGGGGTTAGGTTTGACTAATGGCCTGTTTATCCTGTAAATCGCTGACGGGAGAGCAACGAATCTCTCCTGGCCCGACAATTTACAAAGGGCGATTCTGGGTAATCGAACACGCCTATCCTTGCGATATGAAAGGTTGGTTGGTGTTGGTGCTAAAGCGACATGCCGAGGCTCTGCACCAACTAAGCTTGGAAGAATTTCTGGAACTGGCCGAACTACAGGCCAAAACTGCGAAACTCCTTTTTGCCGAATTAAACTGTGAGAAGGAGTATAGCGTGCAGTTTGCCGAAGCCGAAAATTTTAACCATGTTCATTTCCATCTGGTGGCGAAACCCGCCAACTTGCCAGATGAAATGAAAGGGCCAAGGATTTTCAAAATGCTGAAGGGCGGAAATCCAGTGCCAACGGCAGAAATCAAGGCTTTTTGTGAAGATTTGAGGCGCAAATTCTGATGTTAACAATGGTGTTTGATTTCAGACTTTCGACTTTCAACTCTCGACTTTCAACTTTTGACTTATTAACAACACACTCAATGGCGAGGTGAGGACAATGACGACCGAATTTTCTCAAAAACAACAAAACCCCTACGAAGTTGCTAAACAGCAACTGGCGATTGCCGCAAGCCAACTTGGTTTGGAACAAAGTCTTATTAAAGTTCTTCAGGCCCCTAAACGCGAGCTGACGGTAAATTTCCCGGTACGCATGGATAATGGCGAGGTGGAAGTGTTCACGGGCTACCGGGTGCAACACAACATTGCGCGTGGCCCCGCGAAGGGCGGTATTCGCTATCATCCCCAGGTATCGTTGGACGAAGTGCGGGCTCTGGCGATGTGGATGACCTGGAAATGCGCGGTAGTTAATATTCCTTTTGGTGGGGCGAAGGGCGGGGTTATCGTTGACCCCAAGAAGCTCACCCTCAGCGAACTGGAACACCTGACCCGTCGCTTTACTACCGAAATCACTCTCTTGATTGGCCCCGAAACCGATATTCCCGCCCCCGACGTTAATACCAATTCCCAGACGATGGCCTGGATGATGGACACTTATTCGATGCACAAAGGCTACAGCGTTACGGCGGTGGTGACGGGCAAGCCCCTTAATATTGGTGGCGCAGAAGGCCGTAACGAGGCAACCGCGCGGGGGGTGCAGTATGTTGTCCACGAGGCCGCCCGTCTACGCAACCTGAATCTGAACGGCGCAAAAGTGGCAGTGCAGGGTTTTGGGAATGCTGGCTCAATTGCCGCCCGGTTGTTGGCGGAAGATGGCGCGACTATCGTGGCGGTCAGCGACTCCACCACTGGTATCTATAATCCAAAGGGGCTGGATGTGCGTAACCTGCTTTCCTACAAGGGCGAGCATGGGACGTTGTTGGGTTTCCCTGGTGGCGAGGCGGTCACTAACCCCGAACTGCTAGAACTGCCCTGCGATATTCTTATCCCGGCGGCTCTGGAAAATCAGCTAAACGGCGATAATGCCCGGCGCGTCCAAGCCAAAATCGTGGCGGAAGCGGCGAACGGCCCGACCAATCCCGATGCCGACAAGGTGTTTTTTGACCGGGGCATCTTTGTCCTGCCGGATGTGCTGGCGAACGCGGGTGGGGTGACGGTCAGCTACTTCGAGTGGGTGCAAGACCTCCAATCCTTTTTCTGGAGCGAGGCCGAGACCAACAACCGTCTCCACCAGATTATGACGCACGCCTTCGCCGACGTTTACAAAATCGCCCAAGACCGCAAGGTGGATATGCGTACCGCCGCCTATATCCTGGCGGTTGGGCGCGTCGCCGAGGCCACCAAAATCCGGGGCTTTTACCCGTAATGACTTAAGCCATATAAAATTCGTAGGGGCAGACCAATGTGTCTGCCCTTTTGGTTTTGATGGTTAAACTACTTCTTCAAAGATTTCACTTACCAGACAGGCAAAACCGGGTAGTAGAGGTGATTTCAGGCTATCATTTTCATATAAAGTGGCCTCTAGTTCGAGGGAGGGTTGGTCGGGGGGGCGGCGATAAACTTCAACTTGCTTTTTTTGCCAGCTAATTACCCAATATTCGTTCACGCCCCGCCGAGAGTAAAGTTTGCGTTTGACTTCGCGGTCACGGATTTCGTTGGTACTACCGGGAGATAGCACCTCAATCACCAATTCGGGGGCGGCATGTAACTTGCCATCACTTTCCAGAGAGGTTGTCAGTCGTTGGTTGCTAATCCAGATGACATCTGGGGCAACATTATTTTCATCATCAAAAATAATACCTGGAGCGGGTCTAATCTGCCCCGACCTTACCTGCCTATTCCAGTTTGTCAGAAAATGACTGAGCAAATTACAAATACCCTGGTGATTCCAGTTGGGTTGTTTTGACATGTATAACTCTCCATCCACAATCTCATAGCGAGTGCCATCATCGGGAAGGGCTTCCAAATCCTGGGATGTCCAGCGCAAACCTTTAATCATGTTATTACCTCCTTGAACCAAATACCCATCTGTAAAATTATAACACAGGTGGGTAAGGATGAAAAAATTCAAAGCAAGACGGAGATAATGGGTAAAAAGAAATGGGATTTACATATCTTGAAAATAAAAGTAAAATGTCAAGAGATTTAGCAAGAATTGTCCAAAAGCCTTCTGGTTTTTTCTAATAACCGCAATTTACCTTGTATTTACCTTATAAAACATTTAGTTGGTACAGATGAGCGAATATACTGTTTTTCCAAATGCCCCAATTACTCAGGCCATTATTAATATGCGGCTTGAACTTCCTGATAGTTCAAAATTACAAAACCTTGAAGTTATCTATGAAAGTATAAAGGATGATTATCCTGTAAAACAATATTTGAATACTGCTCAGTTTAATGTAACTGCTGATACTTTAGGGAACCCCGGAGTATTTCAATCGTCAATTGCTCAAGATGGTCTATTTTTCCAAACAGAGGACAGAACAAGAGTTTTGGAAACCAAGTTAGACGGATTTACTTTAAGTCAGCTTAAACCTTATAAGGATTGGGAAAGTTTTCGAGATGAAGCACGGAAACTTTGGCAACTTTATAGTGATGTTGTTAAACCATTGAAAATTACCCGGCTTGCAACCCGCTACATTAATAGGATAGAAATTCCTGAGTCACCTGTAGACTTTAAGGAATATTTACTTACAACACCTGAAATAGCTCCCCAATTGCCTCAAATGTTGTCAGAATTTTTTATGCGACTTGTAATGCCTCAGCCTGATGAAAAAACGTATGCTATAATAACTCAAACAATTGATGCAATTCGAGAATCAGAATTAATTACACCTTATATATTTGATATTGATGTATTTCAGTTAGGTGAATGGCAACCAGAATCGGAAGAAATATGGGAAGTGCTAGAAAAACTAAGAGTTGTAAAAAATGAAATCTTTTTCAAAAGCATTACCGACAAAACGAAAGGATTATTTCAATAATGCCAACCCTCACAAAATCTGCTAATACTAACTGTGACTCTCCAAACTCTTACTCTGCATCGCAGAGTCACTTTAAAATAACTGAAATCTCCTACTCAGCTCCACCATTAGGCTATTTTGGCATCACCAATTTACTCAAAAAAATAGATGTTAAACTGGACGAACTCCTCCAATACGAAAAGGATTGGGATGGAGAAGATGCTTTACCTCTTTCCCGCCATGTTGCTAACCAAGTAAAGCAGTTATTAAATAAAGCCTCCAATAAAATTATTGGTAGGGGGCGTGCTTCAGAATGGAGCAATCCGCGCGTGGCACTTCTTCCAAATGGTGGTCTTGATCTTGAATGGGAAGTTAATAATCGCAGATTGATTTTCTTTATGTATCCTAGCAATAAAGTGGAATATTTAAGGAAAATTAAAAGAGCCAAAATTGATGATGGTTTAGTAGAAAATTTTGATGAGGCAGTAGGTTTGATATTATGGGTACATAGTGTTTAAACACAACCAGTAAATAAGAGTATTACATTGTCGCAGAAAACGCTCTCAAATGAGGAATATTTGTTTCGTAGACTGAGTTCAACGCAGTATGAAGGAAACAAAGCTTTGAGAGATGGCTTTAATCGTCGGCAAACTGAACGTGCATTGTCCTTTTATTTAGCTTCAGTAGTAAGCCCAAGAGAATGTCTCCAGAAAAATATAATCAGCTGCCTAAATAAAATGAACAGCAGTAACATAGATGAGCGTAAAAAAGCTGAAAAAAGACTACAAACTGTTTTTGGCGAAACCGTTGAGCAGGCGGTGGGAAAATTTGGATGGCGAGTAGCAAGAATTAAATTATCATTTTTGGAAAGTCTAGGTTGCAAAATAAGCGATCCAAATCATGAAGGACATGTTGAAGTTTTTTATAATGGCCTACAAGTAACGTTGGCTAACGAGTTAGCAGAAGAAGCTGAATTATTGTCTCTTGAAGATTGTTTAAAATAATAATTCAGCTTTTTTATTTGTCTTACAAAATCCGGCTAATCTCGTGCTGCGAAGGGTCGGCATCCTTGCGCCGGGACAGCAAAAGAGCCGGGATAAGGCCAATAGCTGCGATAACCGCCGCCGCCAGGAACATTTCCGTCACTACTTGCGCCAGGGGCAAGCGCAACATATCGCCCGTTAATTCCGCAATCTTGATATTTTTGGGTTTCAGCTCGTTATAGCGGTTCAAAGCCCAGGAAGTTACCGCCGCAATCCCGATAGTCATACCAACCAGTCGCAAAATCAGCACCAACGCCGCCGCCACCCCAATATCCTCGTGCTCAGCCCAATCTATTACCGCGCTACCCACTGGGGCAATCACAATCCCAAAACCTACCCCGGCTAAACCCGCGCCCGGAAACAGGTTCAGCAAATCCGCCGGAGGCTTCCAGTGAATATCCCAATTGTACATTAGGACAAAACCGCCAATCGCCATCAGCAGCCCACCCACCGTTACCCAGCGATAGCCAAACCTGTCACTCAACCAACCCCCGCCAATTGCCCCTAACGCCATCCCCAGCGTCATCGGCGCGAGAGCCAATGCACTATGGAATGAAATATCCACCAGGGTAGTGCTAGTGTCGGTAGTATTTACAAACAGGGCAATCCCCACCAGTCCGACAATCAACACCCCACCAATAATCAGATTGACCGCGTTTGCCGCGCTATAGGCCCGGTGGCGGAACGTTCGCAGATTAAGTAGGGGATACTTTACCTTTAGCTCTACGAAAATAAAGAGAGCCATTGCCAGGACCGCCCCTATAATCAGGGGAATTTGGAATTCTCGAAGTGGGTTTTTATCAATATCCTCCAGCGATGCGCCACTGAGAGCGGTGGTCTCCTTGCCACCACCCAACGCCAGCGTTAGGAAGGTTAGCGAAGCCGCCAGCAAGGCAAAACCGAGATAATCAATCCGCCGAGTGCCCTTTTGTTTGTTGAGATTTTTGATAGGCTTCAAAGCAAAGAAGATAATCGCCGCCGAAATTAGGCCAAGCGGCACGTTAATCCAGAAAACGGCGTGCCAGCTAATAAATTTTAGCATAAACGAGCCATAGAGCGGCCCAATCACCCAGCCCGCCGTATCCGCCGCCCCGATAATGCCCAGAGCCATACCGCGTTTTTTGGGTGGAAACAAATCGCCCACCACCGCCATCGAAACTGGCACCATCGCCCCGCCACCTAACGCCTGAATGGCACGGGCGGCAATCATCATCGGCAGGGTAGTAGCGATTGCCCCTAGCAACGAGCCTGCCACAAACACCAGCAGGGCCCCCAGAAAAACCCCCCGCCGCCCATACACGTCCGACACCCGCCCCATAAACGGCATCGTCACGGTATAAGCCAGCAGATAGGCACTGACAATCCAGGCTCCCTTGTCAATCTCAGTCACGGTAATGTTCAGGTCGTCCATAATGGCGGTTAGAATCGCCACCACCACCGTTAGGTCGAGGGCTGCCAAAATCACCCCCACCGACAGCACCGCCAACACCAGCCAGGGACTACCCCCGCTTTCGTTTTCCGCTATAGCACCTGGTGCTTTGGTCTTGTTCTCAATCATAACCTGCTAAACTCCGGCGGGCTTTTCAATTTTAACATCAGCATTAAATTTGGTGAAAGTCAGCACCCAATAGACTGCTTTAGTATTGCTGTCGGTCACAACCTGCTTGAAAGTGGTCTGGCGCATGAGTGTATCGTTCTTACCAACCCAGGCATTAAACTCCACTTGTGATTGGTCGAGCGTCCCGCCAGTCAGGGTGCTAATCTCCTTACCATCCACGATTCCACCTACTTGCCAGCAATCCACCCCGTCTATCACTTCGCTTTTGACAAGTTTGAAGTCGCGAACCTTCTCGACAATCGAGCCTAACCCCTTCTGGAAATCGAATAAATCGGCGGGTTTAAAACCGACATTAGCGGGCAATTTCTGCCAACTATCAAGCAGACCTTTAATTTTAATATACTGGTCTTCACCCACCGCTACAATATTACCTTCTACCTGTCCAATAATAACCCCTACCCGCATTACACCCTGGTAGCGGTCTGGCTTTACATAATCACCATCCACCCGCCGAAAAGTAATGCCCTTGATAATCGGCACTTCGCCTTCTTTAATATCAATCAAAAAATGCAAGGTGTTTAGCTCAGATAACTTTTGAGCGGCCTGTTTTGCCAGAGTTTTGGCATCAGGCAGAGGTATAGGCGTAGCGGTAGGGATGGGGGTTGCAGTAGGGGTGGGGGCGACGGTAGTAGTAACGGTAGCGGTGGGAATAGCGGTTGGGTCGCCACAAGCCACCAGCCCTAGACTGAGAATTACTACTAATAAAAAAGTCAGACTAAAAACAGTCTTATTTTTTTTGAAATAATTTATTTTCAACTTTATATTCTCCTCAAAATGTGGAATAAAAGAGGAATTTTTGTAGGAGTAGGCTCTGTCCTGCGATATCCATCGGCTGACGGAGCAGCCTCCTACAAATTATTCCTGCCAATCCTGTTTATCGTTGTGGTATTTTCCGACAGGTTTCCAGCTTGATTATATCACGACTGCCCGGATACACTGCTACCAAGACTACCAGACCAGGGCTAAAAACTTAGCGGCTAGGACGGTGTTTAAGGAGGGCCTGAGCAGCCTGAGCCCGATTTCGTAGATGCAGTTTCGCCAGAATATTACTCAAGTGGTTTTTAACGGTATATTCGCTGATACTCAGGGCGGCGGCAATTTCTTTATTAGTAGCACGCTGCGAAACCATCTCTAGCACTTCTCGTTCCCGTAGGGTCAGTTGCTTCAGGCCATCTTCAGTAGTGGTTGTCACGGCATTTTCAGGCTGATTTTCAGTATCGGGCTGGTTCTGGCGACCAAATTCATGTAGCAACCGGGTTGCCATCAAACGCGAGATAGGAGCTTCACCCGCTGCAATCCCCCGTAACATCTCTAGCATCTCGGCAGTCCGTATATTTTTCAGCAAATAGCCCTGCGCGCCACATTTAATCGCCTGAAAAAGTTTCTCCTCCTCCTCGTGAACCGTCAAAATCACAATCTTGGTATAAGGCATTTCGCTGGCAATCGCCTGGGTTGCTTCCAGCCCGTTCATAACGGGCATGTCTATATCCATTAGTACCACGTCCGGCATTAACTCACGCGCCTTAGCCAAAGCTTGCTGCCCATTAGCGGCCTGTCCCACCACTTGCATATCGTCCTGGTAGGCTAAGAGTCCCGCCAACCCCTCCCGGAATAGTTCGTGGTCATCTACCAGCAACACCCTTAGCAAATCTTTTTACACTTTCTCGCTTAAATTTAACTCGACGGTGGCGAGTGGCAGGTTAACCAGCAGGATTGTGCCACAACCGGGCTGGCTTGAAAGCTCTAGTGTCCCGCCCAGGCTCTCCACCCGTTCGCGCATGATGGTTTGACCATAATGTTGACCGTTGTGTTTCAGACTTGCCGGGTTAAACCCACCACCGTCGTCAGTGATTTTAAGGTGCAAGGGTCGGGTCAGGTTAGTACCACTATCGGCACTCCCGCTGCTGCTGTCATCCAACAGAATCTTGATAGAAACATTCCGAGCCTGAGCATGTTTGCGGACATTGCTCAAAGCTTCCTGCACTACCCGCAAAAGCTGGACACTAACGGCTGGCGGAAAGAGTTGTTCCAGTTTTGCTGGCATAAGCTCAAATCCGCCGATATTGAGGTTAGTCTCCAGACCCGTATCGCCGTTAAAGCGTTGCAACAAATCCTTTAGAATGGTCACAAAATTGCGGTCATCGAACAGTTCCGGGCGCAATCCCGTAATCGCCTCTCTCACATCGCCATAAGCATCGTTGCAAGCCTTTCGCACTTGTTCCAACTCTCGCTCGGCTTCCCCTAATCTGCCCGCCCGCAACAAAGTTTCTACTACATCTATCTTAATCATAATGTATGCCAGCAATTGGGCCAGCCCATCGTGAATTTCGCGCGAAAGTCGGCTACGTTCTTCCACTATCGCCAGTTCTTTGACCTTCTTGTTTAAGTCGCGCAACTGACGGTTTTGGCTAACAATCTTGCTTTGCATCCGCCCAATCAACCCAAAAGCTAGATTAGCAAAGACCAACGAAGCCATTAACACAATCAGAGCCGAAATCAGGTTGCCAAACCAATCGTCTACCTCCGCCGCCAATAGCGAGTGACGCACCGTTTCGTAAACCCACACCAGCAAGGGCGGCACAAATACCGCCAGCCATCTTAACCAACTCAGTTTTTGTTTATTGCTCATCTTGCCTTTATACTTAAAAATAAAATTCAGTTTCCCTGACTCTTTACTAAATCATAACACGCCCAATCAACCGCCCGCAATCTTTCATAACTTCTACCTACCGGGGAATTGCCCTAGGGTTCAAACGTGATATAATTCACTTATGTTAAAAAACCTTTTATATGATATTGCCTATAAAATATAGATTTTTTCAGGAGTAAAAAATGGCAACTGTAACTGAGGAAGCGGTGCTAAAGGCTCTTGGCACGGTGCAAGAACCCGAACTAGGGGGCGACCTGGTAAGCCGGAATATGATTCGTCGCTTGAAAATAGAAAATAACAACGATATAAGCTTCACGATTATGCTGACTACCCCGGCCTGTCCGCTCAAGGACGTAATGGAAAAACAGACTACCGAGGCTATCCGCACGATGGTGGCGGGAGCTGGGAGTGTCAAGGTAGGTTTTGATGCTGAGGTAAAAATGGGACGACGCACTCCAGTGGCGGGGGCTAACCAGCAAGATCAGTTATTGCCGGGGGTCAAGAATATTATTGCCGTATCCAGCGGTAAAGGTGGTGTGGGTAAATCCACGGTCAGTGTTAATCTGGCGGTTGCTCTGGCGCAGGAAGGGGCTAGAGTTGGTTTGCTGGATGCGGATATCTATGGCCCGAACATCCCGATGATGATGGGCAGCACCGAACGCCCCAAACAGGTCTCGGCGGACAAAATCGGCCCGTTGGAAAATTATGGTGTGAAGATGATGTCTATCGGCTTCCTCGTTCCCGCCGGAAGCAGTATGACCATGCGTGGCCCGATGGTTCACGGGACGCTCTTGCAACTCTTACGAGATGTGGATTGGGGGACGCTGGACTACTTTATTATAGATATGCCCCCCGGCACAGGTGATGCCCAGCTAACTATCACCCAATCGTTGCAATTAAGCGGGGCGGTGGTGGTTTCAACCCCGCAAGATGTGGCGTTGGGCGATGCGGTGCGGGGTATTGCCATGTTCGAGCAGATGCATGTACCAATTCTGGGTCTGGTGGAGAATATGAGCTTCTTTGTTTGCCCTCACTGTGGGATGCGCTCAGAGATTTTCGATCACGGCAATACCGAAATTGAGGCTAAACGTCGGAAAGTCCCCTTCCTGGGCGAAATCCCCCTGGATATTAACGTCCGTATCGGTGGGGATAAGGGCATCCCGATTGTGGTGGGCGACCCGCAATCCCCAACGGCTCAGGCTTTACGCGCCACCGCTCGTCAGGTTGCCGCCCGTATCTCGATTATGTCCGCCCGTACCCTGCCCGTAATCAGGGGCTAAAAGGCGGTTGGCGGTTGTCAGTCATCGGTTGTCGGTGGTGAATTCGTAGGGGCGGGGTTGCCCCGTCCTGTTTTTATTCACACCGATAAAAGGTCTTCCCAACTCTTGAAATATTCCAGAAAAGAAATATAATTATATCCATGGAATGGAATGTACTTTTAGACCCTGATTTTGAGAAATGGTTCTTCGCCCAAGAGGACGGATTACAAGACTCCATTTTAGCTTTTGTACAAATATTGAGAGAGTTTGGCCCAGCGATGGGCAGACCGCAAGTGGATACCCTTAAAGACTCAAATCTTCCTAATCTAAAAGAGCTGCGGGTGCAATATTAGGGCGACCCCTGGCGAGTATTGTTTGTTTTTGACCCAAAGCGGCGAGCAATTTTGCTGGTCGGCGGAAACAAAAGGGGCGATGCCCGCTGGTACAAGAAAAATATTCCTTTGGCGGAAGAACGCTATAAACGGCACTTAGCAGAACTGGAGCGTCAAAATGGCAAGAGACGTTAGAGACCTTATCGCATCGTTGCCGATAGAAAGGCAAGAGGCCATCAACCGAGAGGCTGAGAGGCTGATTGCCGAGGAAATGACTCTACGCGAACTCCGACGGGCGCGCGCCCAATCCCAGGCGGAAGTTGGCAAAAAACTCAAGGTAAAACAGGCCGAGGTTTCCAAAATCGAACGCCGTACCGATATGTATCTTAGCACCCTGCGCTCCTATATTGAGGCGATGGGTGGGGAGTTAGAGATTATTGCTCGCTTCCCAGACCATGCCCCAGTGCGAATCCAGCAATTCGAGGAAATAGGCGAACCTGTCGAAGGGTAAAAGGTGGTCACCAGGGGTTTATTCCCGCTTACCTCAACCTTCCCAAATATCCTGTTTTTGCTGTCCATCCTTGCCAATAAAAAAGGGCGGTTCGCGAACCGCCCCTACCAAATTTCCTCTCAGACAACCGACAAATGACCACCGACAACCGGCTAGTCCGCCAGCACCACGAAAATCGGGTTGGAATAGAACCAAAGCGAGTCCCAGGGCGATAAAGCCGGGCCAGTTTTACCGCGCATATCCACATCCATCGCCGGGGTTGCCCCGTAGTCCTGGGTGTTAGTGCCGCGCAACCGGGCGTAGAAGTTGCTCTGGATATTCTTGAAAACGTATTCGGTCTCAATGATGAAACCGTTAGCCGTCTCGGAAGCCCGCCAATCGCCCGCCCCGTAGGTCTGCACAACTTTAGTGGTTGGGTTGGAAAGCAGGTCGCCGTTACCCGACTGATAGCCCGCCAGGGTCATATCGCCCGCAATCAGGTCGAAATGGTCAACTTTAGGACGGGTATTATGGGAGTTAGGCAACTTGGGTACACGCAAACGCACCTGGAAACGCACATCACTACCCCGTTTTACCACGAAAGTACCGCCTGTCAGCACGCCGACCCCGCCAAACTCGCGCTCACCCGGCCCTTTGGCAGTGGCATAGAAGCGCAAACGGTCAATCAGGTCGCCACACACCACGAACATATTGCCCTGCCGAATCGCTGCCATAATCCCGGCATAGCTGCGGTCGTTGGTAACAACATAAGTGCGGCTATATTCGCCGGGGGCAAAGTCGCCATAGACTGGGCGTTCAAAATATTTGTCTACTTCGACTACATAGCCCGTATCGTCAAACTTGGAGTTATCGCGGTCTTGCAAGTCGCTGAAATAGGTGTGCGAGTCACTGTTGGCGGTAATCCACCAGCGCAGCCCGTCCCCCAACAAAGAGTCCCACAAGCCGCCCAATTTCGCCGTCATCCAGTCAAAACCCCCATAGGTAAAGTAGGATTCCGCACTATAGACATTATCGTGAGCCCCTGCCCCGCCGGGTTTGTTGCCGTAGAAACCGCGATAGGCTACATACTTCCCATCAGCGTCCTTAATCATCCCTGCCGCCTGATGACCGGGTGCGCCCTCAAAGCCCATCGCCACATCCGGGGCTGAAAGTTTCCAGTTGCGGATTTCGTGAGGGCTGTCCAAACCGCGCCGGGCTGGGTGGTTGGCGAAAAATAGCGGTTTGGGGTCTAGTTGGTCAAGCCAGAACAGGCCGTTGAGCATCGTCTGTTCTTCGTTTTTGGCAATCGCCCCGTCAAAGTTCTTCTCAAATTCCTTCAGGTTCACTAACTCTTTGGCTCCGGGCATCATAATTACCGTGCCGTGTTCACCGCCGGGAATATTCATCTCGTAGCCGGAGAAAACCAGCATACTCTTGAAAACACTCCGGGCGCGAATAATATCGGGGACGGTTTGGTCAATCCCCAGCTTGTTATGGAACTGGCTGCCATGGTCGGTGATTACCATCCAATCCAGGTTATAGCGATTGGCTTCGGCGACCTGACGTTGCACATTATACTTTGCGTCCGAGCTATAGCGGGTGTGGATATGGTGGTCGCCGGACAGATACAGGAAATCGTCGTTATCGTCAGCGACATAGCCGGAAGCTTGCACATTCAAAGGGTGGCTAGCACTGCTGGTGAAAACGTTGGTAGTACCGAGGCCACTACCCGCCACTATAGCTCCAGTGGCCGCCATTCTGCGGAGCAGAGTGCGGCGGGAAAGGGTGCGCTGGCGTTGTTCCTCGATGTTACGCTCATAATCCGCGCCGGGTGAGCAACATTCGTGGGTATCGCCGTCATGGTGGTGATGTTCAGACTCGTGGTCATGCTCATGCTCGTCTTCGTGGGCATGGTCGTGGGAATGACTCATTAAAAGTCTCCTCTTCGTTATAAATTTAAATTTTTAAATTGAACTGGTTTCTGCGGGGGCTTCAGACCCATACAAAAATTATAATTTGCAGTTATGAATAAGTTTTTAAGAAGCTATTAATAAGGTTTTAACGATTTGTTATATTTAACCCCACTCTAGCAGAGCTTTCAAACAATAGGGGTTATGGAGGGCGGCGGTATAAGCCTCCTGATAGCTGGTGAAGGGATAGCGGTGGGTGAAAAGGTAATCAGTTTTGATGTCGCCGGAGGCTAAAGCCTCAATTACGGCGGGAATATCCTCGGCTCCCCATTCGCGGCTGGCGTGGAAAGAAAGCTCTTTGAGGAAGGGCCAGGCAAAGTCTAGCTCAATCTTGCGATAGAAACCCAGTAGCAAAACCCGCGCCCGTTCGCGTAGGGCCGTAACGCTGGCTGAAATAACTTCCATTTTGCCCGTAGCGTCTATTAACACGTCCACCTTACCGGGCAATTTGTCCTTGAGGGTATCGGTAGAAACGTTAATTTTAACATCGGCAGCGATAGAACGGTCTAAACGGTCTTGGACAGTATCGCTAACCACCACCGTAGCCCCTTTGAGCTTGGCAAACTGAGCGGCTAGTTGACCGATTGGCCCTTGCCCCAGAATCAGCACAATCTCTCCGGGCTGAGGGTTGATTAACTCAATCCCGTGATAAGAAGTAGCGGCAGGGGCCACCGCAACGGCGGAAACAGGGTCAATGCCATTGAGAAGATAGGTTTTGCGGTAATCGGCGGAAATATAGCTGGATTGCCCGCCCCAGGCTGGCGTAACGTTTTCGTAGCCGTAGCTTCCGCCGATAAAAGCCATCTCGCCCACGTAATTAGGCGAAACATCCTCGCCTACCTCCACAATCTCGCCAACCGTTTCGTAGCCGGGAATACAGGGGAAAGGCAAACCCGCCATTTCCACCAGATGTCCCGCCATCAACAGCCGTTCGGTTCCGGCGGAGATTGAGGTATAGCGGGTTCGGACTAGAACCTCATCTGACTTTAGCTCTCGCAACCTGACATCGGTTAGCGACATTGCGTTAGGGGCAGAAACAACCAGAGCCTGGGCAGTACGAATAATCATGAAAGTGCTAAACCTTCTAGGGTCTTTTGTTGCTACTATCGGCTGTAACGTTAGCGGTATTAAGTACAGGTTTGGGGGCGTTAAATAGCACCTCCAGCCAATCGCCGTTAAAGGTCGCATCTACCGCCGTGCAACGAGCTAGGGCGGTAGGTAATACAATTGCCCGCCGATGCCAGCCGACCTCAATCACCAAATCGTCCCCGGTCTGCATTAACTTGACATCATCCTGGGTGGCGAAGGGTAATTTTAACTTCATAATATAGGTATCGCCCCGCTTGATAATCTCCTGGGATTGCCCCTTGAAAAAGAAGACGGATGGGTCGGTGGAGTCACCAAATAACTCCTGGGCCAGTTGTTTAAGCATACTCTCGCCCACAATCTCGCGGTCAAACTGCCGGGCCGGGAAAAGGGGCAGGGGCATAAACGAATCGGACACTTGCTGGCGATATTTATCCTGCATCTCGCTGACATAGGCGCGGGCGGGCGAACGTTCCAGAGTTTCTTCGGTCAGCACCCGGTTAATCATTACCGCATCCACGTTATAGCCGAACAGGTTCAGATAAGTCAGGCTGCGTTGGGCTTCACGAATCACCATCCGTTCGAGGTTAACCACAATCCGGGCGGAGCTAATCGCTGGGTCGCTGATAATATCCCGCACTTTGGTCAGTCTGTCCATAATATCTTCCAGGTTACCAAAAACATCGTCACTAGCAAGCGGCAGATTAGTAACTTTACCCAATACCGGGCGGGCCAGTTTCATTAGGGTACGGAGCGAGGGCAAGATTTTTTCCAACCACCAGTGCAAGGCATCTGGCAGGCTCAATAGGCGTAAAGTTTCGCCAGTGGGGGCGGCATCCACAATAATTACATCGTACTGACCGCTATCGTGATGGCGTTTGATTTGAATCAAGCTGAATAGTTCTTCAGTGCCGGGGATAACCGCCATTTCTTCGGTGGTAATATCGTTATGACCTTGCCAGGCCAGCACTTCAATCAAAAAATCCCGAATGGTACCCCAATTACGCTCCATCTCGTGCAAGGCGTTAACTTCCTGCGCCCAGAGATTTTCCCTTACTTTAACTGGTTCTGGCCCTAATGGTACGTCCAGCGAGTCGGAGAGACTATGGGCCGCGTCGGTACTCATTATAATAGTTCGATACCCCAGGTCGGCACAACGATGGGCGGTGGCAGCGGCAATGCTGGTTTTACCCACGCCGCCCTTCCCGGTATAGACGATGATTCTCAACGGTTTGTCCTTAGTTTTAAATTTATCTAAATAGCCTGATATGTTGCTCAGGCTAATTAACCTTTGTCTAGCTTACTGTATTATACCATATAGGTTTTGTAGGGGAAGTTACAGCCGCATAATCCCTGGATACGCTCTTTGGCTTTTTTGACTCGGTTGGTGGTCCATGCTATACTTCTAAAAGTTTATGACTTTATTTAACTCAAGAAAGTATTTGGCATAAGCAATAAAATGATGATTGTCAAATTAAAGCAATATACAACCTCCCATCTTAAAACTATAATTATACTGATTTGGATAACCCTTACTTTTATACAAACAATATCCATAACCAATACTGGGCCAACTTTAGGTGTCGATACGGGCCTGGATGACTCCTGGATAATGTCACTTCCTCAAACCTTTCAACAAGGTTATATTAGTGGACGTGATTTTCAGTTTACTTATGGCCCACTATGGCAATTTTTGTGTTGGCTAGTAGCTTTTGGCAACAATAGCAAAACTTCTTTCGATGATTATGGGCTGATACTGTTATTTTTTCATATTGGGGGAGTACCGTTTATCGGTTTGTTAGTCGGTTTAATCAAGCAAGTAACCTGGAAATATGCCCTTTTTTTCTTCACTTTCCTTACTATTTTACATGTTCGCCTGTTTTTCGTGCCGCTCAAATGCATTTTGGGCATATTAGTTTGTTTATTATTATCCCGGGTTTTAGAGCGGGTTTCTCTTAAAGAAAGATTAATTGGCTCAGGGATAGTAGGCTTTTGTTGCTTTTTGGGCCAATTGCTAATCCTTGATTTAGGGGTTTTTACCCTGGCTAGTTGTTTGGGAATATTACTAATATATAGTGTACTGCCTCGTTTCTCCAAGCGAGTAAACAAAGTTGACCTACTAAGCTCCAAAAGTTATTTGCAAATGTTCGGAGTTTTACTTGGGGTATTTTTAGTCAGCAATCTATTGATAAGTTTTATCTTTTTATTAACCTCTCCAAATTATCCAACCCTCTTTCATTATCAAGTACAGAGCTGGGAAACACTAAGGGGTTATAGCTTTACAATGGGTCTTTTGGAGTGGGGTCTACCTTTATCTAATACTGTTTTATTTATTCTAATAATAATTTACACTATAGCTTTATCTATATATTTACGGTGGAAATTACCAACCAAAGAAAGCTATTTTATAGCATGTGTATTGCCTTTTTGTTTGGTGAGTATTCGGGGGGGAACTGTTAGGTCTGAGGCTGGCCATATTATAATTAGTTTATTACCTCTGATTATATTATTGGCGTTATTAGGAGCGGATTGGTTAAAAAAGGGACAGCTAAGTTTACATTGGTGTACTGCCGTGCTGTTGCTGCTTATTGCTTTTCCAGGTTCAAATTTTCAAGCGTTTAATCAACTTATGACCTGGGCCGAAGGCAAAAGTTCACTATCAACCAAGTTGACAACCCTTACCACCCGGCAGACTCCACCCAGTAAAATTGTAACGGCAGAAATGATAGCTGCCCTAGACCCTGATAAAACAACTTTAAGCTTTCCCTCGGACAATTATATACCAATTGGTTTGAACCAAAAAATTATCGCTCCGGTACTTCAAACATATGCGGCTTTCACCCCAACACTCCAGGAAGCTTACGTTGATCAGTTGGAACGGCATAAATCCTCTCTTCAAGTAATCTATGGTATGGATGGCATTGCTACTGGTGGGCTTGAGGGAGTTCCAGCGATTAGCCGCGTACCTTACATTTTTGAATATTTGTACCGTAACTTTGAAGCGAAATATCCAAAATTAATGGACAGGGGTTATTTATAGATCTGCACGTTAACATCTAAATTTCTTGATTTGATTTTGAGGCTAAAAACCCTTCAAAATCTTTAGTTCTTTATACTCAGGTCTATAATACTAAAGCCTCGCTCGAGTTCAGTCAGTTTGGAAGGTGAGTCGCTAGTATTTGAGAATAAGGTGAGTAGTAAAGAATTTAAGCTGGCAAAGCCCGCAACTTGTAGTATAGTGCGTTTGCAACTGAAAATAAACTATCCTATAACGATAAATTTTGGCAGGCCCACCCATCTTAAACTTAGTTTCTTTGATAGTGGTAAGCTCCTTACTCAAGCTAATATTGTACCTTTGGAACCAGGTAAAGAATTCAGTACTTATTTCAGCCTCATGGATGCCGACCAGTTCCAAAATATCTTTATAACAGGCACATCGGTTCAAAGTAAACAGTGGGATTCGCTAACCTTTGAACCAATTGCTAATGCCTTTTTGGATGTTAGCCCAAGTTCTGTTGTAGTCAATAAGCTTGAGTGTATGGAATTCAACTTACGCCCATAAAAATTTCAAACTTTTTGGTAAATTTAGTAGAGTGTTTGGCTGAAAGGCTAACTTGTAGTATCTTAGCCCATCTGGAAATTGCGCTTGCATTGGTTGGTGATTTGCAGTTAATAACTTTACTTAATTAAATTTGGGCATGAATTATCAACAAATATTAATCACGGGCGGGGCTGGGTTTGTAGGGTCGAACCTGGCTATTTGGCTCAAAACCCACTATCCCCACACCCGTATAATCGCGGCTGATAATCTGCGACGGCGCGGCTCTGAGGCAAATCTTCCCCGACTGCGGCAACATAATATCGAGTTTGTACATTGTGATATACGTAATCCCGAAGATTTGAGCTTTGCGGGTAGCCAGCTTGACCTGATTCTGGAATGTTCGGCAGAGCCTTCGGTATTGGCGGGTTATGCTGATGGGCCGGGTTACGTGATTAATACCAATTTGCTAGGTACAGTGAATTGCCTGGAGGTGGCCCGTCGGCATAAAGCTGACCTGATTTTTCTATCCAGCAGTCGGGTTTATCCTGTGCGAGCTCTTAACAGCCTGGCTACTTTTGAGACCGAAAGCCGCTTTGAGCTCGCCCTTGAACAGAGCTTGCCGGGAGTTTCGGCACGGGGTATTGCCGAGAATTTCCCACTGTCCGGAACGCGCTCGTTATACGGGGCGACTAAACTTAGTGCGGAGTTGCTGATTCAGGAATATGCCGAGATGTATGACTTGCGCTGTATTATCAACCGATGTGGGGTGCTAACAGGCCCCTGGCAGATGGGCAAGGTTGACCAAGGGGTTTTTGCTCTGTGGCTGGCGATGCACTACTTCAAACGGGAGTTGAGCTATATTGGATGGGGTGGGCAGGGTCAGCAAGTGCGCGATTTGTTACACATCGCCGACCTGACCGAGCTAATTGATTGCCAGTTACAAAACTTCGCAACCCTGGCGGGCGAAACTTTTAACGTGGGGGGTGGGCGCGAGGTTAGCCTGTCGCTGTTGGAAACCACTCGGCTCTGTCAGGAGCTAACCGGAAATACTATCCCAATCAAGAGTGTACCTGAAAATCGTCCGGCTGATTTGAAGTTATACCTGACCGATAACTCTAAAATACATCAGGCTACGGGCTGGTTGCCAAAACGCAGCCCCCACCAGACTTTGGAAGATATTTTCAATTGGCTCAAAGAGACTGAGGCCGAGGTGCGCCACCTTTGGGGGGTTGGGGGATAGGGGTCGGGGGTCAGGGAAATCCGAAATCGGGGGATAATTGTAGGAGAATGCTCCGTCATCCGATGGATTTTATCGCAGGACAGAGCCTGCTCCTACAAAACTTTTCTTGGGAGGAAGATGTCTGTTGCAATTGTTACTGGCTCGGCGGGACTAATCGGGTCGGAAACCGTCCAGTTTTTCTGTGAATTAGGTTTTGAGGTAGTAGGCATTGATAACGATATGCGGCGGTACTTTTTTGGTGATGAGGCATCCACCGCCTGGAATCGCAGCCTGTTAGAGCGCAAGTTTCCCACCCGCTACCACCATCTGAATATTGATATTCGCGACCAGGACGCAATTGATAGCGTTTTTAAGGAATACGGTTCGAATATCGCGTTGGTGGTGCATACTGCCGCCCAACCCTCCCACGATTGGGCCGCTCGTGACCCCCTGACCGATTTCACGGTTAACGCCAATGGCACCCTGATTTTGTTGGAGGCCACCCGCCGCCATTGCCCCCAGGCCGTCTTTATCTTTACCTCCACCAACAAGGTTTATGGCGACACTCCTAACCGCCTACCCTTATTAGAGCTTGAAACGCGCTGGGAGATTGACCCGACCCATTCCTATAATCAGGGGATTGACGAGAAGATGAGCATTGATACCTCCAAGCACTCGCTTTTTGGGGCATCAAAGGTCGCGGCGGATATTTTGGTGCAGGAGTACGGGCAATATTTCGATATACCCACCGCCTGTTTCCGGGGCGGCTGTCTCACCGGGCCAAACCACTCTGGCACGGCTCTGCACGGCTTTCTGGCTTACTTGATGAAGTGTGCGGCGACTGGCAAGCCCTATACTATTTTTGGGTATAAAGGCAAGCAGGTGCGCGATAATATTCATAGCACCGACCTGGTGACAGCCTTTTATCAAGTCTATAAAGCACCCCGGATTGGGGAAGTGTATAATATGGGTGGCGGGCGTTTTAGTAACTGCTCAATGCTGGAAGCGATCGAACTCTGCCAGAAAATTACGGGCAAAGAACTGGCCTGGACTTATACCGAAACCAACCGTATTGGCGACCATATTTGGTATATCAGCGATACCAGCAAATTCAAGCAGCATTATCCCAACTGGCAGCAGCAATATAACCTGCGCCAATTGCTGGAAGATATTTATAACAAAAACGCCGAACGCTGGCAACGCAAGGATGAGGGATGAAGGATGCAGGATGAAAAGTACATTCCCCCTTCCGCTTTAGGGAAGGGGGTTAGGGGGTTAGGTCAAGCAGCCCCAACCCCCCCCCAGGTCGAGACAATCTATGCGCGGCGTTTTAGCCCGGATATTGAGTTCCGCCAAAAAATGTGGGAAGTTCTGTGTCAGGGGTTTTTCCAGCAATTTGTGCCGGAAGATAGCACCGTGATGGAGGTAGGGGCGGGCTACTGCGAGTTTATTAATAACATTCGGGCGGGTCGCAAGATTGCGGTTGACTTGAACCCGGCTATTAGCCAACACGCCGCCGCAGAGGTTAAGGTTATTAACACTTCTTCCACCGACCTGAGCCTTGTTCCCGCCGGGATGGTGGATATTGCCTTTGCCAGTAACTTCTTTGAGCATCTAACTCGTGAACAGATTGTCTTAACTATGCAGGAAGTGGCCCGTAGCCTCAAACCGGGGGGGCATTTCCTGATATTGCAGCCCAACATCCGTTTTTGTATGCGCGATTACTGGATGTTTTTCGACCATATTACGCCCCTGGATGACCGTAGCCTGAGCGAAGCCCTGGAAACCAACGGCTATCGGGTTACTAAAAATATAGTGCGCTTCTTACCCTACACTACCAAAAGCCGCTTGCCTAACTCTTTATTCCTGCTGCGGCTCTACCTGAAACTTCCCCTGGCCTGGCGCATTTTTGGACAGCAGACCTTTATCATTGCCCAAAAGGATAGCTAATGAAACTTTCGCTAGTAATTCCAGCCCATAACGAAGAAGATTGCATTTACCGCACCGTCGCCACTCTTTGCCATACTTTAACCAACGCCGAAATCTCCTACGAGATATTGGTGGTCAACGACCACAGCACCGACCAGACCGAACAAATACTAAAATCGCTGGTGGTGGACTTTGCGGGGGTGCGCTATGTCAACAACCAGCAGCCGGGTGGCTTTGGCTATGCCCTGCGTACCGGGCTGGAGCAGTTTAGCGGGGATGCGGTTTGTATTTATATGGCGGATGCTTCCGACGACCCCCATGATGTGGTGAAATATTACCGAAAGCTAGAGGAGGGCTACGAGTGCGTGTTCGGTTCGCGCTTTACCCGCCACAGCAAAATTGTGGATTATCCTTCCCACAAACTGGTAATAAATCGGTTGGCTAACTGGTTCGTAAAAATGATTTTTGGCCTGAAATATAACGATGTGACTAACGCTTTCAAGTGCTATCGGCGTGAGGTTATTGATGGGGTTAGCCCAATAATTTCCTGCCACTTTAATCTAACGGTGGAAATTCCCCTGAAAGCGATTGTGCGGGGCTATTCCTACACTGTCGTGCCAATTAACTGGTATAATCGCACGGCGGGGGTTTCCAAGCTCAAAATCAAGGAGATGGGGAGCCGTTATCTGTTTATCGTCTTGTATATTTTTCTGGAAAAATTATTGTCCAGAGGCGACTATCACCGCAACACCCCTCCCGTTTCGCAGCTAACCCAGGAGTTACTGGAAATTTCAGGTCGCGGTTAAGCCAAATGTTAAATCCTGCCGAAACCCAATTGCTGGAAAAAGCTCAGGAATATCTGGGCCGTTTTTCGCTTGATTTTCCGGCAGTGATTGTACCAGTCTATAACGCGCTGACTGAGGTAATGGCCTGTCTGGATTCGCTCAAAGAAGCCTCCGACTCAGCCTACCCCGTGCTGGTGCTGGATGATGCCAGCCCCGACCCGCAACTTGCCCCGACCCTTGAACTACTTTGTGAGGAATTGGGGTTTGCCTACCTCCGAAAAGCTACTAATAGCGGATTTGTGGGCACGGTTAATCTGGGGTTTGCGGCGGCGGTTCCGCGTGATGTGATAGTGCTAAACAGTGACATTGTTTTGCCTAAGCACTGGCTGGAACGGCTACGGGCGGCGGCCTACTCCCGTTCCAATGTGGCAACCGCGACTCCCCTGACCAACTACGGCGGGATTATCTCAGTTCCCTACCGCAACACCCCCACCCCCGACCTTACCACTATTAACGGCCTCAGTCTGACCGAAACCGATAATTTAATCAGCAAAAACTCCCTGAAATTGTGCCCCTTTATCCCGACGGCGGTGGGCCATTGTGTCTATTTCCGGCGAAATGCTCTGGACGCTTTGGGCAACTTTGACGAAACGTTTGCTCCTGGCTATGGCGAGGAGGTGGATTTTTCGCAACGGGCCATTCTCGCTGGGTTTGCCCATGTGCTGGCGGACGATCTCTATATTTATCATAAAGGCTCGGCCTCTTTTGGCGAGAATCCCGCTAAACGAAAGATTCAGAGTGAGCATGAGGAAATTACCAAGCAGCGTTATCCCTGGTATTCGCTGGCGGTGCAAGAGGCAATGGGCTCAAACGATAGCCCCTTAGCCCTCGCTTTGGAGCTGGTGCGCGGGACATTGTTGGGCTACGACATCGCTATAGATGCTACTTGTCTGAGTGGGGAGACGAGTGGTACGCAGGTGTTGACATTAGAACTTATCCGCGCTTTAGCCACTACCCCCAACCGTAAAGATAAACTGACCGTTATTATCGAGGATAAGCTGCCGAGAGCTAAAATGCTGGGGGTGGATAAACTGGTGGACGAGGTGCTGACAGTATCAAGTTTGCGGGCTACACCCCGCCACTTTGACCTAGTGCATCGCCCTTTTCAGCTTTATTGGCCTGATGACCTGACCTTTTTGCTAGGAATAGCCAAACGGTTTGCCTTTACCCAACTAGATTGCATCGCTTATGCTAATCCAGCCTACGCCGCCAGTCCTGTATCATGGCAGCAAATTCGCCGCCTGACCGAACTAGCCTTTACCATCGCCGATGGAGTGGCCTTTACCACCCATACCGCTATGCAGGAAGCTATTAACCAGGGTTTAGGGATTGAGGTTAGTCGGCGGCGGGTAACGTCGCAGGGGGTTGACCACCAACTCCACCGGGCGACCCCCACCGCCCCACCTATTGCCTCGGAGCTTGCCCAATCGCCGTTTTTGTTGGTGCTAGGGGCGGATTTCCAGCACAAAAACCGCCTGTTCTGCCTGAAACTTTTAGCCGCGCTGGTTGAAGAATATAATTGGCCGGGGCAGTTGGTGTTCGCCGGGCCGCACCGGGCGCAAGGGGGTTCAGCCGCCCAGGAAGCCGCTTACCTGAAGGATAAACCGGAATTAGCCGCTCGTTTCCACGATTTAGGGACAGTAGACGAAGGCGAAAAAAGCTGGCTTTTGCAAAAGGCCGCCCTAATACTTTATCCTTCTAATATCGAGGGTTTTGGGATGATTCCGTTTGAGGCGGCTGAGGTTGGTACGCCCGCCCTGACCACCCAGGCGGCTTCCTTGCCCGAAGTTCTGGGCGAGGCCGTGCTATTCCTGAAATCACTAGACCCTTTGCAGGGCGCGGCAACGGTTTGGGAATTGTTATCAAACCCGGAATTAGCCGCCCACCAGCTTTTGACAGTCAAGGCACGGGCTAAAATGTTTAGTTGGGAAAATGCCACTACTGAAACCTGGGCTTTTTACCACCAGATTTTGTCGCTGCCGCCCCGTTCCCAAACCGTCGCCCACTTGCAGTCCGAAATCCGCAATTTACAGGAACAATATCATAAACTTGAAATCTGGGCTAACGGCCTGAACGAGCGTCTGACTGACCTCGAAGCCAAACCCGGCTTCAAGGCTTTGTCCAGGTTGAAATTAATCTAAAATCAAATATCCAAAATCTAAAATCGAACGCCTAAAATCGGGGGAATAATTGTAGGAGGATGCTCCGCCATCCGATGAATATATCGCTGATAGCGGACGGTTCGCGAACCGCTCCTACGAAACATCCTGTTTATCCTGTCTATCCTTGTGAATATTTTTTTGGCGGGCGGTTCGCGAACCGCCCCTACGAATTTCCCCGATTTCAGATTTTTACCGACAACCGACGACTGACAACCGTTACCCCCCATAACGCCACTGGTAGTAATGGCGACCCACATTGCCCATCTCCACCTGAAAATCGGCGGGATTAGAAGGAGTGTAGCTAAGTACCCGGCGTTCAAACACCTGCACCAGTACATCCCGCTCAACCCCACCAACTATGGAGCGCGTCCAGTAAGCATCACTTAAAGGATAGCCCATGGTGTAGACCCAATTAACAACCACATCATCTTGAAGAGCATCGTTGACCAACACTTTACCCCGGCTGTTCATAAAATTCCAGAAAACATCTGGGATATTGTGACCGAGATTATCTTCGTAATAAGCATAGGTTAGCTGGACGGGAGGCGTTAGGGTGCTAATCGTCCCGTCCTTGTTCAAGCTCTCGGTAAGGGGTTGCCCGACTCGATTGGCTACCCGTTTGTCGTTATAGAGCGAAGCAATTCCCCGGAAAGAGGAATAGGTCGGACTAATGCCGTTTATCGGGTCGCCTGTTACGGCTGTATCGGAGGGCTGACGAGCCACATAATCGGTATCGCTAATCTGAATCTGACCCTGAATCATCTCACGAACCAGCAAACCGTTGCTAACAAAAAATAAATCAGCGCGATTGCCTTGGGGATTATTAATTTCCATGCGGGACTTGTCGTGGTATTGAACCAGTCGCTGCTGCCCGGAGTAATTTTCCAGTAAAAGTGCGAAGCCATCTGGTTTATCACCCCAGGTCCAACTCCGAGCGATGGCTCCGGTAAAAATAGGCTTATCAGTCCGACTCCAGACTTTCAGGAAGGTCGGGTCAGAGGTATTAGCGGCTTGCGGGGCAGTTAAGCCCAGGGTAGGTGGTGGCGTGGTTGGGGGAGGAGGGGTAGGGGGTGGCGGGGGAGTTATGATACCACCGCCACCCGTCGCATAGGTGTAGAGTACGCCCACTTTTCCGTTAAAATCCGTAACCTTAGCCGCTAGATGTATCCGATTATTCCACCAGGCTATATCTACCCCAAAGACCGAGCCATTGTCCAGAATTTTGCCATAGGGCGCGGGAGTCCAGCTCTCGCCAGCGTTGGTGCTGGATAAATACCGTAGCCCAACCTCATTGAACTGCATCGCTAAAACTTCCGTACCGTCCCCGGTCAGGGCCATAGACAGGGCTTTAACCCGCCCGTCCAGCGTACCATTAACGTTAGGTTTCACGTTCCAGCCGGGGGCAGAGGGTCGCCAGCGGGCTATAGATAGACCGCGCCCCGTGTTATTGGGTATATCGAAGGAAATATAGCCCACCGAATTAGAGTCAACCCCGGTGGCGACTTCCATCGCGACATTAAGGTTGTTATTGGATAAATTTTGGACGGGTTGCCAGCCCTTATCAGTGCGGACTGTCCCGTAAACGTTGCCAGGATCTTCCCGCCTAAAACCCACATAAACAAAATTATTAGGGGCTACCGAAAGATGCGGCCATTGGGTATAGCCGCCCAGCGGTTGGGCTAGAGTGTGGGGGTTGCCCCAGGTTTCGCCGTTATCGAAGCTTTCCACCACCTGGGGATAATTTCCTTTCCCTGCCACATAAGCCTGCCACGAGATATAAATTTTGCCGTCCGAGCCAGCAAAGCTATTGGCGGCAATATCCGGCTTGCTAACTTCATAGGCATCGGAACTTAGCGGATTAATCCATTTCAGGTTGCCGGGATTATCCCCAGTAAGTGCGTTGTCAGCAGCAATGCGATAATGCCAGACCTGATAGCGACCATTATCGCCCGAATGCTCCGACCAAACTACATGCAGGGTAGAATTTTTGTCAAAAGTAGCCTTTGCATAACGTGCAGTCGTGTCGTTGTTGGGTAATTTTGACAGGGTATGTAACTTAAATCCGTCGCCGTCACTCATGTAATAAAGACTGCCACCTTCTTTATTGACACCTGCCACATTTTCGCCAATTATTACCACCCGCCCATCGCTAGGCCGTACTCGGATGATAATATTTCCAATATTGCCGTCAAAACGGGTCGGGCTGACCCAACCTATCGTTTCTGCCCGTACTTCCTGGCTGGGATGAATCGCCCCCAGCATAAAACTGAAAATTGTTAGGACAAAAACTGCGGCGACTATAATTAACTTGCTACCCGGAAATTTTCGGGCAGTAGTAGTTTCCAGCATTCTCTCTTTGCTCCTTCTGATTGGGAATCTAAAATCCAGGAATTCTCGTAGGAGGATGCTCCGCCATCCGATAAACCATCGCAGGACAGAGCCTGCTCCTACAAATTCTGCTCCTTATCTATAACGGATGAGCCGCTAAAAGGTTGTTCGTTAGCTAACGAGGTCTGAAATGACAGGGTAATTTGCAAAAAATTCCCATCTGAATTATATTAGTCGCCAATCCCCCTGAAGTTTCAGGGCAACACCAGCAAAGAAATTAGCCTCTTTAAGTTATTAAGCTCATAAAAATTCAAAGAACATTTGGAGTGGTTAGTCCGTCACCCTGATTCATTTTCGCTACGGTATTTATGAAGGAAGGCTATGACCCAGATTTTTAATGACTATGAGGTAGGGGATAAGTTTTACGATGAAATTTTCGCGGCCAAAAACCAGCCACGCCCCCACTATCAACTTCTGGTGGACAGGTATAACCAACTAACTCAGGCTGACCTCAAGGCCCACCGCCAGACCGTAGATGTTTTTTTCCTGAATCAGGGCATAACTTTTACGGTTTATAGTGCCGAAGAAGGTATCGAGCGGATTTTCCCCTTTGACCTGATTCCCCGGATTGTCCCGGCCCAGGAATGGGATATTATCGAGCGCGGCCTAACCCAACGTATTACCGCCCTGAACCTCTTTCTTCATGATGTTTATCACGACCAGAAAATTCTTAACGATAAGGTAGTTCCGGCGGAACTGGTGCTGGGTAGCAAGCATTTCCGGCGCGAATTTATGGGGGTCAACCCGCCATTAGGGGTTTATATCCATATTACCGGCTCGGATATTATTCGCGATGACGACGGCACTTATATGGTGCTGGAAGATAATTTGCGGACTCCCAGTGGCGTATCCTATATGCTGCAAAATCGGCAGGCTATCAAGCGGGCCTTCCCCTTGCTATTTGACCGCTATCAAATCCGCCCTATCGAGACCTACCCCCAGGAATTACTCAAAGTTTTGCAACAAATCAGCACCTCTAATCAGGCTGACCCCAATGTGGTAGTGCTAACTCCCGGTATTTATAACTCAGCCTATTTTGAGCATAGCTTTTTGGCCCGTCAGATGGGAGTCGAGCTGACAGAGGGTAAAGACCTGATTGTTAAAGACAACCGGGTTTACACCCGTACCACCAAAGGCTTGAAACGGGTAGATGTTGTCTATCGGCGGGTGGATGATGATTTTCTTGACCCCCTGGTTTTTCGC